>OBEQ010541278.1_pt1 | contig 60378 bp, 29 predicted proteins | sample 1670901 | NCBI WGS metagenome assembly OBEQ01 (sample SAMEA104232315, study PRJEB22302) | groundwater metagenome | biome: forest; feature: aquifer; material: groundwater | place: USA | collected 2011-08-07 | depth 5.4 m
AACTTGAGAAGAAGAAAGAGAATGAGAGGAAGGCTTCTGAGGCGAAGGCCTTAAAGGCGAAAGAGGCGCAGGACCGGAAAGAATCGAAGAAGAGAGTGGAATCTGAATCAAGGGCCGCTCAAGACCGCGCGAAAGCGGATAAGAAAGCAGCGGAAGCATCAAAGAAACAGTCTGAGCTTGAGAAGAAGAAAGAGAATGAGCATGAGGAAGTGAAAGCTACTTCACGAACCGAGTCTCAAAATCAAGTTCTTCGGGAGCAAGAAGAAACAACGGCTCGGCTACTTTATGAAAAAATCAGCCAGGATTATTTGCGGTATCAATATTTTAGTGAAAAAATTGATTCTCAGGGAGTCGATGTGTTTCAAAAGTTTATTCGTGACCTCCGTGCCACGAAGATCAAAACCGTCCGTGAATTGAAAAATCTGCCTAATAGTACCCATTCTCCGCTGGTGGCATCCTTCAGGGAAAAGCTTTCAGCGATGATTGCTGACATGGAAAGACTTGAGGAAGGACTGACTCCTAAGATGGACAGTATTCGGCAAAGAGAAAGACATGAAAAAGAAGAAGCGTCTCGTGCCAGGTCGCTTTTTAGTAAGATTGAGGAAGAATGGACTCGCTTGCAGTCCCTGATTTCGAGTGATGCCCCGCCCAACCCGGAACAATTAAGTGAGATTACCCGCGAACTGAAAACTCAGCGAGAGAAATTTCTCAACGAGTTCGAAAAACTTTCGAACACTTCCGGCTCCTCGGTCATCTCCTATCTGGCTGGAAAAATTTCTGGGATACTCGAAAGAATGGAAAGTATGGAAAAGAAAATGAGCGCAGAGGTTACGCGAACTCAACCAGAGCGAACGGGGCCGCAGGAAGAGAAGAAAGATATTCAAGATTTTTCAGACCGCCTTCGAGCTGCGTTGAAGGATTTTGAATCTCAACTTGCCGATCTAGACAATAAAAACCTCAAAGAGATTCGAAAACTTTCTAATGACATTCATGCTCAGCAGCAGGAGTTCCTTGAGGCTCACAAAAAGATGTCTTCTTATCTTGATTCTGTCTCAAATCCTTCGTTGAGGGATAATCTTTCCTCTATGTTGAAGAAGATGGATGAGCTGGAAAACCGTGTTCTTAAGAAACAACAGGATAGGGGCGATCGCAGCAAGCTTCAGAAAGAAGAGGAAAAGAGGGCGAAGCTTCTTTATAACAACGTGGAAGAAAAACTTTCAGAAATACGTGCTGCAGTTTCGCGTGAACAAAATGGGAATAAGAACGGTTTAGAACATTTGGTGAAGGAAATGGAAACAATTCGAGGACGATTCATGGAGGAATACAAACAATTGACCAATGTCTCCAACTCTCCCGTTGTTTCCTACCTCATCGAGAAGATTTCTGCGATGATGACTGAGATGGCACAGCTTCAAATTGACACGAAAAAGTTTGACTCAGAAGGAGCGGAGGGTCAGCAAGAGAAAGAACAAAGAGCGGCAAAAGCTCTCTACAATAAGGTTGAGGAAAAGCTTGCTCAGATGGAATCAATTCTCTCAGGGCATGAAACTGAAAAAGTTGAAGAACTGGAGGCGTTGAAAGAAGAGTTGAGTCGACAAAGAGACGGATTTCTCGAGGCCTACAAAAATTTATCAAATCGCTCTCATTCCCCCGTCGTTTCCTATCTTGTTGAAAAGCTTTCTCCCATGCTTGAAAAAATGGGGCAGATAGAAAAGCAGCTCGGGATAAGGCTGAAAGACATTCGTAAAAAACAGCCTGTCTAAAGTTGTAATCAAAAGTTGTTCTATCTTCTTTCATTGACAGGACTTAGTGATTGTAATATAATTCATCTCTTGTTTCAGATTTTGAGGATTTTTGTAACCATCAGTATTTTCAATAAGTTGTGACCTATTCTATGTCTGAGAATGAATCAGAGATAATAAAAGATCGTCATAAGAAACTTGAGGCCTGGCGGAAGGAAGGTATTGATGCCTACGGGGAAAGATTCCTACCCAAAGATCGCTTGATTGATCTCGCAGAGCATTTTGAGGAAGGCAAAAAGGTCAGGGTGGCAGGTCGGCTGGTAGGAAGAAGGGTTCATGGCAAGAGCTCTTTTGTTGATATTAAAGATGAAAGCGGAAAGATTCAGATTTACACCAAGGTTGATGATCTGGGACAGGCTCAGTTTGAACAATTCCTGAGGCTTGATGTCGGAGACATTATTGGAGTGGAAGGCGGGCTTTTTAAGTCCCGCACAGGTGAAATCACGATCAAGATCGATCGGTTTTTTTTGCTTTCAAAAATTTTGCAGGTTCTGCCGGAAAAATGGCACGGCCTTCGTGATATTGAAATCCGGTACCGGCGTCGCTACCTTGATCTTTTAGTGAACGATGAGGTAAGCAAAAGTTTTCGTTTGAGAAGCGAAATTATTAAGTGCACGCGGGCTTTTCTGGATGGTGCTGGTTTCATGGAGGTTGAAACGCCGATGATGCAGTCCATTCCGGGTGGAGCTCGCGCCAAGCCGTTCAAAACTTATCATGAATCTTTGGGAACCGAGCTTTACCTGCGTGTGGCACCAGAGCTTTATCTCAAGAGGCTTCTGGTCGGTGGATTTGAGAAAGTTTATGAGATCAACCGCAATTTCAGAAATGAAGGACTTTCTGTCCGGCACAACCCCGAATTTACCATGCTTGAACTTTATCAGAGTTTTGCTGATCTGCGTGACATGATGGAGATCACCGAACAATTGATCACGCATTTGATCGAGAAGCTTCACGGCAAAGATGAAATTCCTTATGGTGAAGAGACTTTGAATTTCAAGAAACCTTGGAAGAGGATCTCATTTTATGACGCCCTTCAGGAGAAAACCAAGATCGATTGGAGAAAGGCGCAGATTCGAAAAGAAGCCGAGAAGCTGGGTCTTGCCATGGAGGGTGGGATCGAAGAAGCGGATATTCTTAATAATCTTTTTGACACTTATGTGGAGCCGGAACTCAAAAATCCGACCTTCATTACGGACTATCCTATTGGGATGTCGCCTCTGGCCAAGCGGAAGAAAGAAGATCCAGGCGTTGCGGATCGTTTTGAACTTTTTGTCGCTCATATGGAGTTGGCCAATGCTTTTTCAGAATTGAACGATCCTCTGGAACAGAGAAAAAGGTTCGAGGAGCAAAAGGAAATGATCGGTGAGCATAAGGAAATCGATGAAGATTTTCTGCTGGCTCTTGAATACGGTATGCCTCCGGCCGGGGGATTAGGAATTGGGATGGATCGTTTGGTGATGTTGCTTACCAACCAGCACTCTATCCGTGACGTGGTTTTGTTTCCTCAGTTACGTCCGCTTGGAAACGAGAAGGGATGTTGATGTCTTACGAATATCGGATCGCTTGGAAATATCTCACCAGGAAGAAAAAGTCGGGCTTTATTTCCCTGATAACGTGGATTTCAGTTTTGGGAGTGGCAGTGGGAGTCATGGCGCTTATTGTTGTGCTTGCTGTCATGAGCGGTTTCGATAGGGAGCTGAAAGAAAAAATCGTGGGTTTGAATCCCCATATTTATGTGCAGGCTTCGGATGGCATTTCGGATCCTGACAGAGTTGTGAAGGATATACAAAGTCTTGGGATTCCTGAGATCCATTCCGTGGCACGGGTAGTGCAGGGACAGGCTATCATTCGGTCTGCCGCCAATGCGATTGGGGTCATGGTGAAAGGCATAGACCAGGAGAGTCATGAGCTGGACGGTCTTCAAAAATATATCAAGAGGGGGGCATTTAATTTTTCCAAAGGCACTCTTCCTGAAGGCGGGCTCTTGCCTTCATGTTTGATTGGACAGGAGTTAGCTCGAGCCCTGAGAGTTGGCGTGGGAGATATGATTTATCTGATCTCTCCTTTTCTTGAGAAGACTGCAGCCGGTACCACGGGTTTCCTGCCGCGCAAGGCGGAGTCCGTGCCTTTTGTTGTGCGCGGAATTTTTTCCATGGGTATGAACGATTTTGATACCCAGCTTGCTCTCATTGATCTTAAGGAAGCGCAGGCTCTCTATCATTTGAAAGCGAGAATAAGCGGAATCAGTGTGAGGCTTAACGATGTCGATCATGCGGATTCATTGAAATACAAGATCCAAAATCATCTGGGGATTTCCTATTCTGCGATGAGCTGGATGGATCTGAACCGTAATTTTTTTTCGGCCCTTAAAATCGAGAAATCCGTGATGACCATCCTTCTTTTTCTGATTGTTCTGGTAGCGGCTTTTAACATTGTTTCCACACTCACTATGGTCGTGATGGAAAAAACGCGGGATATCGGTATTTTAAAAGCTCTGGGAGCTACGGGCTGGGGGATCAAAAGGATTTTTATCTTTCAAGGTTTCACCGTAGGATTTTTCGGTGTGATACTGGGCGGGTTTTCAGGGCTTGGCCTTGCCGCTCATATCAATGAAGTTGCGGATTTCATTGAAAGGACTACGGGTCTTTCCGTTTTTCCGAGCGATATTTATTATTTTTCAAGGATTCCTACGGAAATTAAAGATATGGACGTGATGGTTGTCATTGCCTTGGCTCTTGCTGCTTCCATGATCGCCGGATTTTATCCGGCTCATAAAGCCTCTCAGTTGAGGCCGGTTGAAGCGCTGCGATATGAGTGAAGTCGAAGAGCTTCTGACCGCCCGTGATATTGGTAAGAGTTTTAAAGGACCAGGAGGGAATCTTGAGATCCTCCGCGATGTGAATTTCACGGTCCGAAGGGGTGAAATGTGTTTTATTCTTGGTCGTTCGGGCGCCGGCAAGTCGACTTTGCTTTATATTCTAGCAAGTCTTGACAAGCCTACGGAGGGGACGGTTAGGTTCTGCGGCACCGATCTGGCAGTGATGAAGGAGTCGGATCTTTGCCGTTATAGGAATCAGAAGCTCGGGTTCATTTTTCAGTTTTATTATCTTCTCCCCGAGCTCAATCTGATTGAGAATGTGATGTTGCCTCAATGGATTGCGAACAAGAAAAGGGAGAAGTCGAAAGCTTTTTCGCTTCTGAAAAAAATGCAACTGGAAGAGCGGGCTTATCATTTTCCCAATCAGCTTTCTGGAGGAGAGCAGCAGCGGGCTGCTATAGCAAGATCTCTTGTCAACGATCCTGCTATTGTTTTCTGTGACGAACCCACGGGCAATCTTGATGAAGAGACCGCGGGTAACGTGTTTGGCCTGCTTCTAGAGCTCAATCGAAGTGAGGGACAGACTTTTGTAATTGTAACTCACGAGGAAAGTCTTATTCGTGAAAGTCATCTTATTTATCATCTGCATGAAGGCCGGTTGAAATTAAACGAATGATATTTTAATGTTACTCATGAACTGAAGGAGAGAATGGCATGGAATTGCAAGCTTATATCGATGGTAAATGGTACCCCAAATCAGAAGCAAAGATTTCCATTTTTGATCACGGGTTGCTTTACGGAGACGGCGTTTTTGAGGGGATAAGATCTTACAATTGCCTTATCTTTAAATTGAGTGACCATCTGGACCGTTTGTACGAATCTGCTCATACCATTATGCTGGACATCCCATTGTCTAAGGATGAGATGACAAAGGCTGTGGTTCGTACCCTTCAAATCAACCGTCTCACGAATGCTTATATCCGGCTCGTTGTGACGCGCGGGACGGGTGATTTGGGACTTGATCCCAGAAAGTGTAAGCACCCCACGATTATCATCATCACGGATAAAATCATCCTCTACCCGGATGAGCTTTATCAGAATGGCCTGGAGATCATTACCGTTCCTACTGTCAGGAATCTGCCCGAAGCTTTGAACCCTCAGCTTAAGTCCCTTAACTACCTGAATAACATTATGGCCAAGATTGAGGCAACTCATGCTGGCTATCAAGAGGCCATTATGCTTAACTTTCAAGGATATGTGGCCGAATGTACTGGTGATAATATCTTTGCATTCAGACAAGGGGTCCTGGTGACTCCACCGACATATCTCGGCGCTTTGAAAGGAATTACGCGAAATGCTATAATCAATCTAGCGCAAAGTGGCTCATTACCTTTTGAAGAAAGGGTCTTAACCAGGCATGACCTTTTTAATGCGGAGGAAGTTTTTTTGACGGGGACGGCTGCAGAGGTTATTCCTGTAGTCAAGATTGACGGCCGTGCCATAGGAAGCGGTAAACCCGGCAAAACAACTTTGCGTCTTATGAAAGCCTTTCGTGGGCTTACAAAAAAGGACGGCGTTCGGTACAAACTGTAAGGTTGAGGAGGTAGATTTCCTTGTTATGCAATATTTGCGGTAAAAGCGAGGCTTCAATCCATCTTACGGAGATTGTCAACAGTCAGATGCTGGAGCTCCATTTGTGTGAAACTTGCGCAGAAGAGAAGGGAGCTGATTTGAAAAATCAACTCCCTTTTAATGAGCTTTTATCGGGTTTGACTGATCTGTCCAATCTGATTGGGGGACAGAAGAAAGAAGAGCTTAAATGTCAGGAGTGCGGCCTGACTTATGAAGAGTTCGGCCGGACGGGGAGATTGGGTTGTGCCGAATGTTACCATTGTTTTTCCAAACCGCTTCTTGCCTTGATCAAACGCGTCCAAAAGGGGACGCAGCATATTGGGAAAAAACCTGCTAAGGTTTCCAGAGAAACGGGTGTTAGGATAGATCTGCGGGATCTTCAGGACAGGTTGCGGAAAAGCATTCAGTTTGAGGAATTTGAGGAAGCGGCCAGGATTCGTGATCAAATCAAGCAGCTTGAAAGCAAAATGAAAAAAGGCGGGCGTAAAGGAGACCTATGAGCTCCGGCAGGAAAGAAAGAGGGGTTTAAGAGATGTCCGAACTTGATTTGTTGCTTCAGTCTCCCTGCGAGTGGCTTCGTGGTGAAGGAGAGTCCAGTGACATTGTCATGAGCAGCCGTATCCGTTTAGCACGGAATGCTCAGGGTTTTCCCTTCACGCACCGGCTGGACAAAGAACAGGGAGATGAGCTGGTCGATCTTGCTGAATCGGCTGTGACGCATAGCTCTTATCTTAAGGAAAGTTTTTTTCTTCGGCAGAAAGATTTGTCCTCCCTTGACAAACAATTTCTCCTTGAGCGTCATCTGATCAGCCATGAGCATGCGACCACCAAATCAGAAATGGCAGTCTGCGTCAGCAAAAATGAAGTTGCCGGAATCATGGTTTTGGAAGAGGACCATTTCAGAATTCAAGTCCTTCGCTCGGGTTTCAATCTTCAAGATGCCTGGCGCATTATCAACCAGATCGATTCGGATCTTGAGCAATCGATTCCTTATGCCTTCCACTCAACCCTGGGTTATCTCACCGTGTGTCCTACGAATGTCGGTACGGGTCTAAGAGCTTCCTGCATGATGCATCTTCCCGCTCTCGTGATCACCAAGCAGGTCAGCAAGGTTTTGCAGGCTCTTTCCAAACTTAATCTGGCAGCTCGCGGAATGTATGGAGAAGGAACTCAACCAAGCGGTAATTTTTTTCAGTTTTCAAATCAGGTTACCTTGGGGCAGAACGAAACCGATATCATTGATTCTCTGGAAAGGGTGATACGCCAAATCATTGAACAGGAAAAGGAAGCCAGGGAAATTCTTAGAACGAAAAAAAAGGATAAGCTTGAGGATCAAATTTGGAGAGCGCTTGGCGTTCTCAAAGCCGCACGATTTATTTCGAGCCGTGAAACTACTTCCCATTTGTCTCTGGTGAGATTGGGAGTTGATATGGGAATGATTCAAGGCCTGGAGCGGACCAAGCTGAACGTGCTTTTCATTCGGGTTCAACCGTCTCATCTTCAAAAAAGTTGCAAGCGTGTCCTATCCTCGACGGAGCGCGACTACGAGCGTGCGGTGCTTTTAAGACGAGAGCTTAAATCAATCGAATTACTGTAACTGAATAGCAGGGTAACTTGGAGGGTATCATTTATGTTTGATAGATTTACCGAAAGGGCGAGAAAAGTTATTATCCTGGCCAAAGAAGAGGCCAAGCGTTTTAATCACGACTACATTGGAACGGAACACATTCTCCTGGGTTTGATTAAGGAAGGAGAATCTGTGGCTGCGGCTGTTTTACAAAATTTGGGTCTTTCTCTTGATACCATCCGATTGGAAGTGGAAAAACTGGTGCAGTTCGGTCCCAGCACCATTGTTTCCGGAGACATTCCTTTCACCCCCAAAGCCAAGAAGGTTATTGAGCTGGCGATGGATGAAGCTCGGCGGTTGGGACACAACTATATCGGTACCGAACACCTTCTTTTAGGTCTTATTAAGGAAGGTGAGGGTGTGGCGAGCCATGTTCTGATGAATCTAGGATTGAATCTGAATAAGGTTCGATCCGAAGTTATCAAGCTCTTGGGTTCCTCGACTCCCCAGTCGGCCGTGACGTCCTCCGGTGGCAAGCAGAGGGCCAAAACTCCGGCGCTGGATGCTTTTGGAAGGGACTTATCCTTGATGGCTCGTGAAAGCAAATTGGATCCTGTCATTGGTCGTGAAGATGAAATCGAGCGGGTGATTCAAATCCTTGCACGGAGGACGAAAAACAATCCGGTCCTGCTGGGTGAAGCAGGAGTGGGTAAGACGGCTATTGTTGAGGGGCTGGCGCAGAAAATTGTCGGAGGCAATGTTCCGGAGGTTTTGATTGATAAGAGAATCATTGTTTTGGATTTGGCTCTGATGGTGGCCGGAACGAAATACCGTGGTCAGTTTGAAGAGCGCATCAAAGCGGTGATGGATGAAATCCGCCGCTCGGAGAATGTGATCATTTTTATTGATGAGCTTCATACGCTTGTGGGTGCTGGAGGTGCTGAGGGGGCTATTGATGCCTCTAACATTTTAAAGCCTGCCCTTTCGCGCGGTGAAATCCAGTGTATTGGTGCGACAACTCTTGATGAGTATCGGAAATATATTGAGAAAGACGCCGCTTTGGCAAGGCGTTTTCAAACTATTACCGTGGATCCTCCCAATGTTGAAGAGACGATTGAAATTTTGAAGGGTTTACGTGACAAATATGAGGCTCACCATCGGGTTAAAATTCTGGACCAGTCCCTGGAAGCTGCGGCCAAGCTTTCCGATCGCTACATTAGCGGTCGGTTTCTTCCCGATAAAGCGATTGATCTTATTGATGAGGCTGGTTCGAGGGCGCGTCTTTCCGTCACAACACTCCCCAAAGATTTGAAGAAGTTGGAAAACGAGATTGAACAATTCCGGATGGAGAAGGAATCCGCCATCAAGGCTCAGGATTTTGAGAAAGCGGCCAAGCTGCGTGATGAAGAGCGGCGGGCGAAAGAGGAGTTGACTCGTGTGAAGAAAAGCTGGAAAGAGTCAAAAATGGATTTTGAGGTTCAGGTGACTCCGGAAGATATTGCCTTGATTGTTGCCAAGTGGACAGGTATTCCTCTTCTGCGTTTGGAAGAAAAAGAATCCAAGCGTCTGCTCAAAATGGAGGATGAAATTCACAAGAAAGTGATCGGTCAGGATGAGGCCAGCAAGGCTATCTCCAATGCTGTCCGCAGATCCCGAAGCGGGCTCAGAAATCCAAGACGTCCCATCGGTTCTTTTATATTTCTGGGTCCCACGGGAGTGGGCAAAACCCTTCTGGCAAGGGCGCTTGCTGAATTCATGTTTGGTGATGAGGGCGCTCTGGTTCAGATTGATATGAGCGAATACGCAGAGAAATTCAACGTTTCCAGACTGCTGGGAGCTCCTCCAGGGTATGTGGGTTACGAGGAGGGCGGGCAGCTTACGGAGAAGATCAGGAGAAGGCCTTATTCGGTCATTTTGCTTGATGAAATTGAGAAGGCTCATCCTGATATTTTCAATATTCTTTTGCAGGTGATGGAAGATGGTTTCCTTACGGATTCCTTCGGCCGACGGGTGGATTTCAGGAACACCGTCGTGATCATGACTTCGAACGTTGGTGCCGACCTCATCCGCAAACAGGGTGAGCTTGGTTTCAAGGTGCGGAGTGACGAAATGACTTATCAAACTCTGAAAACGAAACTTTTAGATGAGGTGAAACGGTTTTTCCGTCCTGAGTTTTTGAATCGTGTGGATGACGTGATTGTCTTCCATCAGTTAAACAAAGAGGATCTTCTGCAGATCATCACTATTGAATTGGCAGAATTGAAGTCGCGTCTGAAAGATAAAAAGATGGAACTGGATCTCGCTCCTGAAGTCATTGCATTCTTGATCGAGAAAGGGTTTGACCCTGTGTTTGGAGCGCGGCCTCTCAAAAGAACCATTCAAAGATACATTGAGAATGTCCTTTCGGAAGACATCCTGAGCGAGAAATTTGTCGAGGGTGACAAGATCAAAGCGGATTTGAGAGGGGAGCTTGTTGTGTTTGAGAAGACCTCTTAAGTTGTGAGAAAATTCTTCGCCCTCATCGTTCTTTTTGGTATCAGTCTTGCGCTTGGAGTCGCGATTCTTTCATCGCTCGGGAATTTTATTAAGGTCTCTGATTTTAAGAATTTTGCTGAAGGCAAAATAGGAAATCTTCTGAAAGCTCGGGTTCACGTTAATGAAGTGAAAGTGGGATTTTTGGATCAAATCTCATTGAGAGGGCTTCGGATCAACCAGCAAATCAAGAACAAGGTCTTTTATCTTCTGGATATTGACAAAGTGGTGTTCAAATACAACCTGGGTAGGTTCTGGCAGCGTGATTTCAAGAATCCCAATACTGTTTTTCTTGATTCTCCCCAGTTCGTTTTCCAGTCCTTAGCCAGTCCGTTTGGATTTCTCCATATCGACCAGTTTATAAAAGAAGGCAGCCGTTTGACGGATGAACTGGCTTTTAGAGACGGAAAGGTCAGTTTGAATTTGCCTGTTTACCAATTACACTTCGATCTTCATAAGATACAAGGCAGGTTGAAAAAAGTGGAACCGGAACGCTGGCACGTAGAGTTGGAAGGACAGATTGAGAAGCTTCTTCAAGGATCGGTAAGTTTGGATGGCTTTGTGGATTTTGCGAGAAAGCAATCTGCGGTGCGTGTTTTTTTAAATCATTTATCTTCCACTGACGAGGCAAAGCTTCCGATCAAGGATGTGTGCGGTGTTATTCGGTTATCCAATGAGGAAATCCAAATTGAGAACCTGACACTTCAATACAGCCGCTTGCCGCTCAGGTTTAAGGGGTTCATACGCCATTTTGATACCACTTCCCCCGACCTTGATCTTACCCTCTCGATAGATGAAGAAGAAGTGAAAACAGTTTTTCAAGTGAAAGGCTCTTTAGGAAATTCAAGCTTGGATGGAAAAATCCGTTTCTCCGGAGCTGACATCCCGGTACATGGAAAGTTTGCGATGAACCAGCAGGGGTTTTCCTTGGAAGACTTGCAAATTGGAGATTTCTTAGGCAGCCAGGGGGAATTTGACTTCGGGGAAAAGACCTTTCATTTGTACTTGGAACATGAAAACCAGCGGATTGATCTTGGGTTTAATCTTGAAAGTTGGCACATTGACTCGTGGTCTGAGGTGGATCATATTCCTTTTTTCGGTGCTGATCTTGTCTGTCGTTTCCGATTTGAATTGAAACCGGATCAAATATTGTGGAAAGAAAACCAATGGGCATTTGATGGCAATCTGAAAACAGAGTATTTGATTCTTGACCAAACACCCTTCCCTGATTTCCAGGGTGAGTTTCATGTGGTTCCCGGTAAAATGGATCGCATAGCCTTCTACTGGGGAAGGGGTTATGAGCTTCGGGGTTTCATGGTTCTGAAGCCGCCTTTCACTTTGGAAACAAAAATTTATCTTAGACAAATCAACTTGAACGAAATAACCTCCGTATTTTCCAAGCCTCTCCCGGAAAATTTTAAGGGCATTGCAGACGGAGAGGTGAAGATTCGAGGGGAAAACTGGAAAGCTGAAGTTGAAGGGGAGATTGCAGTTTCGAACGGCAGTATCGGGCATTTTGATTATGACAGGGTGTCCCTGCATTTTTATGGGATTCCTCCTTATCTCAAGCTGAAAGATTCGCGTCTAAAAAAAGGAATGCGCACTTTTTATCTTGAGGGCGGAATCGATCTCTCTAAGGAAAATGTGTTTCAGGATATTCGAGTGGCTTCTTCCGAAAGGATTTTGGTTTGGAGCGGCAGGGAATTGTCTCGGAATGCGATAGGAAAGGATTCGCCATGAAAAGGGCATGGTTTTTTTGGGGGGGATTGCTATGAAATTCGGAACGCTCCGAAAGATGACGGGTTTTGTGTTCTGGCTTTCCCGGCTTGGTGAAAAATCGATTGAATTTTTCCGGGAAGCCGGCGGACTTTCGATTCTTTTCGGGCGTACCGTGTACACTTTGTTCACAACCAAGCTTAGATGGGATCACTGTCTGGATCAAATGAACCGTATCGGAGTGACCTCACTTCCGCTGGTTTTTCTTACCGCCATTTTTTCAGGAATGGTGCTGGCCCTTCAGTCGGCTTATCAACTTCGCTATTTGCAGGCGGTACAGTTCACGGCAGACTTGGTGGCTTTGTCCATGACCCGCGAATTGGGTCCTGTTTTGACGGCCATGGTGGTAGCAGGTCGGGTGGGAGCAGGGATTACAGCCGAACTGGGTACGATGAAGGTGACTGAACAAATTGATGCCTTGGTTTCCCTAGCGACGGATCCTATTCGCTATCTGGTCGTCCCAAGGTTTTTGGCTTCTTTCCTTATGCTGTTTATTTTAGGAATTTACGCAGATTTTATCGGTATATTGGGAGGGTATTTGGTGGGTGTTTTTAAACTAGATATTTCTTCCGCGCAGTATATTAAAAGGACATTTGACGCGCTTATTCTGAAGGATATTTACAGCGGTTTGATGAAGGCTTTCATCTTCGGAATTATCATTGCCATTGTCGGATGCTATTTTGGATTTAAAACTCAGGATGGAGCTGAAGGAGTGGGTCGTGCCACCACCCTTTCCGTAGTGACGGCTTTGATTCTAATCATTTCTTTTGACTGCTTGTTTACGGCGTTGTTCTACTTCATGTTTTAAAGAAGGTAAAAGGGGTTTCTTATGGGGTGCCGAGGCGCCTATTTTTCATTTTGTTTTTTGAAGACAAAGCTTTATGATTGACATTATTGATCTCCATAAAACTTTTACCGGTAACCACGTTCTTCGTGGAGTTGACCTGAACATACGGGATGGCGAAACTCTGGTGATCATTGGCAGGTCTGGTTGCGGTAAGAGCGTTCTTTTGAAACACATCATCGGTCTTCTAGCACCTGATCAGGGAAAAGTGGTTATTGACAATGTGAACATCTTTTCTTTGAAGCATAGAGAACTTGATGAGTTTCGGGTAAAAATTGGCATGGTCTTTCAGGGAGCTGCCCTTTTTGATTCCATGACCGTGATGGAAAATGTTGGGTTCCTTCTTTATGAACATTTGAAAATGCCTCATCAGGAGGTTGTCCAGCGGGTATGGGAAAAACTTCGGATGGTGGGATTGCATGGAGTCGACGAACTTATGCCCGCCCAACTTTCGGGTGGTATGAAGAAAAGGGTGGGAATTGCAAGGGCCCTTTGTGCTGATCCCAGTATTATTCTTTATGATGAACCGACCACGGGATTGGATCCTATTATGGCAGATGCAATCAACAATCTGATCAATCGACTTCACGAAAAGCTTAAGGTGACATCGGTGGTTGTGACGCATGACATGACCAGCGCTTATAAAATCGCCGACCGGATTGCCATGCTTTATGAGGGACAGATCATCGCTCTTGGAAATCCTGAAGAGATCAAAAATTCCTCTAACCCGGTGGTCCACCAATTTATCACCGGAGCGGCTTTGGGGCCTATTACCGACAGCGAGAAAAAATTTGTGGTGGAAGATTACAATCATCATTGAGAGCTTAAACAAAAGTAGTGAAATACAGGAGAAGACTTGATGCGTCGATCGCGACTGGAGATTCTGGTAGGTTTGTTTGTGATATTGGCTTTGGTGATTCTAGCCTTCATGGTCTTTTTCATTAGCGGTGTTTATGTGTTCAAACAGGGGTATCACCTCAACGTTCTGTTCAACTTCGTGAGTCATCTTGAAAAAGGGGCCTCGGTGCATCTGGCTGGCATTCCGGTGGGGAGTGTGAGTGATCTTCAAATTCAATATGATGAAAAAAAGGGTAACCCGGTAGTGCGAACCGAACTTTTTATCGACAAAGGCGTCAAGATTCCCGAGAATGCCAGGATTCGTATTGAGGGAATTTACGGCTTGATGACACCCTATCTTGAAATCCGGGCTGGGGACAGCCCGAGCGTACGAGTTCTTAAAGATGGAGAGACCGTAACGGGGGTTGACCCGGTTCCTATGGATGATTTGGTGGCCAGAGGTCAGCAGATTGTTGACAACCTTCAGGAGACCGTTGTACGAATTAACAATTTCTCCAAGGATCCTGAAGTGACCAAGTCTATGCGGCAGACCATTATCAATCTCGATTCTTTAACGACTACTTTGAATGAGATATTGAAAAACAAACAGGGGGATTTGGCAAACACCCTCAGTGAACTTGAGGATTCGATGGGACATTTGAGAAACATTTTACAGAAAATTGATAAAGGAGAAGGTACCATCGGAAAGCTTGTATCGGATGAGGCTCTTTACAAGGAAATTGAGGATTTTGTGAAGGATTTGAAAAAGCACCCCTGGAAACTTCTTAAAAAGGGAGAGGAAACTGATAAAAAAAGAAAGTTTGGTATTTTTTAATGGCCTTATGATCTTGAAAAGGGTTTATAAATAATCTGTGTATGAAATCAATTATTCTCCAATTATCATGAACCATTTATATAGAAAGGGTGATTCCTATGATCATTTTACTAAGGATTGTTTTTTTAATAATGATTGGGTTTTTCGGCTACTATTCGGGCTTTCAACTGATCGGATCGTATGTGGCCAAAGAGACCCTCTTCGGAGCTTTGATAGGCCTTACCATCGGAATTTTTGTGATCCTGGTCGATCTTTATTTCAAGAAGGTAAGCGTCCGAAATATTCTTGCCATTCTTCTTGGGACGATTCTGGGTCTGATACTGACTAAGCTTCTCGTATCCGTTCTTGCCTTTGTTCCGCTTCCTCATTCGGCTCTTAAAAATGTCGCGATAATCTCGGCACTGATTTTCACCTATCTGGGTGCCGTCATGATATTGCGTGGACAGGATGAGTTCACTGTGATGATTCCATTTGTTAAGCTGGATACCAAGAATGCCAGTGAACAGAAAATCATTCTGGACACCAGTGTGATCATTGATGGTCGGATCGCGGATATCTGCGAAACGGCATTCTTGGGAGGCAAGATCATTGTCCCGAGATTCGTGCTTAAAGAGTTGCAGCTCATCGCAGATTCAGCGGATGACCTCAAGAGAAATCGAGGAAGACGCGGTCTGGACGTTTTAAACCGCATCAAAAACAATCCTAATATTGAAGTTAAGATTCATGAGACGGATTTCCCCGAGCATCCCACCGTGGATGCAAAACTGGTGAAATTGGCCCAGGTCATAAGTGCCAGGGTTTTCACCAATGATTACAATTTGAATAAGGTTGCTGAACTTCAGGGTATCGCCGTTCTTAACATCAATGAACTCGCCAACGCGCTCAAGCCCATTGTGATGCCGGGAGAACTTCTTGAGGTGAAGATTTTGAAAGAGGGCAAAGAGTCCGAACAGGGAGTCGCCTATCTTGATGACGGCACCATGGTGGTAGTGGATGCGGGCCGGAAGAGGATTGGTCAAACCATTCCCGTAACGATTACAAGCGTCCTGCAGACTTCAGCAGGGCGGATGATTTTTGCCAGAGTAGCTGACTGAAAGTCGATTTTGTTCCCTTTGTGAAGGCAATGCAAGCGAGCGCCATTGTCCCTGCCGCAGGCAGTGGAAGCAGGATTCAAAAGAGGCTCAGTACCCATCTTCCCAAACCCTATTTGATGCTGGGTGCTATGCCCATCCTTGCGAGAACTTTGATCTCGCTTCAAGATGTGCCTGAGATTAGAGAAATCATTGTCGCCTGCCATCCCAAGTACAGAAAGTCTGTTCTTAACATTCGTTCAAAATATGCCATTCACAAACTCAAGAGAGTTGTCAGGGGTGGAAAGACAAGAACGGATTCTGTCTATCAGGCGCTGAAGTGTGTGAGCCGCAGAATTCCCTATGTTTTGGTTCATGACGGAGTGAGACCTTTTATTTCTTCCCACACCGTGCACAAATTTCTGCATGAGGTTGGCAGGAAGCAAAGCCATGCCTCCGTCTTAGGCCGGCCCGTGGTTCCGACGGTCAAAGAAGTGAAGAGGGGCGCTATTGTGCGCACCTTGGAGCGTGTTCACTTGTGGGAGATTGAGACGCCGCAAGTTTTTAAAAAACGGTTGTTTGAACAAGCCTATCGGGCTTATTACCGCAAACCTTTTCAAGCTACGGATGATGCTTCACTGGTTGAAGCTTTGGGAGAGCGTGTGAGTGTTTTTCCTATTCGGGAGCATAATATGAAAGTCACCACACTGGAGGATCTTCAAACTGCACAAAAACTTTTTGAGAATCATGAAGTACGTACCGGCTGGGGGGAAGACACTCACCGTTTGGAAAGGGGAAGGCCTCTTTATCTGGGCGGGGTGAAGGTTCCCTCTCTCTGGGGAGCGCGGGGACACTCTGATGGAGATGTTATCCTTCATGCCATCGTTGACGCGCTGCTTGGGGCTTTGGGTTTGGGAGATATTGGTGTATATTTTTCGGATAAATCAGAAAAATTTCGTGATGCGCAGAGCAAAATTTTTCTGAGAAAGGCTCTGGATCTTATCCAACAACATCACTTTGAAGTGGTTAATATCGATACCACAGTGATTCTCGAACGTCCGAAGCTGGGTTTAGTGAAGAAGAAGATTCAAAGAAACATTGCACGTCTCGCTTGCCTCGACTCAAACTGTGTCGGAATCAAAGCCAAGACTGCTGAGGGGTTGGGCCCGGAGGGCCGCTCAGAAGCGATATCCTGCCATGCCGTGGTGACTTTAAGGAGAAAATTTTGATGGTACGCGTCAGGTTTGCCCCCTCGCCTACGGGCCTTCTGCACATAGGAAATGTTAGGACAGCTCTTTTCAATTATCTTTTTGCAAAACGCCAGGGCGGCCAGCTCATTTTACGAATCGAAGACACAGATCGGGAGCGTTCCAAGCCGGAATACCACGAAGCTTTGATAGAAGATTTGCTTTGGATGGGTATTCGTTGGGATGAAGGTCCGGAGGTGGGAGGGCCTTATGGGCCGTATCAGCAGTCTGAGAGACTGGCTGTTTATCAAAAATATGTCGATCAGCTTCTCAAGGAAGGTAAGGCCTATTATTGTTATGTGACGGAAGAGGAAGTGGAGGAATTGAAGCATATTGCCAAGTTGGAGAGGCGTCCGCCACGATTTGACAACCGGGGACGCTTCTTTACCGCTAAGGAGATTGAGGAGAGGAAATCACGTGGTATCAAACCGACCGTACGTTTTAAAATTGAAAATCCCCAGCTTACCATGCACGATCTTATCCGCGGCGAAGTCTCCTTTAATCTCGATGAAATGGTAGGAGATTTTGTGATTCAAAGGGCCGATGGGACCCCTACTTTTCATCTTGCTGTGTGTGTGGATGATGGATTGATGAAAATCTCGCATGTGATAAGAGGAGAAGATCATCTTTCGAATACTCCCAAACATATTTTGATGCTTCAGGCCATGGGATTCGAACCTCCTCAGTATGGGCATCTTTCGCTCATCCACGGGCCCGGCGGCGAGCCTCTTTCCAAGCGGTTGGAATCCGTGTCGGTGCGTGAGTTTCGTAAACACGGTTATCTGCCTCAGGCTCTTGCTAATTACATTGCTCTGTTAGGATGGTCGCCTGGAGACAATCGTGAAGTTTTGAGCTGGAACGAGTTGATGAAGGATTTTGACCTGGCTCACGTCAATAAATCAGCCTCGGCATACGATCCGGTTAAACTCGATTGGGTCAACGGCCAGCATTTGAGGACTCTTTCAGACCAGGATTTTACGAAACAGGCTTTGAGTTATCTCAAGAAGCAGAAGAAATTGAAATACGACGAGAAGCTTGTCTGCCAAGTCTTGCCTGTTTTTAAGGACAACATCACGCGTTTTGAGGAGCTTGAAGAAAGACTTCAAATCCTGGATGAGAATTTTCCATATGAAGATCAAGCAGTTATCACCCAGCCCGAGTCCCACGAGCTTCTCAAAGTGGCGCTGGAGGTGTTGCTGGGTTTGAAAGGGAGTGGGGAGACTCTTTATGAGGAGTTTGTCGGTGCCGTCAAGCCCAAGGTAAAACTGAAGGGGAAGCATCTCTTTATGCCGATCCGCATGGCACTTACGGGAAAGCAGCACGGCCCGGAGCTGAAGCGCATTTTCCCCGTGTTTGGAATAGAGAGCATCCGAAGGCGTTTTCAGCGTGCGATCCAAATCCAATCATGATTCAATTTTTTGACACCCTGGCAGGAAAACTTAGGAATTTTGAGCCCATTCTCAAAGGCGAGGTCCGGATGTATACCTGCGGACCAACAGTTTATGACTACGCCCACATTGGAAATTTTCGGGCTTTTGTGTTTGAAGATCTGCTTCGAAGGTTTTTACTATTCAAAGGGTTTAAGGTGAAACATGTTATGAATATCACGGACGTCGATGACAAAACCATTGCCGGCGCAAACCGAGAAAGTAAGAAGCTTGATGAGTTCACAGAAAATTATATCCAAGCGTTTCATGAAGATCTTAAAACACTCAATATTTTTACCAAGGACAATTCTAATTATTCATTTGAAGAGCCGCGCGCCACGAAAGAAATCCCCGCGATGATCGAGCTTATTAAAAAGCTTGTTGATAAAGGCGTGGCTTATGTGAGCGAAGGATCGGTTTATTATCGGGTAGCGGATTTCAGAAATTATGGAAATCTATCGAAAAAGAAACTCGAAAAGAACATCAAAGGCGCACGTGTCGATGTGGATGAATATGAAAAAGAAGAAGGTTCCGATTTTGTGCTTTGGAAGAAAGCCAAAGAGGGAGAGCCTTCCTGGGATTCCCCCTGGGGAAAGGGACGCCCGGGTTGGCATATCGAATGTTCGGCGATGAGCATGAAATACTTAGGTGAACAATTTGATATTCATGCGGGTGGTGAAGACTTGATTTTTCCCCACCATGAAAATGAAATTGCTCAATCCGAAGGCGCAACTCATAAAGCGCCTTTTGTAAAATATTGGTTGCATTGCAAATTTTTGCTCGCCGGCAGCGAAAAAATGTCGAAATCGAAGGGAAATTTTTACACCTTGCGGGATCTTATTGCGAAAGGCTACGATCCTATGGCGATCCGTTATGCTTTGCTGTGCGTTCATTACCGGTCGCCGCTTAATTTTACGCTGGAAAGTTTGAAAGAAGCCGCCGAAGCGATCAAAAAACTTGATCAATGTTATTCGCACTGTTTGACCATCGCTTCTTTTGGTGAAAATCGGGAAAAAGATTTGGCAAGTGAGGCCGCTTTTAAGAATCTTGTGTTGCCCGTTCGATTCGATAAAATGTTGGAAGCCCTAGCCGATGACTTGAATATTTCGGCTGCTTTGGCTGTTTTGCAGGACGCTGTCAAAACAATCAATTCCTGGTTTGCGAAACCAGATGTTGACAGCAATGATTTAGAAGGAGCTATTTATTTCTTTAGATTAGTAGACAAATTATTAGGGTTTGATATTGCAGAAGAACCTTATATTCCAAAAGAAAAGATTGAAAAGTTAGAAGAGCAAATTAACTTTCGCAAAAAAAAGGAGTTCGCTCAAGCCGATAAGATAAGGGAAACATTCAGAAGGGACGGATGGTGGGTGAATGACCCGCGTCCTGGTTCAAATCTTTCTTCTATTCGCAAAATGCGTAGGGCTTGGGATCGATGAAGAGGCGAGGTTTTTTTATCACGTTCGAAGGGCCGGAGGGAAGCGGGAAGAGTACGGTGATTAAGGAAACGGCCCGTTTCCTTGAGGGCAAGGGATTTTCGGTTCTGGTTCTGAGAGAGCCGGGTGGCACAGTCATCAGTGAAAAGATTCGAGAGATTCTTCTTGATGGAAAAAACATCCGGATGGCGGTCGAGGCCGAGCTTTTTCTTTATCTTGCCGCACGTGCCCAGCTGGTCAGAGAGGTGATTCGTCCTGCTCTGGCAAGTGGGAAGATCGTGATCTGCGATCGTTTTCATGATTCTACACGGGCTTATCAGGGGTATGCCGGAGGCATCTCTTTGAAAAGCATCGGTCTTTTAGGAAAACTGGCTACGGAGGGATTGGAACCCGATCTTACCATCCTTTTGGATGTGGCAGTCGAAAAGGGATTGTCGAGAGCGGGGCGGCACGATCGGATGGAAAAAAAATCTCTCGGGTTTCATAAGCGTGTTCGTCTTGCTTTTCTTTCCCTGGCACGAAAATATCCCCACAGGATTTTTGTGGTGAAGGATGAGAACAAAGTCGAGGAGAAAATAGCCAGGGTTCTTCAGATGGTTCATGGTTTTGTGAATCGGCGCTTTAAACAAAGGTAAAAGCAGATAAAGCACATGACGGATCAAATCATTGGGCAGGACAGGACGATAGACGTGCTCAGAGATTTGCTGCAAGACGGAAAATTTCCAGCGAGTTTTCTGATTTCAGGTCCACGCGGCTCGGGAAAAAAAACCTTAGCAAAGGTGATTGCCTGTGCGTTGAACTGTGAGTTCCAGCACTTCAATGAGAAATGCTCTTGTGATGCCTGCCGTAAAATTAAGTTGAGCCTGCACCCTGACGTCAGATGGTACGGGCTTGACGAAGAGGTCTATTCCATTGGAATTGATGAGATTCATGATCTCATTCATTGGGCCTCCTATAAAGTTTTAGAGGGAAAGAAAAATATTTTCGTGGTGAATACGGCCGAGAGAATGACGGAAGAAGCCGCCAATGCTCTGCTCAAAACACTTGAGGAACCGCCCGAAGACAGCATCCTGTTGCTTTTGGTTGAGAATCCGGCCAATTTGCGTTCTACGCTGCTTTCACGATGTTTTAAGATAAAGGTACAACCTATTCCTTATCAAGTACTTAGAGAAATTCTTGTGGAGCAGTTCAAATGGGATGAGAAGCAAGCCACCCTGGCTGCAAAGTGCAGCCGCGGGGCCTTGGGGCAGGCTCTAGCATTCAAGGAGGAAAATTTTCCGGGATTGAGAAAACAGTTTCTTGAAGACATTCTTCCGAATCCTGTCGGCGGTTTAGAAAACTGGATTGGAAAGAAGCGTCATGAAATTCTGCGGTATCTTCAGTATCTAGCGCTCCTTTTAAGAGATTTGGCAGTTTATCGTGAAACTGGAAATGATCGTCTCCTCTACCATGAGGATTTTGAAGCGGGATTCAAAATGTGGAGTGGCCGTTTGAAAACGGAAATCCTTCTTGAAATCATTCAGCTCATCGATGAGACCCGGACGGCCATCCAGGACAATGCGAATCCGAAGATTGCTCTTTTTCGTCTGGGGGCAGCCATCACGGGAATTTATGAAAAAAATTTATTACCTGACAACACCCCTGTATTACGTTAACGACAAGCCCCACATCGGGCATGCCTACACCAATATTCTTTGCGACACCTTTAGTCGTTACCGTCGTTTCCGCGGTGAATCCGTGTTCTTTCTGACTGGAACGGACGAACACGGCGGGAAAATCGAGAAGATCGCAAAAGAGAAAAAAAAGGATGTCGAAACCTACGTCAATGAAATGGTGCCCCGTTTTAAAGAGCTCTGGAAGGAGTTGGGGATTGGATACGACGATTTTTTACGCACCACAGAAGAGCGCCACAAAAAGGTAGTCGGGAAAGTTCTTACCTATCTTCGAGCTAAAGATGATGTCTACCTTGGGAAGTATAAGGGCTGGTATTGCACTCCTTGTGAGTCTTTCTGGACGGTTTTACAGCTTTTCGACGGCCATTGCCCCGATTGCAAACGGCCCTGCCAGGAGATTGAAGAGGAAAACTTCTTTTTCCGCCTGTCACGATATCAAAAATGGTTGATCGATTATCTCTCCGATCATTTGGATTTTATCTTCCCTCCTTCCAGAAGAAAAGAGGTGTTGGCCTTTCTTGAGAGGCCTCTCGAGGATCTTTGTATTTCACGGCCTAAGTCACGTCTTTCTTGGGGGATTCCATTTCCGGATTCACCGGATCATGTGGTTTATGTGTGGTTTGATGCACTCATCAATTATGTCAGCGCGGCCGGTTTCGGAGCCGACGAAAAAAAGTTCAAAGAACTCTGGCCCGCTGATCTTCATGTCGTTGGAAAAGATATCCTGAGGCAGCATGCTGTTTACTGGCCCATCATGTTGAAGGCCTTAGATCTTCCGATTCCTCGCAGAGTTTTGGCGCACGGCTGGTGGACCATGGAGGGTACCAAGGTTTCTAAGTCGCTCGGTAATGTGGTGGATCCCCTTCAGATTATTGCCGAGTACGGAGCGGATGCTTTACGTTATTTTCTTTTACATGAAGTGACGCTAGGTTTTGACGGCTCTTACTCTGAAGAGGGGCTTGCTGAGAGATTCACCAATGATTTGGCCAATGATCTTGGGAATCTCGTTCACCGGTCTTTTGGGATGCTGGAAAAATATTTTGATGGAAGGATTCCCGACGTTGGTGATCCCGCCCACATCCATAATTCTCTGGAGGCAGAAGGAAGATCTTTAGGGTCCAAGGTGAGTGTTTGCATGGAGGGGTTTGATCCCAGGTCAAGTCTTGAAAACGTCTGGAATTTTATAAGGAATCTGAACAAATATGTGGAGGATTCGAAACCCTGGGTTTTGGCTAAGGATTCGGCCAAGAAGGATGCCCTTGCCGCCGTGATGTACACCCTTTTTGAATCCCTTCGCCTTATCGGTGTCCTCTTGAGCCCCTTTCTTCCCGTCACCAGTTCGATTATTCTCAGAGAACTGAATGTCTCAGAAAAAGTTTCCGATCAGGATGCTGAAAAATGGGGTTTGATCGTACCGGGCGCTTCCGTAGGAAAAAGCGAGCCTATTTTTCCCAAGAAAGAGGAAGACGAATCTTGATTTTTACCGACTCTCACACCCATCTTCATTTTCCGGATTATCAAACCGATCTTCCTTTGACTTTACAAAGAGCCAGGGAAAAAGGCGTGAAATATTTGGTCAACGTGGGAACGAATTTGGAATGTTCTGGGAAAGCCCTGGACTTGGCTGAAGGGAACGAGAATATTTATGCGGCAGTAGGCTGCCATCCTCACGACGCCAAGGATTTCCGGGATTCCGATTATCCGAAATACCAACGGCTCGTCCGTCACCCCAAGGCGGTTGCGATCGGTGAGGTGGGACTTGATTTTTATCGCAATCTCTCGCCCCCGGAAACTCAGGAAAAGGTTTTCAGGAAATTTCTTGAGCTTCATAAAGAAACAGGATTGGCGCTTGTTCTGCATATTCGAGATGCCCACGCAAGGACTTTCCAGATTCTGGAAGAAGAACTCAAGCCGCCCATTCGGGGCGTGCTTCACTGTTTTTCAGGAGATCTTCCCGTTCTTGGAAAAGCCCTGACGATGGGTCTTTGGATTTCCTTTGCCGGCAACATCACTTATAAGAAGAATGATTTCCTCCGCCAATTGCTGCCTCATGTTCCCAAGGACAAAATGATTCTTGAAACGGACAGTCCTTTTCTTCCCCCTGAGGGATTTCGGGGCAAGAGGAATGAACCGGCTTATGTTTTGGAAACAGGGCACCTCATTTCTCAGATTTTGGGCATTTCGCTTGAGGAACTGGGTTTTTTGACCAGCCGCAATGCCGCCTCTCTTTTTGGGTTTCCTTTGGAGACATGAAAATGAATTTCGTTCATTACATCAAAGAGATCCGGAAGTTTCTCGATGAGGAAAAAGGCTACTCGTATTTGCTTATAGGTCTTCTTCTCGTTTACGCGGTGTTTTCCACCTTCAAGCCGGCCGAGGAGAGAAAAACTTCACCGGCACTTGCCAAGATCAAGCAGGTTGAGCAGCGGATGAACAAGGAAAAATCAGACCGCGAGTATCTTACGGAAGTCCTTACCGGTCACCCTTCGGCTGCCGTCGTTTTATTTTCCTTTATCATACTTTTTTTGATTGCGATATCGGGTGGACTTGTGCTTGACGGCATGTTTGTACGGAATTTATTCTGTAAGCAGCCTTCGGTTGTAAGTGTCCGCTCGCCTGATGCTGTGGAGTGGGGGATTCGTGATCTTGCCAAAGTGATTATCCTTTTCTTTGCGGTTGCTTTTGGGATGAGTTTTTTCCTTATTGCTGTGAAGAAACTCTTCTCACTAAAGTGGAATGATAACTTTGTGATTCTGCTCCACACGACGGCAAGCGACCTTACCCTTTTTTTCATTATTCTGTACTTTGTGCTCAGGAAATACGGGAAAAAGCTGCAGGATATCGGCCTGTATTTCAGGAGTTGGGTCAAAGATGTCTTCTTAGGTTTCCTGGGATATCTGGCCATACTGCCTCTTTTTATTATGCTGCTGCTTCTTCTGCTTGGAATTGCAGCCCTGTTTTCTTATGAGCCGCCGCCGCATCCTCTGGTAGAAGTTTTTCTCGAGGAGGATAAACGTAATCCTTTTTTGATCGGTTATTCGATTTTTCTTGCCTGTGTGATGGGGCCCATCATTGAAGAGGTTTTTTTTCGGGGCTTTTGTTATCCTGCCTTGAAAAAACTGTGGGGAGTTAGAATGGCGATGATCATAACCGCCGGCTTTTTTGCCTGGATTCATCAATCGACTTTTGCTTTTTGGCCGATTTTTGTTCTGGGCATTGTCCTCACCTATCTTTATGAAAAAAGGGGAAGCCTGGTTCCTTCCATCACTCTGCACGTCATCCACAATTCTGTTTTTATTGGTTATTTTTTTCTGATGAAAAGAATTTTTCTGGACAAATTTTTGTAAGCTATTTCTTTTCTGTATGCCATCCTTTGCCTCAGCTGCTATTTTCATTCTGATTTACCTCGTGACGATTACCGTTCATGAGTTTTCCCATGGCTGCGTGGCCTACTTTTTTGGCGATCGAACGGCGAAGGAAAGAGGCCGCCTCAGTTTGAACCCCTTCCGCCACGTGGACCCCTTATGGACACTGCTTCTTCCCATGGTGCTGCTGGCCGTGGGACTGCCCGCCATCGGTATGGCGAGGCCTGTTCCCGTAAATTTTTCCCGTCTTCGGTCTCCTAAAAGTGACATGATTTGGGTGGCATTGGCGGGACCTTTCGCCAATATCATTTTGGCCTTCCTTCTGGCTGTTGCTTACCGGCAAATCGGTTCTGAGATTTTTCTTATGGGAGTTTATTTCAATCTGGGGCTTGCCATTTTCAATCTGGTGCCGATTCCCCCGCTGGATGGTTCACGCGTTTTGATGGGACTTCTACCTGTCACGTGGGCCTATGGGTATGCTAAAATGGAAAAGTTTGGTTTTCTAGTGATTCTTCTGCTGGTATGGATGAGAGTGATTTGGCATGTCGTGGTGCCCGGCATCAATTTTTTTTGCCACCTGTGGAGGCTTCCTGCTCTCTAAAGCGGAATAAAAAGGGAATAGTCGAACATGAAATTCAGAACTCTTGCGTGGAGAGGAAATTATCTTGAGCTGATAGATCAAACCAAATTACCCGGCCAAACGGTTTATATCCGTTGTAGAAATTTCGATCAGGTCTGGAAGGCTATCCGGGGTATGAAAATTCGCGGTGCACCGGCCATTGGAGTTGCCGCGGCCTTTGGCATTTATCTGGGAATCATGCGGTCGAGGGAAAAACGTTTGAGTGGGTTCGTCCGCCAATTTCACAAGGTGACGAAGAAAATGGCGCAGGCCAGGCCTACCGCAAGAAATCTTTTCTTCGCTATTGAGGAAATGGAACGGGTGGTCAGGCAGTATCAGGGGAAAACTCCTGATAGACTCAAGAGGCTTCTTCTCAGAAAAGCCCTGGAGATTCAGGAGGAAGACCGCAATCTCTGCGAAGCTATAGGGAATTACGGTAAAAGGCTGATTTGCAACGGAGATACCGTCATGACTCACTGCAATGCGGGAGCCCTTGCAACCGCCGGCATGGGAACAGCTTTGGCGGGGATTTATGCCGCTCGTTTGGAAGGAAAAAAGATCAAAGTCATTGCTACGGAAACACGCCCCTTTCTTCAAGGGGCACGCCTCACGGCCTGGGAGCTCAGGCAGAACCGTGTTCCCGTCACCCTTATTTGTGACAACATGGTGGGTTCTATGATGCAGGCAGGGAGGGTCAGCAAAATTATAGTGGGAGCAGATCGCATTGCCGCGAATGGCGATACGGCCAACAAAATCGGCACCTATGTCATCGCCCAGCTTGCGAAAGCCCACCGCATTCCTTTCTACGTGGCGGCTCCGAGCACGACCTTTGATTTTTCTTTGAAAGATGGGAGGACGATCCCCATTGAGACACGTGACGGCGGAGAAGTCTTTGAAGGTTTTTCAAGAACCATCGCGCCTGCCCGTGTTCCTGTTTTTAATCCCGCTTTTGATGTCACGCCTCACGGGCTGATTACAGGAATCATTACCGAGAAGGGGGTCTTTTATCCTCCTTATGGGAAATCACTTGTCCGCTTGAAAGGTTCCTGCTGCCGATGAAGAATAGAATCAAGCTTGCCAGCCTGGGAGAATTTAGTCTCATAGAAAGGATTCGCGAATTTTTTCCGCGAACTGGGAAAGTGCTGGCCGGAATCGGGGAAGATACGGCCGTATTCCCTTGCGATCAAAGACATTATTCTCTTCTTACTGTGGACACGGTGGTAGACGGTGTGGACTTCAGATTGAAGAAAGTCAGGCCTGAGCAGGCAGGCTGGAAAGCTTTGGCGGTCAGCTTGAGCGATATTGCGGCCATGGGCGGACTCCCTCTTTACGCCCTGGTTTCTCTAGGTTTGCCCGGAAACATGGATTACCCATTCATAAGACGCTTTTATGCCGGCATGAAAAGACTCTCAAAAATCTTTAATGTGTCCGTAGTAGGCGGAGACCTTTCCCGTTCCAAGGTCTTTTTTGCATCAGTAACTTTACTGGGCAAGGTTGAGAAAAGGAAAGTGTGTCTGCGAAGTAAAGCCAAGGCCGGTGATTTCATTTTTGTGACGGGTTCCCTTGGAGGTTCCATTTTAGGAAAGCATCTTTCCTTTATGCCCCGTCTCAGGGAATCGAGATTCCTGGTCAGGAATTTTTCCGTGCACGCCATGATCGATATCTCAGACGGTCTTCTCCAGGATCTCGGACATATTCTGGAAGAATCTGGAAAAGGCGCGCTTGTTTTTGGAAATCGTATTCCTGTGTCTCGGGATGCGTTCCGTTTACTGAGGAGGAAGAAAAGGAGTCCTCTTCATTCAGCCCTTTGTGACGGTGAGGATTTTGAGCTTTTATTCACCCTTTCCCCGACAGAGGCGAAGAAAATGCTCAAGCTTCGCAGCGGCCTGTTAGGCACCCCTGTGAGTTGTATTGGAAAGATCACGAAGGAGCGTGGCGTTCGTTTACAAATGGGTGAGAATAGTACGGCAAGGGGAATCATTTCATGTCAGGGTTACGAACACTTTTGAAGTCTTTTTCCAGACGGGAGACCATTGATTTTGGCAGAACGCTTGGCAAGAATCTCAAGCCGGGTGATGTGCTGGCTCTTTGCGGATCTCTTGGAAGCGGCAAAACAACTTTCGTGAAGGGAATCGGATTGGGGCTTGGGCTCAAAGATGAGAACGAAGTCAAAAGTCCCACTTATGTTCTCATGCACATTTACCGCGGCCGTTGCCCCATCTATCATCTGGATTTATTCCGGCTGGAAGATAAACAGGAAGTCGAGAATCTGGGATGGGATGATATTCTTTCGGGAGAGGGAGTGGTATTGATTGAATGGGCCAGAAAAATCGACGGCTATCTTCCCGCGGAGTATTTGGAGATAGATTTCAAGGTAACGAAGGAGACCGAACGAAAAATGACGATTCATCCTCACGGCAAGCGTTATCAGGAGAGAATCAAAAACATATTTCAAACAAATCTTTGCCATGAATGATCTCCCCCTCAATATTCTAGGTTTTGATACCTCCTCTAAGGCTTTGACGGTAGCCGGCTCCAATCGCCAAGGACTTTTGGCAGAATCCAATTTTTTTGGGTTGCTCCAACATTCCGAAAATCTCTTTCCGCTTATCGAAAGTATTCTTCAGAGTGTGAAAGTTCGATTTGAAGAGTTGGATTGTTTTGCCATGGGTCTGGGACCCGGTTCTTTCACCGGTCTTCGGATCGGTTTTTCTGTTTTGAAGGGATTCCTTATCATCCAGCAAAAGCCGGTTTACGGTTTCTCGAGTTTGGATCTTATCGCGCAGGGAATCACTTTGAAAGAGGGGCGGCTGGCTGTGATAGTCAACGCCAGGCGCGAGAGGATTTACACTTCTTTTTATAATTTTCGTGACGGAATCTGCGAAAGGGAAAAAGCCGAGGATGAAATTTTAAGTCTGGGTAATCTTCTCAAACATTCACGTGGGAAGATTCATTTTGCTGGGGACGCCCTTCACGAGTATGGAAATCCGATACGTAAAAACAAACCCAAGGCTATTTTCTTTGGAGAAAATTTCTGGTATCCTCGTGCCAGCCATTTAATAAGTCTCGTGCACAGTCGATACAGGACACTGAAACCTTTGGGTCTTGAAGCGCTGAAGCCGAAATATCTTCGCCTTTCTGAAGCCGAGGAGAAAACAATTGGGAATTTACACACCTCTAGCCGATCAAGCTAAGCTCATCCGATCCAGCCTCTGGATTGAAGTGGATCTTTTGAGACTCCATTTCAACTTGAGAGCCTTAAAGCATCTGGCCGCATCTCATGTTGCCGTAATGGCAGTGGTCAAGGCGAATGCCTACGGACATGGTTTGGTGGCGACGGCCAAATCTCTTGGGGAGGAAGTAGAGTGGTTTGGCGTAGCCTCCTTGTCAGAGGGGATCCAGCTTAGGAAAAGCGGTCTGGCCCATTCCATTCTTGTTTTCGGCCATCTGGCAATCGAAGAAATTGAGGAGGCGCTTCATTGGGATCTGACTCTCAGCCTCTCCGATATGGATTACGCCGCCTGTGTGCATGATGCGGCCGTACGCAGGGGGGCCAAGGCAAAGGTTCATGTTAAAGTCGATACGGGTATGGGAAGATTCGGTTTCTCTTATCAAGACGTCGAGAAGTTCATTCTTAACCTCAGCAAATTTTCCCACCTGGAATTGGAGGGACTTTACACGCATTTTCCGCAGGCTGAAATGGCCCAGGATCCTTTCACCTTAAGGCAGATTGAGTCTTTTAAGATGCTCGTACAGTTTCTTCGAAAACGAGGCCTTGAATTTAAATGGCTTCATACGGCCGGAAGTTCCGCGATCGTCCATTACCCGGAATCTCATTTCAATCTCATTCGTCCCGGTCTTATGCTTTATGGGCTCTATCCCCATGATTCCTTGAGAGCTGTCATGACCGTTCGCCCGGTTTTATCTCTGCGTGCCAAGCTGGCTTTGGTTAAGAAAATTGCTTCCGATGAGTCAGTGGGATACGGCAGAACTTTTGTAAGTTCTAGGGATACTCAAATCGGCATCCTTCCTGTCGGTTACAGTCACGGTTATCCGTGGGCTTTGGGAGACAAAGGCAGGGTCCTTTTCCGAGGGAATTTTTATCCCGTTGTCGGAAGAATATCCATGGATTCCATGGTATTTGATTTGGGACCGGGCACGGAAGCCTCTCTGGGAGAGACCGTAACGCTTATTGGACAGGAAAATGATCTGGAGATTCATGCAGAAGAGCTGGCCTCGGAAGGGAAGACCATTCCCTACGAGATTGTGACCCGACTTCATGCCGGTATTGAGAGAGTGTACCTTTAGAATGAGAAGGAAAGAGTCCAATGCGTTACAAAATCAAGCATTTTAAGACCCTCAGATCCACCAATGATTATGCGTTGGAACTTGCCCGCAAAGATGCACCGGAAGGTCTTGTGATTGCCGCTGATTATCAGACCCACGGCAGAGGACGCGGCAAAAAGAAATGGGTTTCTCCCCGAGGGAAAAATCTTTTGTTCACCATATTGGTCCGACCTCCGATCAAAGCGAATCGGGCTCCGCTTCTTACACAAGTTGCGGCCCTTTCGGTCAAGGAAGTCCTGTGCGAGCTATTCCCATCCATTCGAACCACGATTAAAAAGCCCAATGATGTGCTCATGAATGGAAAAAAAGTCTGCGGGATTTTGGTAGAAAGCAGTACTCAGAACGGTCATCTGGATTTTGCGGCGGTTGGCATTGGTTTGAACACCAACAGCCGGATGAGTAGTAGAATCATCGGATCAACATCGATATTTGAAGAAAGAAATAGAAAAATAGAGAATAATGGTATTTTTAAGCTAATTTTGAGCCAATTTAGAAAAAAATATCATTATTTCTTTAAAAATGGTTAACTTTGGTATGTTTATCAGTAAGATGGAAAACATATTTTTAAACATATTACCAATAGTTTAATGAATACTAACTCATTGTGGTTATTAGATATAGGTAACTCAAGCATTACCGTTGCGAGGAGAAAAAGCGGTAGAATCGCTATAGAGCATGAGTTCTTCGATGATAGTATCCCAAAAATAGTCAGTTTTTTAAATAAAAGTGGAGGTAATATAGAAAAATTAGCGATTTTATGTAGTGTTGTCCCAAAAGTTGAAAAAAATATCTTATCTGCTTTAAGACATTATAAATCATTTTATACTCTCAGGTTGGGCAAAGATATCCCTATTCTGATTAAGTCTAACTACTTGAATAATAATCGGTTAGGGACCGATCGAAAGGTCAATGTTTATGGTGCCCTGAAGATATCGAAGCCGCCTTTTCTGGTTCTGGATTTCGGGACGGCCACGACCATCGAATTCGTATCAAAGCAGGGAGTTTTTGAAGGAGGAATGATATTGCCTGGTATCAAATCATGTCTGGATCTTTTGCATGAGAAGACAGCCCTTCTGCCGGTGGTTCGTATCAAACCCGTTCGCTATTTCTTGGGACGGGATACGAAGTCGGGGATGTTATCGGGAGTTCTTTACGGGTACGGCGCGATGATCAAGGGGCTGGTGGGTGAATTCAAGCAGCGATACGGAAAGGGTTTGAAAACTATAGGAACGGGAGGTTTAGTCGATATAGTATCCAGATATTGCGGCGGATTTGATTATAAGGATCGTCTTTTGACGTTACGCTCGATGAGCTGGATTTATGAGGATTGGCTGAAGAATAAAAACCTCCGTCCAAAAAGGAAACTAAAAATAAGAGCCTGAACATGCCCGAATCTCAAAAGCCGTTGCCAGACGAGCGCAGAGTTGAGGAGCGGAGAACCCCTGATCCAAAGGGGCCAGAACGAAGGACTATCGCCGGCCTTTTTGTCAACAAGCAGATCCTCAAGCGATACGGCATTCTGGTAGCAGCGATCATGATGGTTTCGGCTATGTTGATCGGTTTTGTGATTCACCAGACGATCAAGCAGTCTCTTGAGAAAGAAACGAGACGCGTCGGCAAGGCCAGTGTGTACGAGGTCTTGATGGAAGTGAACAATGAACTTCTTCTTAGGGTTTTCTTTGTCCTTTTTCTAAGCGTGGTGGTGACGGGAGTGACAGGGGTTCTTTTTCTCCACCGTATTGCCGGCCCTCTCTACCGTATCCGCGGCGTCCTAAGAAATCTGGTGCAGGGAAAGGTTCCCGATCGGGAACTCCAACTGAGAGAAGGCGATTTTTTTGCCGAAGTGGTAGATGAACTTAACCGATTGATTATCAAAATGCGTGGCGAGAAAAAATCGCTGCCTTGAGTTACTTTGGTTTTCCCCTCAATACAGTCTCCTTTTAATTCCATTAAGCCCTCTGCATTTTGGCCTAGAATAAGTTCAGCCCAGCAAGTCTCAATTTACCCTACAGAGGCTCTTTTCTGGAAACAATTTTTAATACATCGTATCTCATTTTAGAGTAATAAGTTAAGTTTGTCAATCCTGCCCGGTTTTTTCTAACATCTGAGCTTGTAAATAGAGGGATTTCTAGGTATAATTCCACTAATCTCTATATAACCATTTATGTTTAAAAGTGTTGAAACTTTTTTTATTCCACTAACTAAAGATATGAAAAAAAGTAGGCAATATTTGTGCAAATCCTAAAGCAGGTCTTGATAGTAAATGCAAAGAGGTGAAATTCGATTGAACTCTGGAAAACAGCAAGGTAGAGAAAGAATCCTATCAGGTTTTGCGAATTTTAAAACTTCAAGCTCCTCAGTAGGGTGGGTACCGTTCAAAATACGTCTGACAAAGTGGGTATTCATTCATGTGACGGCGTGGATCACTCTAGTCTGTTTCGCTACCAGCACTCTGGCTCAATCCAGTCCTATGTTGAGCGTCGCCGCTCCGATTGAAGTTCAGAAGAAAAGCTTTTTTGATGTCTCCATTCCGCACAAATTGGCCAGCGAGGTTGAGACTTATACGGACCGTGATAGCGGCCTAAGCCAGCGCGATAATATCTCGACTGGAGAAAAGCACGCGAACGAAGCATTCCATCCCCCCCTTATTTATATCCAGGACGCTCACTGCGTCTATGAAGCTCAGAAAAATATTGCCCTTCTGATTGATTTCATTGCCAAGAAATATAGGCGTCAAAATAGAAAGGTCCGCATTGTTTTGGCCGTGGAAGGCGCGCAGGGCCAGATCGATCTTAAATCCTTCCGCAGTTTCCCCAACCCGAAAGTCCGCCGTCAAATCAGCGGTTTTTATATGAAAAAAGGACTTCTTTCCGGTGCGGAATATGCGGCTCTGAATCTCCCCTATGAAATTTCGCTTCAGGGTCTGGAAGATCTCTCGCTTTACGAGGAAAACAAACGAATCTATCTTAGGGCCTCAGAACGCCAGAGAGAAGCCCTGGATGTCATGCAGCATCTTGAAGCTCGATTGAATGGGGAAAAGCACAAGCTGTATTCCGAGGATCTGAAGCGTTTTGACGAGCAAGAACATAAGTTCTACGAGAACCAAGCCGGTCTTCTGGATTATTTTGATTTTCTCGTCCGGGAAGCAAATTCTCAAAATCTTGACCCTAAAACTCTTTTCCAAAATAAATATTCTCACCTTGCCAAGCTGATGCGCGCGCGTGAGCTGGAAGGGAAATTAGATTTTGAGGCCGCTCAAAGTCAGATCGAGAAACTCGTTGAGAGCGTTAAAAATCAATCGGCCTCGCAGGACGCCTCCCGTCTTGTTCTCAGCTGGCTTGAGTCAAAAAAATCAGGCGACCTTCTTTCCTTTCAAAAAATGCTTCTTGCAAAAGCCCGCGAACTTAAGATTCAGCTTTCACCTTACTCCGAGCTTTCACGTTATACCGACTACCTTGAAGCGGCGGAGAAAATTCAGGGAAGAGAGCTTTTGGATGAAATTTCCAGCTTTGCGGAGGATGTGAAAGAAGGTCTTTTCCGCTCCCCGTTGGAAAAAGCAAAGAATGAAGAAAGCCGTCTTCTTAGGCTTCTAAAGAAAATCATTCTTCTCGAAGCCACGCGTCAGGAATTTGAGGCGGCCCTCAAAGCGAAGAGTGAAGGAAGAATCCCTGGCGAGTTTGGCCCCCTGCTTGAAGCCTCCTTTCAGTTTTATGAAGCAGCTCTGAAGCGTGACCGCGTTCTCTTTGAGCATCTGAAACCACTCACGGCTGGAAAAGACTCGCTTGTTTTTCTTGTGACGGGAGGTTTTCATACTCAGGGGTTGAGTGATTTTCTCCGCGCGGAGAAAATTGCCTACCGCGTCCTGGCACCTCGCATGATTGGAAAGATGGGTGAGAGCCCTTATGCAGAACTGATGAAAGGCCGGGATTTTCCCCTGCGGGAGGTTGCCAAGGCTTTCCATTACGACGTCGCTAAAACCCTTGAGGCAGAAAATCGCCAAAAGATTCGCCTTGCTGACGGGAGAGAAGTTTTCTATCGCTTCCGTTTGAATCCAAATGCCCTTCAACTTTCTTCCGATGAGATTTCGAAATCCGAACTGATTGGATTAGAGACTTCTCCCGTCCCTTTTCTTGAGAAAGCCTCCGGGGGTTTTAAGAAGATTCTCGATTTCAAAAGTGGCCTTCAGGATGCCGTGAGAAGAAAAGACTACGCCAAATTCAAGGTGATTCTTGAGAAAGAAATCGGGCCTCGCCCGCAGATTCATTTTCGGGCGTTGTCGGATCAGCGCGTGTCGGAGTCTCTCTTTAAATCCGCTTTCGACAATTTATCAAACGGCAATACGTCTTTTAAAACTTTCTTCCGAGATATTCAGTCGATTGAGAAAAAAGTCATCTTGAATCTTTTCGAAAAATCCGAGGGGGACGATTTTCAAAAGCGCGTGAAGACCCTTCAGAAAAGAAAACACAAATTTTTGCGCGGACTTTCTCAGGGCAAACATTCTGCTGAAGAACTCACGGAGGTTCTCAGACATCTTCAAAACAGCAAACTCAGCCTGGAGGGTTTTCTTGCCCAGCCTGCCGCGAGGTTTGAATTGGGTGTGGTGCTTCAAAAAATGAAATCGCCGCAAGCGGTTTCTCCCTTACCTCTGACTTCCAACGGGTCGGTCGGCCAGAGCCTGGGTCAGACAGAATGGGATGAGGGACAGCGAATAGCGCTTGAGCTCGGCATCAATCCCCAGCTTGTGATGCCGGGTCTGACACTCATCAAAAATAATTTTTCAAAGCTTAATACGAAAGGACACGCTAGTTGGTTTGAGAGAAATCATGATCGTATGAGTCGCTTTTCGGGAAGAGGGATTGCCAAAATGATCAGGGAGGGGGAGTCGCGTCTTCCAGACCATTACCGCAAATACTGGCTCGGGACGGTTCCTCATTCTCCGAGTGAACCCAACGATCCCGCCGATCCTGAAGACCGCTGGTATCCGACGCACCAAATCCTGCACGACATCTTTTTCACGTCTCTTTCGAATCAATCGCGAGAAGATTTTCTTTCCCTTATCAGAGCTAACGCCCAAGAAATTTTCACCCAAAACAAAAATCGCCTTCCCTCCATCCTAGAAGTCCTTCCGGAAAGATATCTTAAAATTCCAGACGAGGAGGCTTCTGCCTTACTCAAAAAGAAATCCTCGTTCATCTGGCTGAGCGAATTTTTCGCTCGTCTCGGAGGTTATTACCTTGGCTTTCCTTATCCGCCTGACAAAAAGAAGTATTCCTTTGATTACATGGAGGTTTTCAATTCATTTTTCGAAAGCATTCATTTGCGTGCTGTCAAGGATGTGACGGTCGATGCAGCTCAGGTCCCAGCCTCTGGTACAGCGGCCTCAGCAAAAAGTTTGGGCATCTCGGCCGCGAATGTCAAAATCGCCAACACGGAAGATACCTATGTGAAAGAATTCTGGAAAATGCTAGGGGTAAACAATCGGAACATGAGTGCTGAAGACCAAATCAGGGATTTGATTCTGAAATTGGGGAGTTTTCTGGATAAAGGGGCTTCTCCGGAAGCAATAATGAAAAAAATCGCGGAAGAAACAAAAATCGGATCGCCATTCAGATTTGCCCGGGTTTTGTTTTTGGATGAATGGCGATTTTTCTGGGGGCATTTCTTGAAACCTTATCGAAAAATAAGGGATAGATTTAATCCCTCTGTGCAGGATGAACATGAATCTAAAACCGGCCGGATTTTGACGATGGTTTTATATTTAGGAATAGTATCACCGGTATTTTTTTTAGCTTTCACATTAGTCGTGCATGATTGGCTGAAAATCATCACAGGTAAATATGCCGCCTGGTATATCCGTGGAATGGGGATTATCCTTTTGAAATATGTGACGAAGAAAATAGGCACTTACGCTCATGAAGTCATTCACCTGCTTCAGGATAAGGAACGGATTGCTTCCGATCTTCCCCTGGCATCGATTCTTTCGGAGTATATCGAAATGCCGGTACGTTTATATTTGCCGGAAGCTGATAGAACAAGTGGAACCGTTCTCGATCGAGACAAATTGTTGTCATTATTGTTGGAAAAGGAGATTGGGGTCAGTCGGGAAATGCGTGACAAATATAATGCCTGGACAAGTCGAAATTTCTTACGGCGAGAGGTCGTAAAGAATGAAAAAGGTGATTTTGAGCATGATTTCTCGCGATCGATTGGAGTCGTCATCGGGTCGAATCTTAAATTCAGTCAGGCATTGCTCGCCCTAGTACCACGTTCATTAAGTTCGAGTGATGGTTTTGAGATTGCTTCGTTGGCCTCTGCCCTTCTCGCAATGACGTCATTGCGAGGGCGCGTAGCAACCGAAGCAATCTCGAATCCCCATCCGAATTTATTGAACAGCGCACTAGATTCTCCCCATGCTGCTTTATTTCCATTGATTTATCTATACTTCCGAGCGCATCTTTTTAAGAACGCTGACATGCTTTTCATGGATAACCCTGATCATCAAATAGTGTTGAAATACATTTATGAATTTGCTTATGAAATTGCCGTTTTGGCTGAACTCTCTGAAGGCAATATGAAAGGTGTGATGGAAGGGCTTCTGAAGGAAATGCCGCGCGATGCGGTTTCGGAAGAGAGATATCTTAAGATTCGCGAGGCAACGGAGACATTGATAAGAAAAATAGTACGCATGATTTCGCAGAAGGAGGCAATGGCAGAAAATCTTGCAGAGGACAAAAAGCCAGTCCCAGCCGAGGGGAAAATGGAAGCCAGATCCCTGGGACAAACTCTGACTTCTTATCCAGGGTCACGCTGGGCTAACGTTTTGGTGGGTTACTGGAAGGTTTCAAAGACGCTCGAAAAGGCCTCCCCTTTCGTGAAAATGAGTTTGTTTTTCCTTTCAGCTTCTATTTACGGATTTTTCCAGTGGGCATTGGGTCATCCCTATGCGGCGCTCGTACCTTACGCTTTTCTCTTGGTGATGGCGGCTCACGAATTTTCTCATGCGTTTATGGCCGTTCGGCTGGGTTATGAGTCGGCGCGGAAATGGATGACGCCTGCCCCGTGGAAATATTTTACGCCTTCCAGTTTCACGATTTTACCTCTAATCGGAATAACGGCCGGAAGAATTGTTTTGGACATGGAAAAGATAGATAAAAAGCACATGCCGCTTATTGATTTGGCAGGGCCGTTTGGGAACGCGGTCGTTGGCTTTGCCTTTTTATTCTTGGCTTATGTTTCAGGGGCATTAATAAACCCTGGCGCAATTTGGGCTTTTGCGATTAACCTCACTTGGTTCCTGAATTTTTTTACAGCTTTTTTCAATTTACTACCTTTAAAATTTAGGGATATTCGTTCGGATGGTGCCGATGCTTTGATTACTTTGCTTAACATTTGGAAAGAGAAAAAGGGGCCTCTCAATAGAGACCTTCCATCAAAGGAAGAAACAACCGAAGGATTTGATCCGGAGGCATTTTTGAGAAGAAACGTGGAGAGCTTGAAAAACGAAGACTTCTGGCCTTTGATTGAGAACAAGGTAAGCCGTTTGCTGGGGGAGATAACTCACCCCGTCCCTCTCTCCCATAGAGACCGTCAGGATCTTGTCCGGATGGAAAAAGATGCCAGTCTGTCTTCTCTTAATAAATTCCAGTTTTTCTTTTCTTTTTGTTTGAAGTTGAAACAGGGTGATGAACTTTTGAGTGATGAAGAGTTTTTACGCATCATGCTTGACTATCCAGCTACCCGATTGCCTCTCCTCACACTTGCAGTTTACTTTTTGCGCTCCAAGTCGGCAGATCAAACGGCGGGGAAGGAGCTTGAAGGGGGGATGGGTCATGCAGCTTCTCTTGGAGCGGAGGGCACACCGTCGGATGGCTCTCAGAGTGCGGCAGTGGATTGGAATCCAATTCTTGAGATGCTTCAACCTTTGGAGGGATTGAGAGTAGAAAATCTCAATCGGCCGGTTATTGAAAAAACTCTTCTCCCGATTGTCGATCGGGTTCTTGCTTTTGTTTTGACGCTTCCGTCACAGGAGAAAATTTTTGGTGTCAGTAGGGAAAATGAGAGCGAATTGAGTGTTTTGACAAGGCTGGTTAAGAAAATTCGTGATGGCTACGCCAATCAAAAGGAAATCAATTACGCGTTCTTTATTTTGCAGCACACTCACAAAATCGTGAAGTTTAAAGCCGACGGTGGAGAAGCCGTCATTCAGGCCATCGGGAAAGTTTTGGAAACAAAGACCTTTTCTCGTGCGGCTGAAACTTTTCTCCTCAACCTCAAGGATTTTTACAATAAACATTCGTATCTCACCACAGGGCCGGGAGGACAACTTGCCGCCGTGCGCAAGATGCTGGGGTTGAACGCTTCATCGCTCGGAGGACAGAAAGGTATAATTGACACAAGGACTATTCTGCTTGGCAAGGAAGGCATTCCGTTTGGCAAAGGTGATGCAAGGGAGCAGGGTGCCAGTGTGGAATTGAACAGCCTTTCGGAAATGGAAGAGGCAGCCATTGGAGGGGCTCTTAACCATTTGGAGGGAAAAATTTCGGCGCTGGCCAGTCCCGCAGATAGAAGCGTAGGGGAGAAAATTCTTGCGCATCTCCGATTGATGCTGAGTGAAAAAGGAATTTTTACTTTCGATGAGTTGAGATGGAACCCGGACTCCTATCTTCTTGTCTTCAGCAAAGTGGAAATGGAACTGCCTAGTGAGCCTGGGGCTCAAACCGGAAGAGGAAAAATCTCTTTGGCTTTTGGCCGCGGTTTTTTTGAGGAGGGGGCTTTCACGCAGGATCAGTTGAGTGAGCTTCTTTTGCAAGCCGGTTTTGGAGATCTGGCCGCCACACCGCTTACAGAGATCACCCCGATTCTGGATGAAAAAGCCTTTGAAGCTTTTGAGAAGCGTGTTTTCGATGACAACGGCTTTTATCAACGGCTCGACCAATTTATCAATTTGACTGACCGTAAATTCCTCGATTCGGCTCTCGAGCGGTTCAACGCCTTCAAGATGGGTTCTCCCTATTATGAGACCCTGAGCTTAATGGAACAGTGGGTAGAGCACGACGTGAAGGGCAAAACCCTTCCCGTTCTCGAGCAAGCCGGTTTTCTCACCCATGCTTTGCTTGAGATGCCGTGGGGTGAAAACGTAGCTACCAAACTGCACATTTCGGAGTTGTCGAATCCGGACAATCGCGAACTGATCCTTAAGGGATATTTCAAAGTGCTTTTGCCGCTCTTTGCCTTTGCCGCTTTCCGCCGTGATTTTCTGATTTTTTTGGGCGTGATAATCAAAAAAAGATTACAACTTATAGAGGAGGGTTCCAAAGTAAAAGGGGGCGAACATGAACTTCATCTTCTGATGGCGAATCCTAAAAAACTCCGCCAAACTCTCAAAAATTCTGTTTTAGCAAGCGGAAGCTTTGAATCGCATTGGGCAGCCTTGCTTTTCTCTTTACCTTTTTCTCTCACCGTGGAGCATTTCCTGGAGTTTCACGACCGCTACGAAGTTTTGGCCCGCAAAATTTGGGAAGGCGGCGACTGGTTCTGGAATAGAATCGAAAGGGTGGAAGAACAATCGCGTTCCCAAGGTCGAGAAGGGGAAGCTCTGAAGGACAAGATGGATGTGGAAGTTCCCGGTGTCGGTTGGATGAGTCAGCGAAACATTGAGAAGCATTTTCAGTTTGTTGCCTTGCAAACATGGGAAGGATTGACCCCTCTCTTGCACCACAAAACTGTGGACATCTTTCAGTGGGGACTTTTCAGGCCGGAAGCGGCGAAAATTGATGAAAATGATTTTGTAAGAATAGAATCCATAGGCCCTCTCCCCATTGGTTCCCCTCAGGTACCGACGGCTCCTCTTGCTCATATCACCGTTCCCGGCATCAACAAAATGTATATCCAGCGTATTCAGCAGAGTATTTTGTACGATATGATCAATTTGATCGAGAAATCCTACACCCACAGGCAAATTTCAGTTGGTGTCAGCACGGCTCGAGAAGATGTGCGCGAATTTCTATGGACGGTGCTCAAAGTCAGAAAATATATTACCGATCCGGTTTTTCCATTGAATACTCAGGAAGCCACCATTATGGGTCTCGGCATTGATCCCATGCCGTGGGTACGCCGGATTATAAAAATGGCGGCGAGGGTGGATTTGGCATTCTGGAGTATGGTCGCCACGCATTATCGCTCGATCAACACTTATATGAATCCTCCCCATTATGAGTTGCTGAGGAACGAAGATAGAATTTTGTTCTGGCAGTACAGCCTGGCTGCTCATCCCAAAGGTCTTTTCGCCTGGCTGGTGAGAAAAAATTCTCGAGGCGAGGACCGGCTCCGCTACAAGCCGGGAACCCATGAGTTGGAAAAAGAATCAGCCAGAATGCTTCTGGATGCCTTGATGGGGATTTACTGGAGCTTTGTGTATTGGGAGAATCCCGACGAGGGTAAAGCGCTTTTGTTTAATGAATTGATGAGCTTCATTCAGCTTGGACAGAACCGGGTTTTGATTTCAGATCCGGAGAAATTTCGAGAATTTCTGATGCGTGACATCACCGAAAAAGTAGTTACCCACCCCTCGTTGGCTGACTTTGAAGCGTGGAGAGCGCGCCGCTATCCTCAAAAAATGGATGAAGACCTTAAGATTCATCCCGTTCCTGTACCGGAACCAAAACCAGGAGAAGCTTATGTGGCCTTAGCCCAGCAGCCTACTTATTATCATTTCGAGTCTATTTCTCCCTCTCATCTCCTTTATCCTGATGAATGGAATTGGAAAGTTGTGAGACCAGCTTATGCGGTTTACGCCGCACTCTATGAAAACGGAGTGAAGATACCGGGCACTCATTTTAAATATCTGATTGACGATGTTCCCAATGGAACACTCGTCAAAGTTTTCGTTCGTGAAGACGGAGACGGCGATTTTTCCATCACGTGTAAAAACCTTTCTACTCAAGAATGGGTTGAGCTCGTGAAATTGCCTTTGAAAGAGGCCCAGTCGGAATTTGTCCAACCGCGTGACACCTGGCAGCGTGTCCCCTCAGACGATATCAAAGGAGGGACCAACGGCTTTGACGAAGTCCAGATCAGCGAGGACGGTCTGCTGCTTTTAAGATTCGGTGAGCGTGTGATGTCTCTCGAAGCGCCTGAGCTCAAAGGAAAGAAGGTATTGGTCCAGCGTTTGCGCGGAAGCCAGATCCTCTATGAGATGAACCAGGGTGGCAGCATTATTGTCTATCTCGCGACTGTTTTTTCAGACCGTCGCGTCCAACTTGCTAAGGGGAAACAAGCTCTTTCCGTTCTTCCCGAGCTTCCGGAAAGTGTGAAAGAGAATCATTTCAAGACTGTTGAAGAACACAAAATGCTTCAGCAACTGGCGGAGGATTTGAAAACAGATATGGCTACCGGTATGGGTTATGAAAAGATTGAAATTTCGGACAAGGCCGAAATTTGGCTTGACGGCAAGAAGGTTCTTATCCCACGCCGCTATCTTGATCCTGAAAACATTCATCAGGCCAAGTCTGATTTCGAAAAATACCTGAAGAAGCACGATTCAGTGCGTCCGCTTGAAGATCTAGCGGATAAGTTGTTTGAAATGGAAAGTTCGAATGATGTTTTTGATACGGCAGTTGAAATCCCCGAGATTCCCAAAGAAGTGGATAAAAAAATCCTTTCGGGCTGGCCGGCGGAGGCTAGGGAAAAATACCGGCGCAGGCGTGAGGAAACCGAGGCTGTCCGAAAAAGAGTTACGGTCATCCGTAACGTGGGCCAAACCATCGGCCAATACCGTGGCGAACGGGGCGGTATCACGAAGTCTCCGGATTCTTTACGTCTCATACTGTCGATGGTGTTTAAAGAATATCAAAAAAATGCGGGCTCCAATTTTTACTATTTTACGAAGAGCGGCAACGCGGCCCGGTCCATTGCCGATCTTGGAAGCGAAAGGGTTTACTCTCTTGTGGAAGGTGCCGGTTATATGACCAGCCTTCATTATCGCCGTGATGTGCAGGGAGATTTAGTTTTGACCGAGCGTGATCCGGTTGGGCCGGAGCTGACTCGCGACGCCAACGGTAAGATTCTTTTTGTGAGAATCAAAAAAGGAAATCAGGAGAAGGCAAAAGATAAGGGGAAGAATGATAGAAAAGCTAAGGATAACGAAACCCCCGAAAAGTTTATTCTACTCCTTTTTGATCCTGAGACCGGAGAACCTTACGATGAACACACGGAAATCGAGCGCACTCTTCAGAAGGTTGAGGAGGCGCTCCCTCTGATTGATTCCGATGAAAATCTCAAAATGGAACTTCTCAATCTCATGGACAGTTTTACCGATCTTGAAAAGCAGAAAGAGGTGTCCAAACTTCTGTCTAAGTTTATTCCCCAATTGCCTCACTTTGAGCATTCCGAAGTGACCCTGGCCATGCTTCGCATCATCTTTGCCCATATCCGGCGGGGCGGTCTTGATTTTCTGAGGACACTGGTCAGCCGCTTCGAAAAACAAATTCCGCAAAGCCTTCTGGATAACTTCGAATCTCTCTTGATAGATTTTGGACTTCACCCGGAGGATAATTCGAATCAGGATGATCCGGATTATGCGGCGAGGCTTACCGATTTTGTAGATTCCGTTCTGATTCCTGCGGCCGACTTGCAGCCAAAGGGAGTTCCTGATTTTTGGGATCCTGCCTATTTCAGGCAATTGGGCGCTTATCTTGAAAGCGTCCGAATTATGATTCGTAGTATAACAGCGTTGGAAGACAAGATTCATTACCGTGAGGATATTTCCAGATGGGGATGGGACGGGAAGACGGCCCTCCGATTCGGCCTTGTTTCTAAGGAACAGGAAGAGCCCAACAGCCTTCACGAATATTTCATCAATCTTGAGCAAATAGGAAAGGAAATCAAATCTCTTGAAGCTGAAGAGCCCATCACCGATGAGCAGGAAAAAATCTCAAATGCGGACCGGCGCGAGCGGGCTACCCACCTCATATTTTTCGGAGGCGCTCAAAATATCGGTGCAAGCGCCATGGAGCTTTCCTACAAAACAAAGAGCCATGCGAAGTGGACCCGTATTGTGGTGGATGCCGGCATCCGTCCTGATCGAACCAACACTCCGCCAGCGCTAAGATTTCTTGAGGGAGTTCCGGACGCGGTGTTTCTCACTCACGACCACATTGATCACGTAGGCGCAGCGGTTCTTCTTTTCCGGAGACTCGGAAAGAAAGTGCCTTTCTTTGCCACGGAAGAAACCAAAGATCTCCTCAGGATAACACTTGAGCAAATTTTACGTGATGACGAAAAACCACAAGCGGACTGGGGTTCGATCTCATCGCCTCTTTTTACGCGGGAGGATGCGGAGGAGTTTTTCAAGCATCTTTATGCCGTAGCGCCCGTCGGCCATCGGGAAGATGGGGCTCCCATCTATCCAACCATTGCCGTCAGCCCGGATTTCAAGATTCGGTTTCATCAGGCGGGCCATTTGCTGGGTGCTGTTTCTCTGATCGTGATGACGCCGGATGGAAACACCTTTGTCTCGGGAGATATCTCGGTGCACGCGCAAGGTCCGGTCCAAGGATTTGCGGCCTGGCCCGATGTCCCCATTCATACGGTGATCATGGAATCGACTTACGGAATGCTCGAACGGGAATCAGAGGATGAAGAGGAGGAGCGTCTGGTTCAGAAAGTGAAGGAGGTTTTGACCAGGGGAGGGAAGATTTTATTGCCTGCTTTCGCGAATGGGCGCGCCCAGCGTCTGATCGATATTTTCATCCGTCACATGCAGGAGTTTCCGGCCGATCTCAAAGTTTTTGTGGACGGAGCGGCGTCGGATTACACGGAACTTTATCAGAAATATCATTCTGGGTTAAAACACGACCGCGTTCATTTGATTCCTCATTTTGAATCCACACGTGCGGGTTCCGAATACCGGGAGAACAAAATTCTGGGACGTAAAAAACCCACCGTGATTATTGCGAGCTCAGCCAATGCCTCTTACGGCATTTCTTCTTGGTATGCCGCGAATATGATTGAGCAGCCGCTTAATTTTCTGGGTTTCACAGGTTATATGGACCCGCTGGATGCCGGTTCAAGACTGCTCAAGGTAAAGTATGGCCAGGAATTTCAGTTTGATATCGGAAAGCCGCGCTACACGGTGCAGGCAGAGATCGGAAATTTTAAGCTGTCCGGGCATTTGTCGGGAGAAGAATCGCTTGGAATTCTGGACCAGCTGGATCAAACGGGCGAAAGAATTCTCGGGAAGAAAACGCTCCGGCGCGTGGTTTTTGTGCACGGTAATTCCCGTGCGAGGCGGGAAATGATCGAAACGGTCAAGGCTCATCATCCCGATTGGCATCCTATCTCAACTCAAACCGGTCCGCCGCATGTGATGAGCGTGGTGACCAACGCGAATCGTGAATGGTTTGAACACGTCCAGGCTATTCCAATGGAATCGTTGATGCGAAACGGCCAGTCCTCCTCGGCTTCCAGTCTTGGTTTACCGCCGTCCGATAGTGCCGGCCGGAAGGAAGCCGAATCCGTTTCGCTAGACCATGCTCCGGCAGACTCGCGTTCCCTGGATCTTTTCAAGGATAAAGTGAGGGGATTTTTCCCGATTTATGGCATGCCTTCCCCCAGCCCGAACCTTGTTCGTACCAAGCTTGCCCTTCGCGATTGGGTTCTGAAGAAATTCGGGCCGGACAGCGATTATGCGGTAGTGACGGATCGCGCGGATACTTTGGATCGTATGCTTTATGGAAAACATTTGGTTGAGATCTCCAATCTTAAAGTCGATGATATTGAGGCTCTTTTGGCGGCCAATAAGAAAATCGGCTACATTGAATTCCACGCCCCTCCGGCCGATCTGGCCAAAATCTCTAGTTTTGGCCACGTGGCCAAAACTCCCCTCCTCCTCAACCTGTCCGGTTTTGAACCTTCCTCATTTGACTTCGAGGCCCTCTGGCCCAAGATTCCTCAATTCGATTTGCTCCTGGCCCACAACTTTGTCAAAGGTGTTCCGGCCGGTTTCATCGCCTGGGTGCATGAAAAAGAACGGGACAGCGAATTCGAATCGGCAAAAGATCTTTATCTCGGCCGTGCGGAACATCTAAAGATAAGTTCCGAGGCGCTCCTTCAAATGCAGGAAAGCCTCGCGGGACTTTCTCTTGAGACCAAGAAAAAACGCCTGTTGGCCGTGCTCAATGAAATGGAAAGGTTGCTGGTGGAGATTTCCAGGAAGGGTGTGGGGGTACCCATGGGGAAGATGACGGAGATTTTTCCCCATCTACCCTTTATGATCGAAGCGTTCAGGAAGATTTTTTCAGCCGATGAATCCACGAAAGACTGGTTTTTGGAATTTATTGTCAGGATACGTTCTCTCGGCGAGTTTATCAGCGCTTTCCACAGCGACTTGCCAGAATGGAAATCTTATCTTGCCCAAGAGCCCTTCGACTTTCTTTTCAGCCGGTTTGGAAGTATTGAGAGATGGATGGGTGAAATTTCGAGAGAATCTTTTCTGGTCCTCTGCTTTAATTTTTTCCGCCGGTATGACTTGAGCCAGCTCGATTCCGATCAGGTCTATCAGAAACTTCTTGAAATTGCCGCCGACCCAAAAATTTCGTTCACCGACCGGGCCTTTGCCGCCGGTATTTCCTGGACTTTTTTTGATGAAGGGACTGCCGATGCACTTTTAAATCTTCATTTCGAATCTGCCCAGAGAAATTTGGCGGACCACTCCGAATCAGCCCAGCTCTTGGTGCGTTATCTTGCTTTTTTTAAACGGTTTGAGGGAGAGAATGGAAAACAAGAGTTGGTCGAAACCCTGAGCCGGAAAATTGAAACATATCGACAGGAAGACAGCAGCCTTTCAAAGGATTTTCAGTTTGGGGCCATTCTTGAACTTTTCATGAATGGATTTGATGAGGAAGTTGCGGAGATCGCCGGCAAATACGGCTTGAAAGCACGGATGCTTAGTATCCTCAAGTCAAATCTTATTGGGGCCAATCAGAATTATCTCAGGACGAAGGATCATCGTCTTCAATCCAATCAAGTCCAGATAGCCGTGATGGCAATCAGAAACTGGCTGCGCCTGGATCCTGTTTCTTTCCTTGATTATCTTGCCAGGGAAGTTGAGGAATCTCATCTTGTTCTGTTGACCGAAGCTCTTGAGAAAGTTCTTGAAGATAAGCGTCTTGATTCTTCCGTTGTCAAGGAAGTGCGCCAATTCCTGGACGAACTTTACCGCAGGCATGAATGGCCGGATGAAGCTTTTCAGGCTGTCGGTGAAAGCCTGCGCAAGGTAAGTGAAGGACATCCGGAGGAGATGACTCCTTTCATGCGCGCCCATTTGGAAATGGTCTCGAAAATGGATGAGCGAGTACCGGCAGATGCCAAGCCGATTGTCAAAGCCCTGGTTACCACGCCCCGGCATTTGTTCATGCCCCATTTGTCCGATGACCCCCAATATTATTACAAAGATGGGCCTTTACCCATAGGTTACCAGCAGACTATTTCAAAGCCTTCACTGCTTGCTCCGATTGTAGCTCACCTGTCTCTTGATAATACGAAGAAAGTTCTTGAAATCGGTGGGGGCAGTGGCTGGTTGGCCGCGTGGCTGTCGAGACTGGCAAAGCATGTGACAACCTTGGAAATTATTCCCTTTTTGAAAGAAAGGGCAGAGAGAACCATGGCCAGAATGGGAATCAAGAATGTGACCGTGATTCAGGCCGATAAAAAAACCATCGGGTATGCAGAAGGCGGGCCTTATGACGCTATTATCGTTTCAGCCGGTGCGCCGGAATTACCTGAGGAATTGGTGAATCAGCTTGCCGAGGGCGGCATCATGGTCATTCCTCTTTATGATTCCAGAGCGGAGGATAAAGATTTTCCTTACGTTATCCATGTGTTGAAAAAGAGAGAAAACAAATTGTATGTGATCGGCACTCTGCAGGGAACAGGCTGGGTTCCCATGGTCGGCGAGCATGGCTGGCAGAAATCACCGGGAAAAGGGAGCAGTCTGGGTCATAAGCCTGAAGCCCTTGCCAATTCGTTGGGAGAAAAAGGCGCATTCTCTAAAAAGGTGTCCGTGCCTCGATTGCCCGGCAAATCCCAATCTGCTCAATCAGAGAAAAGGGAAAGCGAAACGGCCCGCTCGCTGGGGGAGAGAAAGGCTCATATTCTTTTCGTTTGCAATGACAATCTTGAAAGCAGTCCGCTCGCTGCTGGCGTCCTCGAGTCCAAACTGCCGTTCAACCTGAAGTATAAGGTGCAGATTGATTCAGCGGGTCTCGTCCGACTTGACTCAAAGGAAAGTTCAAAGCCCCGGACTACCGACGCACTTAGGAGGCATCTCAGAGTGGATATTTCGAAGTACCGCTCCAAACAAATAACAAAGGAATTAATCCATTGGGCGGATGTGATTTGGGTCATGACAAAGGATCAAAGACAAAGACTTATTTCGACATATCCGGCAGCGGAATCTAAAACATGGCTTTTACATCCTGCAGGAATGAATCTTAGTTTTATCGATGCACAGCAGGATTATAGGAATCTTATAGCTGATATTGTTGAAGCGATGCCTTCCATCATCCGCGTTGTCAGACAAACTGTAGACGATCTGGCGCAAAAGGAGGCCATTCGGAGATCGGCTCTCATAAGGAGAAGGGAGTTATATTTGGCTATGTTTGGTCTTGCCGCTGGATTTTATACTGCAGGCTTGGGTGTGGCTTTGAGCTTGATTTTTCTTCCTTTCGTCTTTTTACAATGGAAGCTTGAGGCTTATAAAGAAATAGTAATACCTCGTCATACCTTCATGAGACTTTCTTTATCTTCCTTTGTTCTTGGAGGTCTAATGGGGCATGCCGTAGGCAGTTTATTGCCTCTTGTAATACTCCGAACAGCCTTTGGATTGTCCGCGGTGGTAGTTGGTGCTTTACTGCTGAGAGACTTTTTAAAGTTGCGGTCAGAGATCAAAGCCCGGTCTCGCCTGAGGAGTCAAAGTGTGGTTTCCACTAAGGTTGGTCGTAGAGATCAATTCTGGGGAGAGCTTCATAAGAATGAGAAACCACCCAAACCACTTCACTTGAGAGTGCTGGAAAAGATCCTGAGTCGTATTCAGCGAATTCTTTGGTTCATGCGATGGCCTACGATCCTCACTCTGGGGGCTTGGGCTTTTAAGTCACTTCTTAATTATTACTCTCTTTATCTGCTTTTGGGTCTTGGCTTGGGGGGAACACTTGGAATGGGTTCGGTTGTTATATCGTGGCAGGTTTTAAGATACGTGAAGCATCTTCGATCGCAGCTCAGTGATAAGGAAATTCGCAAGAGGAAAGATGCGGCTGAGCAATTACTCCAGATAAGATTCAAATGGATCTTGCGCAAGTTCATCGGTGAAAACTATGAAGAGGTTCTTGAACCCTATATCCGCCTGCATTTATCCGGTATTACTCAGGAGCTCGCTCGGCAGTTAGGTAAATCTGCAGTTCCAGCCTTGAGGGCTGCACTTAAAGATGTGCAGGTGACTGTTCGTGTGGCTGCAGCAAAGTCTCTGTCTGAATTGGGATCAGAGGCTAAGGAAGCCCTGCCCGATTTGATGTCCTTGCTCAAGGACGATACTCATGCTGCTCGTAAAGAGGCTGTTTTGGCTATGGCCAATATGAGACCAGACTCGAAAGTAGCTGTTCCCCAGCTCGCTGGTTTATTGAGAATGGATAGCGTGGCTGGAGTTAGAGAAAACGCAGCAAGGGTATTGGGTCTTTTCCGTGAGGAAGCTCGTGAGATTGCTCCGTTACTGATTCTTGCCATGAATGATGAATCTGCGCTTGTTGGTTTAGCGGCGGCAGAGTCTTTGGCGCGGCTAGGGGAGGAGGCGGCACTTCCGTTTCTGATTCAAGCCCTGCAAAATAAGGAAGCCCTGATTCGCGAAGGCGCGTCCTACGCTATGGGGAAAATGCATCCTGATTCTAAAGAAGCAGTGTCAGCTCTCATTGAGGCATGCAAGGATGAAAATTATCAAGTCCGCGGGGCTGCAGCTTGGGCTCTCCTTACGATTGCGGATCAAGAGGTCTTGACTCAAACATTGGGTCCCTCCTATGAGACTAGGCTTGAGATCTATCAACTGGCAAGCATGAATCAATGGGGAAAAATAGCCGCCATGAGACAAGTTGCTGTTCCCACACTCGTCAGTCTTCTGAGGGATTCTTCAGATGATTTTGTGCGAAACGTCATTAGGACAATTTTGGCTAGTCACCCTGAATCAGAAGAAGTCGTGCCTGATTTAATCCTAGCCTTGGGTCATCCCAATTTGTTGGCACGCGTCGGTGCAGCCAAAATTATCGGGCTTTTAGGTCCGAGGGCGAAAGATGCTATTCCGGCGTTGAGACAGGCTCTAAAGGATGAGCACGATGACCAGGCGCGAGCAGACATTATTGAGGCGCTTGGTTTGATGAAGGGTGAGGTTTTGGATGCGCTTGATGAAATTCGATCTCACCTGCGAGATGAGAAATATTTTGTTCGTGCGAGTGCCGCTCGGGCGATTGGGAAGCTGGGAGTCGGGGCGAAAAAGGCTGTGCCTGATCTCGCACAGCTTTTGGAAGACGAAAGCGGAACGGTTCGAGAAGCTGCTGCGGATGCCTTAGCGGAATTCGGTGCCGAGGCGGAACCCGCTTTCGCAAACTTGATCAACCAGCTAGAAGATTTGGATTTTAACGTTGTAGAAGCTTGCATGAAGGCATTGGTGAAGATCGGGAAACCCGCACTTCCCGTGCTGATGGCTGGACTTGAAGATATCGGGGCGTGGGTGCGCGTTCGTTCTGCTAAGGTTCTCGGTAAAATAGGAAAGGATGCCGAAGAAGCTGTTCCTGTTTTGATACAAGCTCTTGGACATTATCATTCAGATCTTAGGGAAACCGCCGCGATCGCCTTAGGGCAAATCGGATCTTTGGACCGTACCGCGATTCCTGTTCTTATCACTCTTGTCAAAGAAGACAAGGATTATCATGTCCGGGGAGCTGCCGCTCAATCCTTACTTCAGCTTTCTGATGCTGTAACGCTTGAGCAAGAATTCGGATCGGATTATAAAAATGTTCTTTCCGCTCATATTCTTGCCAGAAAGCACGACTGGACACTTCAAAATCTTGGGAAATCCGCTTTTCCAGCTTTGAGACTGCTTCTAAAAGACAAATTCGATTCCGTCAGTATTGCTGCGATTAAGACCTTAGGGGAGATCGGCCCAGAAGCAGGCGATTTTGTCCCCGAACTCATCCCTCTTTTGAAGGATCGAAATATAAAAGTCAGACAGGCGGTGGTTGTGACGCTCGGTCATATTGGCGCCCGCGCTGTTGAAGCTATTCCCATGCTTGTCCTTCTTTCCGGAAAATTAGCGATGAGTATAAAAACTCTCCAAGGCAATTTAGATATAGCCATGGATTTGTTAATGGAGCACTTGGGCGAGCCGGCGCTGCCTCGAAGATCTCCCGATTATGCTGAAGAAGCAGGCGAGCTAGCTCGATCAGCCCAAGAGGCCCTTTATCACATTCTCCCTGAAGCCCGGCTCTCTCAAGATATTTTTGATAAGGTACTGAAGTTCAATCCCGCCCTGTGGATTCTCACTCTGATCCATGAGAAGAATCCCGGCTTTTTCGAGAATCGTCCCATTGGAAGACTCTTAAGAGTCATCCATGCCGATCTGGAAATGCGCCCTGCCGAAGAAAAACAGAGATTGCTAGAACAGTTTTCAAATACTATCCAGAGGTATATGAAAAAGCGCAGTCCGGCTGAAGAAAACCAGGAAAAGGAGTACGGCGATATTGCTTCTTTGCTTGAGATTGTCCACGACAATTTGCCGATTGTTTTGAATGCCTTGGTCAATCTCGACTTTGCGATCGAGGACATTCGGGATCTCATCGGTATTCTGCCTCTTAATAATCCTCTGACCCGCATTGTGAGAATGCTGGGGGAATCCTCGGAAATTGTCGGAGGCTATCGTGATGTGGTGTCTTATCTTTCGAAAAGGGGGGATTTTCATTATCTTTATTCTCTCATCCTCTCTATTGCCCGGGAAAAACAGCGGGCGGCACCTCAGGAAATTTCCGGGATTCTGGATGTTTTAAGGGAATTCATGCGTGCCGGACTGTTGGCCGGATGGACAGCCGGAGACTGGGAGAATTTTAACCGTGACGTTCAGGACTATTACAATGCCGGCTTCAAAGTCGTGAGTTTGAAACTTTTTACTTATTATCAGGCGCACAAGCATGACAAAGCGGAAATCCGAGAATTGAGGGAAGATATTCAAAATGAGGTGGGGAAAATCGGCTGGGGCAACTTTTTCGGCGTTTCGGAAGCATTCAAAAGGAAATACCAGTTTGATCTTCTGGATGAGATCGCTCTGCTTGGAAGATACCTTAAGATCGCAAATTTCACCAAAGCAGATTATTTGCCCGCATACTCCAAAATTCAGCGGGTTCTCGAGCTCCTCCGGCCCGACTTCTGGCAGAGTGAGATTCCCGGTGAGCTGAGAACGCTTTATACGCTGAAAGGAAGCCGCGTGCAGACCTTTTATGAATCTCCTCAGGATAAAGAGGACGTGGAATCTTTAGAGATGCTTGCCAATCGTCTGGCAGAATTGGCTGCCGCTCAGGAAGAAGAAGCCCCTTCTTTTAGAGAAATCCTCCAGATGGACAATTATGTTTTTCATCCCGAGAGGCTCAAAAAGCTTCTTTTGAATCAAATTCTTTCCAGTGAAGAACGGGCTTATTTATCACGGATTCCTGATTCCGTAGCCGCCCTGCGGGGGTGGCTTTCTAGATGGCACACCATCGCGAGCGATACTTTACAGCAGGATTATCGGGTGACTCTGGAGCAGGAGATTTCGCGTGCGGTTGAGAATTCAAATTTGAAAGTGGATGAAATCGAGGATCTTCTTGAAGGCATGAGACTGCGCCTTATGACTTTCCCCGCTCAGAAGCGACTCTTTGGACCCGATGATGAACTGACAGGCTATGTGGCGGAGAGAGACTGGGTTGGGCTTCGGAAAGCTTTTCGCGAAAAGTGGCTGGTTCTCTTCCGATACTCTAGTTTGGCCGATGACCAACTTTTTCGGATTTGGGTTGCAGGAGGATGGGAAAAATTTCTAAAACAGCTTGAGCGAAAAGTAAACACCTTGAATTCCCAGGAACGCCAGCAGGTTTACAATGCTCTGTTTGAGGCGCGTGCGGAAGTGCTTCGTGATCCAAACCGGCTGCTTGAAGTGAGGAAAAATCAGCTTGAGGGACGTTTGATGGGTGCGCTCGGCAAACTTTTTTCGGATGATCTCTCCTCAATTCGCCTGCATTTGGAACATTTCAAGGAGGTTGAGATTCCGTCTGCGGAAAATCTCTATGTGGGATTTTTTGATGACCTTCTGCATCTTGCCGGGGAATTTATCGCGACAGGTGTCTGTACCTGGGAAGATCGAGCCAGGCAGGTGAGAGAGGGTCAGGGAGAAGGCTATCATTTTGGAACGCTTGCCTTGAAAGACGGGATGGGAAGGATATTGGCGTTCTCCCAAGTGCAGGTTTTGAAGGTCCCGGTTCTCGGACATAAGGATCGTGAAAACGCTGGCTATCATGTGTTGTCTCTAACCGGAATCAATCTTGCCGCCGGGGGCAGCGAGATTTCCATCGGCAGCGACCGTACCGTCCTGGCCATTCTGAAAGCGGCACAACTTCTCGCTCAAAAGGCCGGTTTGCAGGGCGTCGTCATTCCCGCGCAAAGTGAAATTTATAGCAATCAACACCCAATTCAAAATTACATTGAGTCTCTAGTCATTCAAGGCAATTTGAAACCTGCCAGTCTTGCTCGGACGGTTATCTTGAACCGAGTCAGCAACAACATGATCACCGGTTATACTTATCAAAGCGTGTATTGGGTTGACCGGCTGCCGGAATTTGATCTTCAAGAAACCTCTCATGATGAGGCGATAGCGGATCAGTGGCACCGCGATACGCTTCTTGAACAAAAGCACATCGGGTTCTTTGATCACCTGGGTCAAATTCTCTACCAAGGAGATTTCAGCGAGGCGGCTGCGAATCATCTTAAGGAGATTGCCGAACAGATTTTAGCGAGCATGCCTCAGGCCGTTACCGGAGACCTCAAGATGAATCTGATGAGCAAAGGGATGGGCTTCAATATAGTTTATGAACCTTCGCTTGAGAAAAGCACCGTCAGTCTTTCCGGCGAGGAGCTTATTATTTATCTCGGGAAAGATGTGATTTATGAAGGGGGGAAAGTGGAGTCACTGAGTCTGCGCGAAATTCTTGCCGAAGCGGTGGCGGCTGTCATCCTGCCTGACTATGAGAAACTCAGGGAGGAGAGCAAAACCAATGAGAGCGCTTATTACAAACTGGAATTGATCAAGGGATTATTGAATTATCAGGTCTATCTTCCTCTTTATCACAAGGTGATCCATCGCCGTGTCTGGACGCCTGAAAATTACTGGGATGAATTGAGTCCGCTCAAACAGGACGAGCTTCTCCAAAAGTATCGTGCGGATCTTGATCAGGCCACCGAAGGCTGGACGGGTATTTATCAGTGGAATCTTTTTCTGAACGCGATGGATGATGCCGATCCGCGTTTCATGGTGACCAATTATCTCCATCTTCTTGAGAGACAAAGCGCCTCAGATGAGGCTCAAATTTACGACACCCTCGTTGAGCTTCGGGATCTTGATGTGTTGAATCGGGTTTCTTTCACTCATTTGAGAAATGTTCTTAAGGAGTTCTGGTTTAGCGGCAAGGTCTCCTTGAGGAAATTTGACGGCAGTGTGGACTCCAGAGACCATTTCGACAATTTTGATGAAAGTGAGAGTACGAGTGAGTTTAAAGATCGTCTGATTCTGACGGAGAATCGACAGGAATTTTACGAAGCTCTTCGGCTTCTTGTGGAGTATCTCCTTCCTCTGGACCCGAAGAGTATCAATCTTGAAATGCAGAGGCTCTTTGATCAGGAGCTTTTTGAAGTTCCTTTGGAAGGGAGAGCCCAGGTTTTGAAGGAAGCTCTGCGGGAAATTTTGGTAAGGAGATACGGAGCCAATGGAGTGAAAGCTTTGGAGCAGCATCTTTCTGCCAATCGGGGCTATGAAGCGATTCCTTATTTTGAAGCTTTGGGTCATGAACTTAATCCAGGCGAGGATGCCGATCAAACTGAGTTCTTGAGATATATCCAGGGGGAGGATGAGCGCTATGAACTTTATGGGGTTGAGGGGAAAGTATCTGCCGGTCGTGACTGGGTGACCAAGTTGTTTAGAATGCCTGCGTCGGAGGATGAGTCCGGGGATGAACCTGAAGCCGTTGCAAATTCATTGGGAGGGTCCAGTGCGTCCTTGAAGAATGGGAAAACGGCTTTTCAGACAGCTCTGGCTAAAAGGAATATCAACCTTGAAAATTTTGACCGGGAATTTTTGGAGCGATTGAGTGAGCAAGACGGAAATTTACTTCTGCAAATCATCACGGGAGGTCTGGGGAAGCGAAAAAATCTGATTGAACTGATGCGAAAGTATCCCGGCACGGTCTATATTCGATACGATGAAGTATTAAATCCTGAGGAAGGCCGAACGGTTTATATGAAACTTCAAAAACCGGTTACCCCGCCTTCGCAGAATGCGAGGGGTAATCCCGCCGTATTTTGGCGGGATGATGCTTCGACGGGGTTTCGCCGAAGCGTGGAGGATGCCATCCCGTCCCGCCGTGGCGGGAGACGGGATGAAAAGCCGTGGGGCTCCACGGCAGAGGGTGAAGAAATTCCGTTTTTGCGAATCAAAGGAATTCGACCGCGTGCTGGTGAAAAAGGAGTCATACCGACCTACATGGGCCGCGGATATTTGACACGTTCTTTAAAAGTCAACCGGGACGGCAATCTTTTCTCCCAGCCAGCGCGCAGGAATCCTCAGGGAGGCATGCGATTTTCCGTTGCCACACGCGAGGACAGCGTCATGCAGGACGGACGCAGGGGACTCTTCCATGCGGATTATCCCGTGGCTTTGGGTCTTGATCAGAACAAAAAGTTTGAGGATGCGGAGCTCGGTTTTGTGGTGGCAGGCATGACCGCTCCTGACGCCAGGTTTTTCTTGACAGGAGGTCTGGGCAGGAGAGGGCTTGTGATTTATAATTTTGAGACCGGCAGGGTGATTCCTGTCAAGAAGGAATCTGAAAAGGTTGTGATGCAATCTATCGGACGCGTGCTCCGGGCCTTTCATGATTTTGGAGATTTCTACCAGTATTTTAGATTGGGGCATGTCGGGTTTGTACCGGAGAAGAATGGTTTCAGAGTTGTTTTAAGGGATTTGGGCCCTACCGTTAAAAGAGGCGAGCTTGAAGGCGATGCGGCAGAGGTTCGAAGGCAGGAGACCGGCTATCGTTTTCTCGATATTTTCACCTTTATCAATAATTTGCTCATCGAAGAAGCCGGCTTAAATATAGATTTCAACAGAAGTGCGAAAAGGCTGTTGAGGCCTTTCCTGGAGGGATATTTCTATGATTTCGATTATCAGTCTCGGGAATTCGGCGAAATGGTGGTCAAGCAGGCGGAAAAACCTGAGTTCACAGCCGGCATTAGAAGATATCGGCGTGAAAACAGGACTGAAGCCTATTCCCTCACTGCCCGGGATGAAAATTTCGGAAAACTGTATGGTTACCTCGAAACTCTCCAGAAACCACGCACCCGTGCAAGTTCTTTGGGAGAGGCAAGGGTATTGGGCGCTGATGAAAAACTTTTGATTGCTGGAGATGAGGGGCTTAGCGATTTTATCCGCCGCGCGAAACGGCATCCACAGAATGAAGCTCTGGTTGGGGAATTGATATCATTGGGAAAGCGCTTGGCCAATGACGATCCTTCCGATGATCCCTTCACCTTGGAAGAAGTCACACTGCGTGCTCGAAGCCGATCACCAAACTTCTCAAGCAAAGTCCCTGAGACCAAAAATATTCCCGTGCTCATTTATCGTCCCCAAGAGAAAAATTCTGTCGCGGCACCTTATCCCGCTGTGATCATCGCCAGTTTTATGGACAAAGATCCTATTGCAAAGCCGATGGCTTTTTATCTTGCCTCAAAGGGAATTTTGGTTGCCGAGATGCCCATTCCGCTTTACGGCGAGCGCGCGCCGCCATCCTTAAGAAAACTTGATTCGGTCGATCGGCTTCTTGCGATCGATCTGGACCCCGATGTTTCCCTTGAAACTTTTGATCAAGCTCTTTCCGATCTTGAATCCGTTAGAAAATGGCTCAGTCACGATGCCCGTATTGATTCACGCCGCATCGGAGTGCTGGGCCAAAGTCATCCGGGTGCTCTCGCCGCTCATTCTTATCTTCGGAATCCGCGCTTTGCTTTTCTCGTTTCGCTGGTTCCGATTCTTGACTACACGCGCCTCTACTATGAAGGAAAGCGTTACCAAAAAGTTCACGCTTCGCTGATAGAAAGAAATATTTTGCCGGAAGAATTCAAGCGGAGAACGCTTTATTCCGATCTCATCCCGCAGGCGAGAAAACAAGGCGGCAGGATAGATCCTGACCGTATTCTTTTAGGACTTGTCCGGCACGATGAACTGATCCCCTTCGAACAGGCCATGGAATTGCATCGGGTTCTGAAGGAGCCGAGATTAATCGTAGCGGAAGGGGATACCCGTTTGCCCAGCTCGCATCTCTTGGGACTCTATCCTGATTTCCACCAAATCTTTCCGGCTATTTACCAGTTCACCGCGAGCGTGAAACCTGTACGAGACCCCGGGTTTTTATCCTTCAGAAACCGGTCTTATTGGAGTCAGGCGGCGGCTCTCTCTCTTTCCACAGCGACTTTTGTGGGTTTGGGTTTCCTGGCGTGGAAGAGAGTCCAAGCCTCTTCCCAGGCTTCAAAATCAGCGTCTCCTGAAAATTTAACCGCCCGATCGCTGGGAGGAAAAAAGACTTCCAAACCTGACCCGAAAAAAGAGCGTGGGGAGAAGATTCGGGAAGGAGCAAGAATTTTGTTACGTAACGGTCTTCCCTTGGATCACACGGGAGTCCAGTCGTTCATTAAGAGCCGTCGTATTACGGAAGTAGAATTTTTAACCCAACTCGCCGACAGAGAAATTCGTATGCCCGAGATATGGACTTTTATCAGCAATCTCCAGGATCCGGTGGCAGTAGGCAGGCTTCGTTTTCAGCAGGATTTTCAAGTCTCTTCAGGTGAAATCGAGAAATTGGAAACGCCACTCACACAAGCGATCAAAGATTTTATGCAAGCGCAGTCTCTCAGTCCCGACGATTTCTTTTCTAAGTATATGAAAGGGGGCATTACTGAACGGGAGCTGAATGGGTTTATCAGCGATCATCTGGTCAGCGTTACCGAGACCGAAGTGCTGAAAGCGGTTAATAAAATCCTTCACGATGAAGGCCGCCCTCTCCTTGATCCTGAAATTCTCGGGGCGATTCTGAATGAGCGGGAAAAGGTTAGACCCGGGACTTTACGGGAGGCCGGTATCCATCCCGAAAAGAGGGACAAAATAGTTCAGGAGGCTCTGAGAGGACTCCTGCATTTTACAGTCGATTTTGTGACGGTCAAAAACCGGCGTGTTACGGGGGATGCCGAAGTGCTTCATCTTAGAATTCTGACTCGCGACCGGCGAGGAGTTTTGGATGAGATCACCGAGATTCTCGAAAAGCACGGACTCAGCATTGAAAACGGTTCTTACGGCGGGTTCTCGGTTCAAGAAGACAAGATGGAAATTTCTCTTTTTCTTGAATCGCAGGGTGAAAAAGGTCTTGAGAAGCCATCCGAGGAGACCGTGAAGCAAATGATCGGCGGGCTTTATCACCTGGAAGCGCCGGTCCGGACTGTGGCGAGAAGAGCTGAGGACAAACGCTGGGAAGCGAGTTTCTCGCTTAATCAAGAGCGCGTCGGATTTCTTCACGCTATTGCCCGCACCTTGAGAAAGTTCAGGATGAACATCAGAAGTTTCATCATTGACCGCCATCCTGAGGACAACGGAATTACAGAGGCAGTGATTCAGTTTGAGGGATTGCCTACGGTTAACACAAAAATGCTCCGTGCCGCTTTTCGTAAGCTTCTTAAAACACGCCGGGGCGAACGCGTCAGCATGAAATCACTCGGCCTTGTGAAAAAGGATAAAGACTATCTTGCCAGTTCACTTGGGAAACAAAATAAGCAGGAAGACGGCGAGGTTCAAGAAAGAGAGCGGCAGAAACTTCTTCCCACAATTTTTATTCCGGAAGAGCACAAATTTGTTGCCCCGCTAATCAATCGCGGGGAATTTTACGGCCGGCTTTTTGAATCGCAGCAGAGATTCCAAGAATGGCTTGCTCCCAAGGAACCTCAGCTTGCCCTTCCGGCTGGAACCGTGGTTCTCACGTTCTCGGAGAAATCTCTCGATTTACGAGGTCTCAGTGTCCGCGGAATGGCCGAAAAATTGGGTCTGCCGTTTCCTAAAAATGCGCGTGAAACATGGGTTCGTAGTGTTGTTCTGAATGTGCTGGCACGTCAATTCCCTGGGCTTCCTACCGATCCCAAGCTGGTAAAAATAGAGGTCCGTGAGGAAATCAGAGGAGGAAAAGAAAAACCCCCTGTGGCTAGGATGCTTATCACGATTAACCCTACCGATGAAGCGCCTTCGACCCTTCGTGATCAACTGCGAGGTCCTTGGGATAAAGATGCAGGAAGATGGACGGGGGTTTCTCTAAATCGCATTGCCGGTGCCGCTCTCCAAGCACTCGGAAATTTGTGGAAAATGGAAATGGGAGGTGATCTGCCGTTTCAGATTCGTGTCGACACGGGGAATTTTCGAAAGAATCGCTCCGATGAAATTGAACAGCAAATCAAGGAAGCAATAGAAGCCGCTAAAAAAGGAGCCGTCATTCAGATCAGGTTTTACTCCCCTCCCGAGATCCGTTTTGCCGATCGTTTTATTCTTGCGGCCGCTGAAAGGAGAGAAATAAGTTTTGACCATCCGAGACACAATCCGCTATCGATGCGTCCTATTCATTATCACGATTCTTTTAGACGTACCGAAGCATCTCTTCGCGTCTATTCCTATGTCCTAAGACCTTGCGAACTGATGGAAACGGCACCGACTGGATCTCGCGATCGTGACGCCTCATCTCCAAGACAGGAAAGATCAGGTCCTCAAGCTGAGAGACAGCCGTCAGTCCCTCAACCGGAAGCAAGGAAGCAAGTGCCCGAACCTCCCAAAATGGTTCGCCCGGATTTGCCAAAAACTCCGGCGGTGAGTTCCCCAGTCACACCAAAGGCTGTGCGCCAGCCCGCAATGCGTCGGGAAGCGAGACGGATATTCCTGGATAAAGATTGGGAGGAAGTGCGCAAGCGGAAACCTGCAGTACTGAAGGAAAGGGCCGAGCCGAAACCGGAAGCGAAGCCACAGGCACCACCTCAGGCCCCTGAAATCCAGACGGCGAAGCCAAAATCCGAAACGGGGACGGAGCGCCTTAAAAGAGAATTTCATGATGTCGAGGCAACCTTTCCCGGTATTGTGGAATACGCTGTTTTGTTGGAAAAAAATCCCGAGGACTTTCTGAGATCAGCCCAGAAATTTCGAAAAGCAGTGGTTGATGTCATGCGTCAAAAAAGTGTTCGCACCCAGGTTCGCCAGTTGGGTGACAGGGAGGGGAAGGCTTTTCAATCGGTTGCCCTTATGGAATTGATCAAGGATGCAGCTTTCACGGAGACGGATCTTCTGGATTTAGTGGGGCAGGATGCGAGTTCATTCAAGGCAGGTATCCGGCAGGATCTTTTCTCATTTCTCGTCGCGGACTCGAGAATAGTCAATCCGGATCGCTTTGATCCCGGCCAGCTTGCCGCCGGCATGATTCAGGAATCCAAAACCATCTTTCAAGTAAAAGTTGAAATCCTCAAGAGATCGGGCGCCATTCCAGAAATCGAAGCCGGTCCATCCAAGTCCACCCAGTCAGGGGAAGGTGAAGGCGAACTCACCGCTCAATCAATGGGAGATGAGAGGAAAGATCTTAGAACTCAGAGGTCAGGGGTCAGGGATGAAAATGCAAAAGGTGGGGAGTTGAAGTCATCAAAAGCATCCATTCCGGAGCGTGTCATCATCTCAGGGACTCGTATTTTTGGTTGGCTATTTATACTCGATAAAATGTTCCCAAGAAATTTCTATATCCTGAAGAATTTTTTTGATCAAACCCTTTCCTATATCTTCACCTTTGTGTACGGGGACAACCGTAGCACGGCCGTCCGGATGGCGGAAATAAACATGACTTCCTTCTTGCCGAATTTGCTGAAAACCCATTTTTTTGAGAATCCGGATTATGTGAGTCGATCAAAGGGGAGTAAGGCGGCTCAACAGGCAACCTTGATTTCTTGGAGCCCGACAAATTTAAGGGGCTTGGGCGCTTTTCTTTCTACCTTGATGCAGAGCTTGATGGCTTCTTTGACACGTTCGATCAAAACAGACAAGCTTTTTGCTTGGGTGTGGCAGCCTTTGAGGGCTGGCACAGAAGCCACCAGCATTCCGTCCCCATCCTCTTCTATCAAGACCAAATATTCTAATGACCGCATAGGTATTCCTCTTTCAA
>OBEQ012896661.1_pt1 | contig 60375 bp, 57 predicted proteins | sample 1670901 | NCBI WGS metagenome assembly OBEQ01 (sample SAMEA104232315, study PRJEB22302) | groundwater metagenome | biome: forest; feature: aquifer; material: groundwater | place: USA | collected 2011-08-07 | depth 5.4 m
ATAAAAAAGCAGAACAATATCTTCTTCGTACCATGAATAAAAGAACAGGACAATTTAATCAGTTATCTTTAGAAAATTTACTTCTTGGCTCACCTCATGTTGGTTCTTCAAATCATCTTTGGGTTCCTTCGTTAGCTGTACAAAAAGAAAATCTGATTTCTTCATCAATACCTGAGAGTTCAATGAGTAAGATATTAATGTTTTATAATGGTGCAATAACTGCAGCGAGATTTGATGTTCAAAGTGCAACATTTAAACATGATACTTATTTATATGATTCGTTTTCCCCTCCAGAAATAAAATTCCATGATGCTCCAAAGGTACATTCAACATATATTAAAAATTATTCACCTGAAATATTTTTTAATAGAGTAGATGCAGCATTTACAATAATTCCAGCAATTGAAGCAGAAATGATGAGACAGCATATAAATGGTCCCCCATTATTTGAAATGGCTAGAGGAGCTAATAGATTACTTTCAAAAATAACTCACCACGAAATGTATGATGCAGGGCATAATATAAGCCAATATTTAGTTAATTATTATAGTCCAAAAGTAAGCTTGCGATGGAAAATTGCACGAAGATTCTTAGAAAAAGAACCAACGGAAGAAGCAATCGATTCTTATTGCTTTACAACACGAGATGAAATAAAAAGTGTACTTCAAAATGAACTTAGGAAAATTTCTAATCCGTTAGAAAATTTTAATCGATTCTTGCTCTATAAAGCATTTCAACAAAATATTGCTGAAAAAGGTGGACATTATCTTGTTGGGCAAATTACAGGAGATTCTCAAGCAATTCATATGCCGTATGTTCAAGTTGGATTGCGGTAAGTTGTTTTATAAAATAATTAATTCTTTTGAAGATAATTAATGAAATGAAGAATGAATGCGGAGAGCAGGATACAGAACCAATTCTTTCGCCAATTGGAAGCGAGAATTCGTGCGATTTCATTCTTCAATCGCACTAACTAAAAATAAATGCGGAGAGCAGGATTCGAACCTGCGAAGGCACTAAGCCAGAAGCTTTCTTCGAATAGTAAAATTATTCGCTTGAGGCTACCCTATTTGGCCGCTCTAGCATCTCCGCATAATCAGAATGGATAAAAAATTTGTTTATAAATTTATCTCTTATTCAGTATTTCCTGAATGAACGAAGTGAATTCGGAAATACTATTATTTTCAATTATCTTTAAATAATAGCTTTCATTCCGTTCTTCTATGGAAGCACAAGCATTTGCAATTGAAGCAGCAATGCAACGTCGATTTGGACCAAACCTTGCTGAGCAACATGGAAGATTAGAAAAAATATTAGCAAAGATAAAAAATGATTTGCATTATTCTCATTTAAATTCTCTTTCTCATTCAGATCATCAAATAAATGCTATTTCTCATTCAGATCATCGAATGAGAAGTTATTCAATTCCTAAAGCTAAAATTGGAAGATTTTATGCAGAGCATCATTTTACTGATTTTTCTTTTGAAGGTTATGAAATTAGAAAAAGAAAATTAGATACTCAGCAATTTGAGTCAGTATTGCTTGCTGCAATTGTAGTTGATAAAATAAAAGAACTAAAACGATTAGTTATCGATGTACAATTCAATCCTGAACATTTTCAAAAAAGAAATATAGAACGAAAAATAGAGAAAGAATTTCCATTACATATTCATTCAGTTGAAGCTGTAAACGAAAATATATATGCTTCATTTGGTAAGTATATTGGATCAACTGCTAGTGCACTTGATTATTATTTTATGCAAGATATTGAAACTGCACGAAAGCTTCATGTTGAACCTAATTATAAAACAAGAATAGCACAAAATGTTTCTTTTTCTTCATTACAATTTGAGTTTATAGCTGGGTTAAGCAGAGCAGTTAATGAAACAGTGCCTGAATATGGAAAAATAACAACAGCAAATTTAAATGAAATGATTTCATTTGCTCAACTCAATTGGACAGACATTAAGACGATTAATACTCTTTATCAAGAATATGCTCGAATACGGAATAAGAATTATAATATTGAAAAACTATTTTCCCTGTGATTTTCATGCAAAAGAAAATAATAACCCTTACAACTGATTTTGGAAAACAAACCCAAGGAATTGGGAATATGGAGGGTGTTATTTATCAGATTAATCCTGATGCGAAAGTTATTCATTTAATGCACGGCATTGAAAATTTTGATTTGCTGACTGCAGCAAGAACAATGGAAACTGTTTATTATATGCCAATTGGTTTCCATGTTTGTGTTGTTGATCCTAGCGTTGGAACAAAGAGAAAAGCAATCATTGTGAAAGTGAAGCGAGGAGATTATTTTATTGGTCCTGATAATGGCTGCTTACTAACTGCTGCGAGATTGCTTGGTGGCGTTGAGAAGATAGTTTTGATTTCTAATGAGAAATATTTATTGCTTCCAGTTTCACCAATATTTCATGGCAGGCATGTGTTTGCACCTGTTGCTGCGCATTTGTCGCTCGGCGTTCCAATGGAAGAATTTGGCAAGGAACTGCTCCAGGAAGATGTTACTCCTGCGATTTATGATGAAGCGCATTTTGCTGATGGAATGATAAAAGCAAAAGTTATTCATGTGAATCATTTTGGTTCTTTGCATTTGAATATCCTTCATGCTGAATTTGATAAACTTGATTTGCAAATTGGTGAGAAAGTAGAATTGCAATTTGGAAATAAAAAAATCATCTTACCTTTTTTGCAGACATTTGGTGATGTTGCTTCTGGAGAAGCATTAATTATGTATGATGATTATCAACGTATAGAAATTGCAGTAAACAAAGGCAATTTTGCAGAGAGAACTGGATTGAAGATAGGGGATTGTGTTGTACTGCGGAAGGTAGTATAATAAAAAATTGAAAAAAAGAATTAATAACTCCATTTATTTCGGCTTCTTTTTTCTTCGAGCATAATTGTTTGTTGACGGTCACTCGATACGATGTTAAAATAATGAATTGATTTTCTCCAAATAGTATCTGAGTAACATTTATCAACAGAGTATTGGACTTCTGAAGAATTTTTATTTCCCAGTTGATCAATGAGAAATTCCTGTAAAAATTGACCTGAAATAGATTCTCCAATTCTGATTATCTTACCATCAACTGAATTTGATAAGATATAAGAATAATCCCAAAAATGTGATGGGTTGGATATTTCATTAGTAATAGATAAAACTTTATTTGCTGGATTAATTTCCTCTTTTTTACCTGCTATTCCTTTTTCTGCTTTTCTTAAGCGGGTATATCGGAATGGATGTAATATTTTTTTAAAAAAAAAGTTATCTTGCAATTGATTTTGATTGTTCTTTGATTCAAGCGATTGCAATGCTCTTGTATTCTGCACTATTGTTGTATGGCTACTTTTTGAAATTCCAACATATTTTTTGAGATAGTTGGCTACAAAAAGAGTACTGAGAAAAGAATACATAACACCTAATTTGACCAAATCTCCACCAAGAGAGTTTAATCCAGCATAAAAACCAAGAGTCATCAATCCAGCTGTTGGAACAGCAATCAAAGCTGCAGACCCCACTACGTTACTGATATCTTCTTTTATTTCATTTCGATATCGTTTATTGAATTTATCATTTTGCTCAGCAACAGCTAATGAATAATGATAATCAGTTTGATTGGTTGCAGCGATTACTGCTCTTGTTGTTTTTTCTAACCCAAAATAATTTCCTTCAACTGCAGAGTAGATGTCTGTGACTAATTTGATTACCTCATCCCCCCTCTTAAAGATATATCCTCTTTTATTAGAAAGAGCGAGATCAATTGTTTGATTAGTCTCCCCACTACCCCCATTATTGATTTCAACATAGCCCTGAGAAGTAAAATAATCAGTGACATGGGAATCAAATCTTTTAGGAGTTAATCCACTTGCATCATAATTTATCAAAAGCACTTTATCTTCGAGAGAACTTGCTATTGATCCTCCACCAAAATTAAGAATACCCATTACTAATTTTAATGCACCATAATATTGCACTCCTGTTTCTTTATCTTTATAATCTTCTGATTTATCTTCAAGTATGCTTTTTACCATGCTATTACAACCCAACTAGTTTATCTTCACCTCTTTTGAGTAAGAATAAATTAAGGATTATATAAATATTTGTGGTAATGCTTTACTACCATAGTATCATAAAATTTATATAGCTTTAGATGTAAGTAATTTTGATGAATCTTTCAGTACTCAAGAAAATAGGATTATCCGATGGAGAGATAAAAGTATATAGCGCTTTACTTGAAATTGGAGTAACTTCGATCAATAATATCCATCAGAAAGTTCGAATTGATCGTCGGAATATTTATGATATTCTCAATAAATTACTTGAAAGAGGTTTGATTAGTTCTGTTCAAACAAATGAGAGAAAAATGTTTCGTGTTTCGAATCCTGAAAAAATATTGAGTTATATTGAGGAGAAGAAATCAAATTTAGATGAAGTTAAAGATGAAGTTACAAAAATTATACCAGCAATGAATAGTGTTTTTGCCTCAGAAAAAGAAGAGCTATTTTCGGAGATATTTAAAGGCGCTGAAGGAATGAAAGCAGTTTGGGATGATATGCTTAGTTATGATGCAATTTATTGGATTGGCTCTGGATTATATGTACCTGAACGATTTCCTGCATATTGGAAAGAATGGAACCAACGAAGAATTAAGAAAAAAGTTAAAAGTTACCATCTCTTTCGATATGAAAAGAGAAAAGATGTTTCAAAAAAATTATTTCCAATGAGCAGATTTTTACCAATTGCATTTTCTGGCAATCCAACAGCAACGGTCATTTATGGCAATAAAGTTGCACAAATGCTCCTTGGAGAAAATATTACTGTGTTTATCATTGAGAGCAAAGAGCTTGCTGAGAACTATAAAAAATATCATCAATATCTGTGGGATAAAGTTGCAGAGAAATAAAGGGCTGCGGATAAAGATAAAGAATTTAAAGAAGTGAGTTAAAATAATACAATGGCAGGAATTAATAATCTAGCGCAATTACTTAAAAAGATGAAACCAAGTCTTCAGAAGGGAGAATATGTATTCTGCACTCTTTCTGAAAAAGAATTTATAGTTAAAAAAATTAAAAAATATGTGATGAAATTTGAAGAGAAAGAAGGAGTTACGCTTATTCTTGAAAAGAATATTGCAGTCAAAAATAAATTAGCATTTTCTGGCAGTTGGAGCTGGATTATTTTAACAGTGCATTCTGATTTGGCTGCTGTTGGTTTTTTAGCAGCAATTACCAAAGAATTGGCAGCAAGTGGCATTAGCGTTAATGCTGTTTCTGCTTATTACCATGACCATTTATTTGTACCGATAGAAAAAGCTGGAGTTGCAATGCAAGTACTGCGAAAATTTAGTTTATAGGATAATTGAAGATGGAGCCAAAAGATAGATTATTCTGAAGGGATCACCATTTCAAAATCCTGAATTTGTTTTCTTTTTTTCATATTGAAAAGAGCATACCCTTTTATTTGATTGGTTTTTTCATCCCTTCTTTCAAACATATCATTACCCAACTCTGTATAATATGCAGTAGTAACTGTACCAAAACGAACTTCTAAGTAATCTGCTTCAGGATCATAATGGATAAACATTTTTTTTTTCATTTTAAATTCCTCAAATAGTAGGCAGTTATAATAAAGCCATGCCCGTTTAAATATTTAACTGCTACCATTATATATTTTTGTTTTTCTTTAATAAAAAGATAATACCATCTAACGTTTTGGTCATACCTACTTTGCTTTATTGTCGTTGGTTGTGTTAGAGTGGTTATAATCTTATAGAGATTTGTTACATTAGGATGTTCTCGGATTATATGATTCCATCTCTCTTTTGTTAATCGTATTTTTCGTGCTGTTATGTCTGTAATTTCAAATATCATATTAATATTATTAAATTGATTATTTATTAATTGCTATGCTCTTTTTTTGAAAAATTTCTTGAGAAAATGAAATATTTTCTACTTTTGTTAAAAATATTTCAAAATAAATATCAAAAAAGAGAAAATATTTAGTTTAATTGAGAATTATTTGATCTTATTATTAATTATATTATCTTCAAAATCCTCTCAATTTATCTTCAATCTCAACAATTGCTTTTTGCAGATCTTTTAATTGCTGCACATATGCTGTGCTCACTTTTTGCTGCTGCTGTGAGGGCATTGCTGGATCTTTTTGGTACCTAACTCTCGGCAAGGAATGTTTTAATTGAGTGTTTAATGTGTTGATATCTTTGATTTGCGTTTTTAATGAATCTAATACTTGCTTTTTTTGCTGACGGATTGATTTTATTTTCTCTGTTCTTTTGAGAAGAAGAATAATATCATTTGATGTTGTCAATACATCCTCGCGCAATTCTAATGGCCGTTTGATGTTAACGAAATAGTCGACAATGTCTTTTGGCATCGTCTTAACCTCGACCGGATTCAAAAATAGTTCTGTTAATATCAATTATTTTAGCGTCAATGTCTTTCAATGTTTTATCCCAAATGTCAAGTTCAGCGTCTTCCTCTGCTTTCATGTCGTTTAGTTTTTGCAGCGTTGACTTTGCTTCTTCAACTTTTGATTTCATTTTATTTAATAAAGATGTTACTTCTTTATATTCTTCTAAACGAATAAACATTGCATTATCAGTTGTTTGTTGTGCCATATCTCTCTCTCTTTTTTGATCTATTTTACTTTTATGCGAATTTAAATAATGCTTTATCCAAATCAACCATGTCTTCCTGCAGATGATCTAATGAATGCTGCCAATCATTAAATGCAGTGTCCATGTCATTATATAATTGAAAAAAGCGGAATACTGTATCGCTTGCGATTGTTACATCATTATACATTGTTTCAATATTGTTCATTGCACGCTTGTATTGCTGCAATGAAATGAATATTGGTTTTGTGAGCTGCTTTTGCTGCAATTGTGATTGCAATGAAGGCTGTTCTCTTGCAACTGTTTGTATTCCTGTATCTTTGTCTTTATAAACATTACTGGTTTTTTGTTGGAGTGGTTGCTGAATAGGCTGCTGCTGTGATTGAGCAGGAGATTTAGGAAAAGATTGAGGCAAAGATTGTGAGAATGATTGCTGCGGCATTATTTGCGGCGGCACATCAATTGGTTCAAATGGTGAAACCATTGGTGGAGCCATTTTTTGTTTTGATGCTTGCGAGAAAAGAGTTTCATTAATATCAAATTCATATTCTGAATCTGATTGATTTCTTACTGATTGTTTTATTGGCTGCTCAGCTGTAGCCATTATTTTTGCTGGCTCTTGCTGAAATGAATCCTCTTCAGGAATGTCAGGAAATGTAAATTGAGCAGAAGGACTGGAAGATGGCATCGGAGGCATATCTAGTTGAGACTGCTGTGATTGAGGGCGTTGTTGTGATTGCAGAGAATTAAACATTGGTGGAGAGTCCATTGATTGTGAATCAAGTTGCATTGATTGTTGCATTGATTGCATTTGTGGTAATGCTGGGGGCATTGGTGGTAAATCTAAGTTTAATGGTTTTTGCTGTTTTGTTGCCATCAATGGTGGAGGTGTATCAAGTAAAGAAGATTCTTTCTTTTTAAAAAGAGCCATAATACCCATAATCTTTTACCCCCAATAGAGTTGAACTATAAAGAGAGTATTAAAACTTTTTGTACTACTAAAAAGTGTAATAAAGATAGTGTTGTACTATTAAAAATTAGAGGATTTAGAAAATTTTATAAAGATAGATTTAGTTACATATATTTTTAAGATGCAACACCCTGGTAAAATAGTATTTGAAGATGATTCTGAATTTATTGGTGTTTCATTTGGTGCTCCAATCAGTAAAGCAGGAGAAATTGTTTTTAACACAGGAATGACTGGCTATCCTGAAACATTAACTGATCCAAGCTATCGTGGACAAATTCTTGTTTTAACGTACCCACTGGTAGGAAATTATGGAGTTCCTGCTAAAAAAATATTTGAACAGCTTGCACAAGAATTTGAATCACACACAATTCATGTTGCTGGCGTTATTATAGCAGATTATGCAACAAAATATTCTCACTGGAATGCAATTCACTCTTTAGGCACCTGGCTGCAAGAACATAATATCCCTGCAATCTGCAATGTCGACACTCGAGCGATTACAAAAAAGATTCGTGAAAAAGGAGTGATGCTTGGGAAAATAATTATCGATGAACAAGAGATTGCTTTTGAAGATCCTAACTTACGAAATCTTGTTGCTGAAGTCAGCTGCAAGGAAGTGATTGAATATTCACAAAATAATAACAATAATTTTGCTCCTAAAAAAAGAGTAATTCTTGTTGACGGCGGAGCTAAATATAATATCATCAGAAATTTAATTCAGCGAGATTTGCATGTGATTCGAGTACCATGGGATTATGATTTTCACAAGGAAGAGTTTGATGCAGTTTTTATCAGCAATGGACCTGGAGATCCAATGATGTGCCAAAAAACAATTAAAAATTTACAGAAAGCAATTCAATTAGAAATACCAACTTTTGGAATTTGTCTTGGCCATCAATTGCTTGCGCTTGCTGCAGGAGCACAAACGTATAAATTAAAATATGGCCATCGGGGACAAAATCAACCTTGCGTATTGATTGGGACTAAAAAATGCATCATCACTTCGCAGAATCATGGCTTTGCAGTTGATGAAACAAGTTTGCCTGAGGGATGGCGCGCCTTATATCAAAATATCAATGATCAAAGCAATGAAGGAATCATTCACGAATCTGGATTGTTTAAATCAGTGCAGTTTCATCCTGAAGCATCTCCAGGACCAACGGATGCAAATTTCTTATTTGAAGAGTTCTTACAAATGCTTGAACAAAAAAAATTGTTACAAAAGGTGGACTAATGGAAGACGAAATATTTGATATTGTTGATAAAAATGACAAGGTGTTGTATCAAGAACGAAGAAGCGAAGTCATTGCTAAAAAATTACGGCATCGATCAATCCAATGCTTTATTATGAATTCACAAAAAGAATTGTTTGTGCATCAACGAACATTCTCGAAGCAATTGTATCCAGGATATTATGATATTTGCGTTTCTGGCGGTGTCAAAACTGGTGAAAATTATTATGAATGTGTCAAAAGAGAAATACTTGAAGAAGTTGGATTGTTTGGAAAAATGATTCGATTCCTCTTTGATCTTGAATATAATTCTCCTGAACTCAATTACATTGGCAAAATCTATCTTGTGAAACATGATGGCAAAATGAAATTGCAAAAAGAAGAGATTATTGACGGCAAATTTATGAAAATTGAAGAGATTGATGCGATGATTGCTCAAGGAGAAAAGTTTTGCCCTGATAGCATCATTACGTTTGAGCGATTTAAAAAATTGATGAAGGAAGGAAAAGTGTAGAAGGAGAGAGAAATAATGATCAATAATACAACCCAATTAAAAAAAGAAAAAACATTGCAAAAGAAAATAGAATATGTAGATGTTGTCAATGATGCTGATGACATAGTTGGAACTGTTTCATGGGATGAAATGTTTGCAAAAAAATTAATCCACCGTACAGCTGCAGTACTTTTATTTAATTCACATGGAGAGATTTATGTGCATAAACGATGCGATCATCTTAAACAATATCCTGGAAAATATGATATTAAATTTGGCGGTGCTGTTCAATCAGCTGAAAGCTATGAAGCTGCTGCACGTCGAGAATTATTCGAAGAAGCTCATGTTCTGGCAACTGCATTAATCCCTTTATTTAAACTGCAGACGAGAAGTGCTGAAAATAATGCAAATAGAATGATGTTCAAATTAGTATATGATGGAAAAATAATACTTGATGAAACTGAAGCTACGGATGGGAAATTTATGAAAATAATTGACGTTGAGAAATTAATTAGTAGTGGAAAATTATCGCCCTCTGGAATTGATGTATTTCGGAAGTTTAAAGAGATGAAATTTAATTAGTATAAGTGATCACCATGCAGAAACCAAATAAAATATTAATCATCGGCAGCGGGGCTTTGTCTATTGGACAAGCAGGGGAATTTGATTTTTCAGCAAGCCAATGCTTGAAGTCACTGCGAGAAGAAGGAATTGCTACTGTACTTGTCAATCCAAATATTGCAACAATTCAAACTGATGCAAGCATGGCAGATAAAATTTATTTTCTTCCAACAACTCCCTATTTTGTTGAACAGGTTATTGCAAAAGAAAAACCTGATGCAATTCTGCTTGGTTTTGGAGGACAAACTGCGCTGAATTGCGGATTAGCACTTGATGCTACTGGCGTGTTTGCAAAATATAATGTGCAAGTACTTGGAACTTCTGTTAAAACAATTCGTGATACTGAAGATCGTGAATTATTTGTTGAGCGATTGCAAGAAATTAATGTGAAAACTGCACGAAGCATTGCTGCACGAACTGTGCAACATGCTTTATTGGCTGCGCAAAAGATTGGATTTCCTGTAATGGTTCGAGCTGGATTTTCTCTTGGCGGCAAAGGATCTGGTGTTGTTTATGATGAAAGCGAATTGTTTGAAATAAGCCAGCAAGCATTGGCAAATGTTGAGCAAATTCTGATTGAAGAATATCTTGGCGGCTGGAAAGAAATTGAATATGAAGTTGTACGAGATTGTTATGATAATTGCATTACTGTGTGCAATATGGAAAATGTTGATCCTATGGGGATTCACACTGGAGAGAGCATTGTTGTTGCACCATCGCAAACACTTGATAATACTGAATACCATATGCTTCGAGAAATTGCAATTAAAACAATTAAACATCTTGGAATAGTTGGAGAATGTAATATTCAATACGCATTGCACCCTGAAAGTCGAGAATATCGAGTGATTGAAGTCAATGCACGACTTTCACGAAGCTCTGCATTAGCATCGAAAGCGACAGGATATCCACTTGCATTTGTTGCTGCAAAATTAGCACTTGGCTATTCTTTGCTTGAAATTAAAAATACAATTACCCAAGTAACAAGCGCCTGCTTTGAACCTGCACTTGATTATATTGTTGTTAAAATGCCGCGTTGGGATTTAAAAAAATTCAAGGAAGTTGAGACGAGAATTGGCAGCGAGATGAAATCTGTCGGAGAAGTAATGGCGATTGGAAGAACATTTCAAGAAGCATTGCAGAAAGCAATTCGAATGCTGCAAATTAATGCAGTTGGGTTTTCTGGTAAAAACTTCTTATTTCCTAACCTGCGCGATGCAATTAAATATCCAACTGATAAGAGAATATTTGCAATTGCACAAGCATTGCAGGAAGGAATTTCTGTTGATGAGATCCACACATTATCAGGAATCGATAAATTCTTTCTCTATAAAATGGAAGAGATTATTGCAATTGAAAAAGATATTGCTCAGAAGATTGATAATAAGATCAATAATAATAATGAGATTACTATTAATAAAGAAATATTACTTCTTGCAAAGAAAGCTGGATTTAGCGACCTGCAAATTGCTTTCTTGACTCGAAAAAAAGAAGAAGAAATACGAGAATTGCGAAAAAGTTTTGGCATTAATCCTGTTATAAAACAAATTGATACTTTAGCAGCTGAGTATCCTGCAAAAACTAATTATTTATATCTGACTTATCATGGACAAGAAAATGATATAGAACCAGCTAGTGAATATTCTGGTGATAGACATGATTATAATGAATATCCTCATTCAATTATTGTTCTTGGAAGCGGAGCTTATCGAATAGGATCAAGTGTTGAATTTGATTGGTGCTGTGTAAGCTGTGTTAAAGCTTTAAAAAAAGCTGGAAAAATTACGATTATGATTAATTGCAATCCTGAAACTGTTTCAACTGATTATGATGAATGTGATCGACTTTATTTTGAAGAAGTAAGTTTAGAAACAGTACGCGATATTTATGAATTTGAGAATCCAGAAAGCGTTGTTGTTTCAATGGGCGGGCAGATTCCTAATAATTTAGTTGTTGCGCTTTCCAAAAATAATGTTCGTGTGCTTGGCACAAGTGCAGCAAGCATTGATTCAGCTGAAGACAGAAATAAATTTTCAAAATTGCTTGATTCACTTGCTATCGAGCAACCACGATGGATTGAAACATCTTCTCAAACTGAAGCAAAAATATTTGCTGAAAAAGTAGGGTATCCAATTCTTATTCGACCAAGTTATGTGCTGAGCGGTGCTGCAATGAATGTACTTTATGAGGAAGAGAAATTAGAACAATATTTGCAAGAAGCTGTTGCTTTAAATCCTGAGTACCCTGTTGTCATTACCAAATTTATTGAGAATGCAAAAGAAATTGAAATCGATGCTGTTGCGCAGCAAGGAAAATTGCTTGTCTTTGCAATTAGCGAGCATATCGAGAATGCTGGTGTACACTCTGGTGATGCAACAATGATACTTCCTGCACAGAAAATTTACATTGAAACTGCTCGGAAAATTGAGGATTATGCTGCAAAAATTGCTGCAGCACTTTGTATTACAGGGCCATTTAATATTCAGTTTATTGCAAGCGATAATAATGTCCAAGTGATTGAATGCAATCTACGAGCGTCACGAAGTTTTCCATTCTGCTCGAAAACAAGCAATATTAATTTTATAGAGATTGCAACCAATGCAATGCTTGGAAATCAAATGGAAGTGATTGGGGATGCAACAAAACAATTACCGTATGTTGGAATAAAAGCTGCGCAATTTTCCTTTTCTCGACTTAAAAAAGCAGATCCAATTCTTGGCGTCGAAATGCGATCAACTGGTGAAGTTGCCTGCTTTGGGAATGATGTACAAGAAGCATTGCTCAAATCACTTGTTGCAACAGGATTTCAAATACCACGACAAAATATTTTGGTAAGCATTTCAGGTGACAAAAATAGATTTCGCTTAGTTGAAGAAATTCGTAAATTACATGAAGCTGGCTATTTTCTTTATGCTACAACTCATACTGCCTCATTTTTAGCGTCTCAGGGAATAGAAACATATACTTTATTTAAAATTCATGAAAAAATTGAACCAAACATATTGACTTATCTTCAACAAAGAAAAATTGATCTTGTAATTAGCATGGCTGATGAAAAAGATGGAGAACTACAGACAGACGGATCACTTATTCGAAGAATGGCAATAGATTTTTCAATTCCCTTAATCAATAATGTGCAGCTTGCAAAAGTAGTGATTGAAGCAATACTCCAAAAAACACAAGGAGATTTACTGATTCAATCACTTGATGAATATACTGCAAAGATTTTGTAATGAAAAAAATAATATTACGATGGTGAAAAAATGGATTTTAAAAATAGAGATATTATTTCAATCAAGGATCTGACGAAAGAAGAAATTTTGTGTGTGCTTGATACAGCTGCAAAAATTGAACATGAGGAAAGTCATCATTTACTAAAAGGAAAAATTATGGGTGTATTATTTTTTGAACCGAGCACGAGAACACGCCTCAGTTTTGAAAGTGCGATGAATCGTCTCGGAGGCAGAGTGCTTGGATTCTCTGATTATTTATCGACTTCTACAAAAAAAGGAGAAAGCTTGTATGACACGATTAAAATGGTTGAAAATTATGCTGATGTTCTTGTGATACGACATTATTATGACGGAGCAGCACGACTCGCTGCAGAAGCTACAGAAAAACCAGTGATTAATGCAGGCGATGGTAGCAATCAACATCCTACACAGACATTACTTGATTTATTTACCATTCGAAAACTGCAAGGTAAGATTGATAGGCTGCATATTGGCATGGTTGGAGATCTGAAATATGGAAGAACTGTCCATTCGCTTGCAATTGCTTTGTCGCATTTTAATGTGAAACTTTCGTTTATTTCTCCAGCAAGTTTGCAAATGCCAAAGAGCGTGCTTGAAGAGCTTGACAAAAAAAAGATTCCATATCAACTCTTTGAACATGTTGAACAAATTTTACCTGAACTTGATATTCTTTATGCGACAAGAATTCAACAGGAGCGATTTGTTGATCGGAATGAATATGAAATGGTAAAAGATGTATATATTATCAATAAAAAAATGCTTACTCATGCAAAAGATAATTTGAAAGTATTGCATCCTCTTCCGAGAGTAAATGAGATTTCAAAAGAACTTGACAGCACAAAATATGCTGCTTATTTTGAACAGGCAAAGTATGGTGTTGTTGTTCGAAAAGCATTAATTGGACTAGTAATGGGTGTATATTAATGGTAGAAAGAAAACATATTGGTTATTTACAACAAGGAACAGTAATTGATCATATTGCAAATGAACATGTTTTTGATGTGATTGAATTATTGCAATTAAATAAAATACAAAATTTTGTTTTTGTCGGATTTAATTTAGAAAGCGATAAATTAGGGAAAAAAGCGTTAATTAAAATAGAAAATTTATCTTTTCATAATCCTGAAGTACTTGCTGTGCTTTCATTATTATCGCCTGAAGCTACTGTTAATATTATCAAAGATGAAAAAGTAATTGAGAAAAAGAAAATAATTTTGCCTGAAAAATTACTTGGATTGTTAAAATGCAATAATTACAATTGCATTACCAATAAAGAAGCTGTTGAAACACAATTCATTGTGAAAGATGCTGCAAAAAGGATTGTACAATGTTTTTATTGCGAAGAGATTTTAGGAGCAGATAAAATTCAGTTTAAGAGGGGGTAAAATAATGAATGATTATACTATTGATGAAGAGAAAAAGAATATAATTTATAATTATCAAACATCAATTGCAGGATTTCCAATGCAAAACTTTTTTATGAATGCTTCTGGACCTCGATGTATGACTCAAGAAGAATTGCACGCGCTTGGAAATTCACGCAGCAGTGTAATTGTTTCTAAATCCTGTACAAGAGAACCACGTGATGGGAATCCTTTACCGCGCTATGTTGCATTGCCTTTTGGATCTTTGAACTCCATGGGTTTGCCAAATTTAGGGTATAAAAAATATGGTGAATTTGCAGTAGAATTACAACAATATAACAAACCTTATTTTGTAAGCGTATCTGGATTGTGCTTGCCAGATAATGTACAAATGATTTGCGAATTATCAGATGTTAAAGAGATTGCTGCATTTGAATTAAATTTGTCCTGCCCTAATGTAGTTGGGAAACCACAAGTTGGTTATGATTTTGAACAAACAAAAGAAGTATTGGAAGCTGTGAAAAATATTACAAATAAACCATTAGGTGTTAAATTACCGCCGTACTTTGATTTTATTCATTTTGAAGAAATGGCAAAGATATTGAACCACTATGATGTTGCTTTTGTGAGCTGCGTTAATTCCATTGGTAATGCACTTGTGATTGATGCTACAAGTGAAACTGCTTTGATTAAACCAAAGGGTGGATTTGGTGGGTTGGGTGGGGCATATATTAAACCAACTGCACTTGCAAATGTACGAAAGTTTTCTGAATTGCTCAAAAAAGAAATAGAGATTATTGGTGTTGGTGGAGTGCAAACAGGAAAAGATGCATTTGAATTTTTATTATGCGGAGCAAGCGCTGTTCAAGTTGGAACAACCTATGCAGAAGAAGGAGCTGATTGTTTTGCTCGACTTGAAAAAGAGTTTGCTGATTATATGCAGCAAAAAGGATATCGGAACATTGCAGATGCAAAAGGAAAGTTAAAAATACTATAAATTTTGTGCAATGAATATTGCACAAAATTTAAGATTAGAATGAAATTGAAAAATAAGATTGAAAAAAAGTTTAGGGGGAATATTGTTTGGATAATGAAACGAAATTATTATTACGCAATGGCTCTATTTTGGATAATGACGGTAAACTGATTCAAAGAGATATTCTTATCGTTGATGGAAAGATTGCGAAGATTGGAGAAAATATTACTAATTCTTGCAAAAGTGTTGACTGCAGTGATAAAATTATTTTTCCTGGATTAATTGATTGCCATGTTCATTTTCGCGATCCTGGGTTTCCATTGAAAGAGGATTTCTGTTCTGGAAGCTCCGCAGCTGCTGCTGGTGGAGTCACAACAATACTTGAGATGCCAAATACGAATCCTGCAACTTTTAGTCGAGAATTGCTTGCTGAAAAAAGAAAGATTGCTGCTGAAAAAAGTGTTGTGAATTATGGTTTTTATATCGGTGCAGGGAGCGATAATCTTGAAGAGATTGAAAAAGCTCAAAATATTGCGGGAATTAAAGTGTATATGAATATAACGACTGGCAAACTCCTTATTGAAAATGATGCAATTTTACAAAAGATATTTTCTCTTCCTCGAAAAGTATTTGCAGTGCATGCTGAAAGTGAAACTTTTAAAAAAGCTTTGCATCTTTTTCAAGAAAATAACAGTTCGAGTTTGTATCTTTGTCATACAACACTTCGAACAGAAATCGAATTGATTCAAGAACAAAAGAGAAAAGGAAGGAAAGTATTTGCTGAAGTTTGCCCGCATCATTTGCTATTCACAACAAATGATGTTTTGAATTTGAAAGGATATGGAATTATGAAGCCTGCACTTGCTTCTGCTCGTGACAGAGAAGCACTTTGGCAAGCAATTGATGATGGAACTATTGACACCATTGCAACAGATCATGCACCCCACACTCCATCTGAAAAAAATAATGAGAATCCAGCGTTTGGAGTTATTGGGGTTGAATTGTTATTATCATTGCTTTTAACTTGGTATCATCAAGGGAAACTTTCTTTACGGAAAATTAGAGAACTTTGCTGTGAAAATCCTGCAAGAATATTTGGAATTGTGAATAAAGGATTTATTCAAGAGGGTTATGATGCCGATCTTGTTCTCGTTGATCTTAATGCTGAAAGAAAAATCGAAAATGATACGTTATGGAGCAAAGCAAAAGGTTCGCCTTATGATGGAATGATTTTAAAAGGATTGGCTGTGATGACAATTGTTTATGGAAATATTGTTTATGACAATGAAGAAATAATTCATGATTATCGTGGAAAAGAAGTACAATTTTTACAAGGTGAAAATATGGATGAAGAAAGAAATAGTGGCGAAAAAAATGCTCAAGAGAATGAATATGTAGAAAATGAATCTATGATTCAAGAAGAAGTAGCAGAATTATTATTAGACGTTAAGGCAGTTATCATTAATGCTGAAAAGCCATTTCGATATGCATCAGGGATATTAAGTCCAATCTATTGCGATAATCGATTATTGCTTTCAAATGCTGAAAAAAGAAGAAAAATTGTTGATTATTTTCTCTCTTTTATTGAACAGCATGAGATTCAATTTGATGTTATTGCAGGGGTTGCAACTGCTGGGATTGCATGGGCAGCTTTACTTGCTGATCGACTCAATAAACCCATGATTTATATTCGAAGCGAAAAAAAAGGTTATGGAAAACAAAATAGCATTGAAGGAAACTTGGAACTTGGACAGCGTTTATTGATTATTGAAGATTTAGTGAGCACTGGTGGAAGCTCATTGCAATATATTACTGCAGTGCGAGATGCAGGTGGAATTGCAGATAATTGCATTGTGATTATGACCTATGAATTAGAAGAAAGCAAAAAGAATTTTGATGCTAATTTTTGTACATTGTATTCATTAACCAATTTTACTGCATTAATGCAAACTGCATTAAAAAATAATTATGTTAGCAAAGAAGCGTTTGATAAAGTAATTGATTGGAATACAATTCCTGCAAGCTGGGGTAAGAAACATGGATTTGAATAGTTATAATCAGGATAGTTATAATCAAAAATTAATCAGTATAACAAAAGAACGTAAAAGTATTGTTTGTGTCGGACTTGATCCTGTTTTAGAGAGAATTCCTCTTAAAGGAGAACCTGAAGAAGTTATTGTTACTTTTTTTACAACAATTTTACAACGAATGATTGATGAAAAATGCAAACCAGTTATGGTGAAACCAAATATTGCTTTTTATGAACAATATGATTTTGCTGGGCTTCGTGCTTTGAAGAGAATTATTCAATTCTGTCATGAGCATGCGATAGAGGTTTTAATTGATGCAAAACGAGGAGATATTGGTAAAACTTCACAAGCATATGCAAAAGCATTATTTGACGTCTGGAAAGCTGATGCAACTACTATTCATTTGTATCATGGCCGTGATACACTCACGCCATTTTTAGATTATTGTAAAAAAGGTAAAGGAGTTTATGTACTGCTACGAACTTCAAATCAGAGTGCTGCTGAAATACAGGAAGTTGTTTTAGCTGATGGTAGAAAAATGTATGAAGCGATACGAGAATTATTACTCGAGCAATATATTGATGGGCTTGCAGTTGTTGTTGGCGCACCAGCAATTGCTGAACTAGAAAAGATCAGTTCTTTTTTTGTACAAAAAAAAGTAGAGATTCCTTTTTTAATACCTGGTATTGGAGAACAAGGTGGGGCTGTAAAAAATGTTGCTGATGCATTGCGAAGAAGCAAAACAAATTTGTATTTGCATCGAATTGTTGGGGCATCTTCGATTATTTATGCATATGAAAAAAATAAAGAAAATGATTATGCTGGTGCTGCTGTTCGTGTTTTGAAAAAAATGAATCAAGAGATTGGGCTTTAATTGAATTGTAGAGATTTATCATCGAGAATATGCCAATGTATAACTATTCTTTGACGGACGAATTTCGTAACCTTCTCCCGCTTCAAGGCAAGCGAAAGAGCCTTGCCATATTTTCGTTGCTGCATTGTATTGCACGTATTGATAAGATTGAGCTGTCGTGTTGTATTTGTAGATTCTATCGCCTTGTGCTGGATTTGCTGGTGAAGAGAATATTGCTGTAAGGTTACATTGTTCTCTTGCTGAATAATAGCCGAGCAGGTTTGTTTCTGATGCTGTTGTGTTTCCTGCAGAATTTGTTGCTGCGGTGATTGTTGTTGAATAATTATTTTGCGGAACTTCTCCAATTATTGTTAAATTATATGCTGTTGCTACTGGAGTGAAAATATAGGATCTGCCATATTCAACTGTTGTGAAATCACCATACCATCCTGAGTTTTGAAAGAATTGAGAGGTGATTGGAGCTTTTGCAGTGGTGTTGTAAGAATAGATAATATCATTGTCTGAAGCTGTTGTTATATTTGAAATGTTTAAGTCGTTTATTGTTAATGGTATAGAAATTAAATTTAATTGGACGCCTGATGATGGGTTGCCCGCGGATTGTTGAATTAAAATATTAAATTTTCCGATGGTGTTTGTTGTAAGATTGTAATTTGTTCCATTGACTGCTGCAAGACGATAATATCGCTTGTTTATGTTTCTTGCATCATTGTCAATGTAATATGTAGGTTGTGTTTGTGTAATTGTTATGTTTTGTGTCGGGAGCGCTGCTGTTGAAAGATTGACGAGGTAAGATGCATTATCATCAATAAAAATTTTGTAGGATGAAGCTGAAACAGCCGCTGACCATGAAATGTTGAGTGTGTTATTTGCGAGCTTTTGAATTGAGAAATTACCTGGAGTTGCCGGAGTGACTGAAGTTGAGTTGAGAATGATCGTGTTGTTGTTTTGCGTTTGGGTGATAAAATTAGTTTCTGTGCAGGTAATGTTATAATCTTTCGTTCCTGGTGTTGTGAATGTCCTATTATATTCAAATAATAGTTTTGTTGCATTGTAGATTAATGGTGAAGAAAGATCAGAAAAGGTAATTGTACAAGAAGCTGTTGTGATCTCTGACTTTGCAGTTGTATTGCTGTAGTTTGCATAAAAGTTTACAAATTGATTTTCGTATGTTGTACCAAGCCTATAGGGTATGTTTGTATCAACAGAATCCCAAACATTAATTGATGCATTTTCTCGACTTGAAAAATTGCTGAGTGTTGAAACGTTGAAAGTAAGATTTGCTGCTGATGTTGTGAGAACAATACATTCTGTTGTACAGAGTGAATTATTTTTTAATGGCACTGGGTTTGAGTAGCCAATGTTGTATAATGAAATGGTCATTGCTGAATTCAATGTGCTGTGGAGATGGGTGGCATTTATTGTGATGCTGTTTCTTGTGATGTTAATATTGCTGTCAAAATCTTGAAATGCTGGAGAAGTTGCATTGTACCAAATTATTTTTCCATTGGTTGTATTTTCAAGGATAATATTGCTGAGATTGTATAGAGAGGATGCAGAGATTAATTGCGCGTTGAAGTTTGTTGTCATGCCATTGTATTTTGTTATTTGCGGAGTTGCATTTGTACCTGCGGAAATTGCAAGTGAAAATGGCTGCGTTGAACCTTGGGCGATATTAAATCCTGATACATTAATTTCATAATCGCCAATTTGTGAATTATTTGTGTAAATAATTACTTGCTCAACATTATTTCGATTATCAAATGAATTGTTGAAAGGATATTGAAAATTATTGCCGTAAAATACTGTCCCATTTGGTGATTTCACGACTAGGTTTAAGTCATTGACTAAAGAGATTGCTGCATTTGCTGTACCTTTAAAATCTGTCCAAACAAGTGTTATCTTAATTGGAGCAGTTTTATTGATTATTGTAATGTTGTATAATGACGATCCTCCTGTTGCAACTCCTGTATTGTTCTCGATGAATTGCATGTATGCTGGAGATGGCGGCATGATTGTGTTCGTTAGATTCACTCTTCCCCAACCAGTTGTATTGCTTGGAAAACCATAACTTAACTCTTGGGCACCATTAATTATTGTTGCTTTCAGCAGCGCTGCAGAAATATTGCTGTAAAATTTATTTTTCATGAAATCCTGCCTGATTAAAATAACCATGCCTGCTGCAAGTGGAGTTGCCATGCTTGTTCCTGAACAGGTTGAGTAATTTGCATTTGTTGCTATAGTACTTGTGCAAGCACCACCTGTTGCAACAGTTGATTTTGTCGAGGCAATATTTGTTCCTGCAACAACAACGTCTGGCTTTGTTCTGTTGTCTGCTGCTGGACCAAGACTGCTAAATGATGCGATTGCAACTGGATTTCCTGAGGAGCGAGAACTTTGGGTAGCACCAATTGTTAACACATTTTTTGCAGTTCCTGGATAAAGAACTGTGTTTACTCCTGAAGCACCGCTATTACCTGCTGCGATTACAAATTGAATATCTTTTCTGGTCCACATAAAATCATCAAGTGTTACTGAAAGTGATTCATAGGTGTTTGAATCACCACCGTAACTGTTACTATGCACACGAATACCGTCGAGGTAAGCGTTGTTTAAAATTGATTTGTATGTTGAAGTTGTACCAAGATAAATCGATGAAGTACCTGAATCATCGCCTGCTGCATAAAAAGAAATATTTGCTTTGTATGCCATTCCTCGATATAGACCAGCTGATAGTGTGCCGTTGCCTGCTGCTGAACCTGTGACGTGCGTACCATGACCATTGAGGTCATTTGGCGATGAGCAAGTAATCCCACTCAGAGCACAGATTGTGTTGTTTGCAGTGATTCTTATTATTCTATTATCAAAATCAAGCAATGTGTCGTTAAAGACAGAAGCATTGTCAACACCAGTGTCTAAACCTGTGTCGATTATACCAATCGTTTGATTTTCACCATTTAAATTAAGGTAATCCCAAACAGGGTGCACTTCATGAATGTTTGCAGCGAGATCATTTGTTGCAGTTAATACCGCTGGTGTATCAATTGACTCAATACCGTCCAGAGAAGCAATTGCATTGAGATTTTCTTTTGTGGTTTTTATTCTGATAACTTCGTCATCAGAATAAATGACTTCAGTGTTTTGCAATTGTTTTAATTGATTAAGGTTTTGGTTGAGATTTTGGTTTTTGTTTTGAGTTACTTTTTCTGCAGTCTGATAAGGATAAAGATCGAGTGTGATCTTTTTATTTTTATCTTCTTTTGTTTGTAAAATTGTTTGCGTGTTGATTTTATATTCTGGCTTGTATGGTAAAACGACATTTACAAAAGGTAGTTGTTTTACTGCATTGAGATTATTATCAGGTATTTTTACGATGAATGAAAACTGCGGAATATAATTATAGAAAGATACATCGTATGATTCTAATGCTTTTTTCCATGAATCTTTGACTGGAGCTTTGAATTGAAGGACATAGTAAGAGGAGTTTGAGGAGGTTTGCTTGTTTGCAATTAGTTGCTCTGTGCTCTTTTGATCTCTTTCAAGATTCTTCGATGGCTCGTTTTGCAATTGCTGTTTTTCTTTGTCAGTAATTGTTGTTGTCATGAAATAAATATTATTATCGGGAGCTTTTTTTTCTTCTTGGTTGTAATCTTTTATTGCTTGATGTAATTGATTATAACGGGAAATATCTTTTTGATAGATGAAAGAGACTGCAGTGATTATAATTATCATTAAGAAAGAGAATAGAATTACCCCAGACCACACTTTTTTCATGATAAAATGCAATAAGGAATATTGTGTTTATATAGTTTTAGATTATTATTTCCTGAATGAACGAAGTGAATTAGGAAATAATAAAGTGGAGAAAAAAAGTGGAGAGCATATTTATTAACCAGTGATAGTTGGAAGTTTATCCTTCCACATGGAAAGATTTATATATGTTTGGAAGTAAAAGTAACCAGATGGAAGTAAAACTTGTCATATTACAGCCTTTTTTTGAAAATCCACATGAGTTGTTTCATATTCGAGAGGTTGCAAAGCTTACGAAAATCAATCATACGACGGTACGAAAATATTTACAAGAGTTTGTGAAAGAAAGGATACTTGTTCTTAAAAAAGAGAAATTGTATGACAGTTATGCTGCAAATGTGATTAGCGATCAATATTTATTTTTGAAATTATATTTTAATCTTGAAAAGATTAGGATTTCTGGACTGCTTGAGAAGATTTCTCTCTATTATGCGAAACCAACTGTTGTTTTATTTGGCGATTATGCAAAAGCAGCTGACAATAAAGAGAGTATTGTTGGGATTTGTGTTGTGAATAATACCCTTGATAAGAATGTGAAAGAATTGCAAATGCAAAATTTCTTCAAAATTTTGCAGCGGGAGATACGACTTTGTGTTTATCCGCAAAAGGAGTTTTTACAATTGAGGAGAGTCAATCCTGCTCTGTTTAATCAGATTTGTAATGGGATTGTTTTACGAGGGAATATTACGGTAGTTGAATCAGGAGAGAAGTAAGAAAAAAAATGATGATAAAAGAGTATTGAGAAAAAAAAGAGACAAAATAATGAGAAAGATAAAAAAAGTGCGATTGAATAAGAAAGGATTTGAATTGACAGTATTTACGCTCATTGAAGGATTGCTCATTTTTTTAGTGTTAATAGCTTTTAGTTCGTATATTATTTCTCTCCGTAATGATACCTTAATTGAAAAAACTGCAATTGCCAGAGATTTATCACTCCTTGCAAATACTGTGCAAGCAAGTCCAAACGATGTTGTTGTTGCTTATAATCCGAGCACCCATCTGATCAACTCTGAGATATTAGCAAAAGATAACAATTATCTTTCAAAATATCATTTTTCTTTTACGAAAAGCTTTGTACAAATTAAACAGCAGGATTTTGCTTCTCTTGGTTATCCTTATTATAATAATTTATACTTTGGACAAATACTGCAAGATGTTGATAAACAAAATCAGATAGTCTTTTCCTTGTTTCAAAATAATTTTGTGATTGCAAATGATGCAATTATTGGAACTGGACTTCGTAATCTCGCAAGCAGTGCGGGAGCAAATGGGGTTCAGAATAATGATCCTATTAATAATGGTAATAATAATAATGGAAATACTATTAATAGTGTAAATAATGGCCATGGTTCTGTGAAGGTAATCCAGAAACACTTCTCTTGCAGCGATGTAAAATCAACTGTTGCAATCAAATCGATTGTGCTTGATGCGAGCAAAGGATATTATATTATCGATGATTCGCTGCTTGATTCTCCCGTTAGTGCACAAGATGCTCCCTTGATTCAAATCAAGGGTGTTGAAAGTAAAGAGAATGCATTTGTCGAGCAGGAATTAACATATAAGGCAACCATTACGTTAGAAAATAAACTGAAACTATTGCTTCCTAAAACAGTTATTAAAAAAACAAGAAGCAGTATTTCTCCCTCAGAAGAATATACCCTTGCAAAAAGAAATGACAAGCCTAGCAATGATGATTCGCTTGTAATTAGTTTGCGACTCTCTAAGGCAGCAGAAAATGAAAATAAAATTAGGATTTATCTTCTCGCTGGCAAAAATGAAGCGCAGGGACAAAAATTAGCTTGCTTACTTGCAAATGCTTTTTCTGAAAAGATTCAAGGATTAACTGCACCAATCAGCATTGAATATTTACAGCAACAAGATGATGATTATTCATTATTGCAGAAGAATGGTGATAACTTAGCAGTTGTTCTTGAACTTGGAAATATCCAAAATAAACAGAATCCAATTGTTTCACAATTGGATTTAACGACTGATGCAATTGCAGCTGCGATTAAGGGGTATGCATCATGATTGCTTTTGAAAAAAAAATCAGGAAAAAAAAAATGGCTAAAAAAGCGATTGGAAAAAAAGGGATGTTTTTATTTTTTCAGATGATTTTTGCTTTTTATCGTATATTTGTCTTGACTTTAATCATTATTTCCCTTGTGCTTATCACTAAATTGTATATCAATGTTTCAATTGATACGCAGCAAGCAGAAATGGAATTGTTTCAATATCAATTGCTCTCTGCAAAGCAGGGAATATCCCATTATGAACCATCGATTAATCGCGTTTATCCGATGGTAATTGATTATACTGCATTAAAGAATAAAAATCAATTGGAAATGCAATTGCAAAATAGTTTTCATTTTCAGGATAAACCATTAGTTGCTGCACAAATTGATGTAAGCATTGATCAAAATGCGCTTGATTATGAAAGTTTTGAAAGTGTTTATTATTACCATGATTATTTTGATCAGCTTTCCGTACTTGCGCGATCGAAGATTAAAGGTGCTGGCGGGGCAAAAATGCTTGAGAAAGAAATACCTGTGTTTGTGCGTAAAGTAATTACAATCAATGGTTTAAATCAAGAAAAATTAATTCCAGCAACGATGAAATTAGTTATTGTGAGTTCAAATTCGTAAGTAAAAAAGAAAAAAAGGGGAAAAATGATACACAAAAAAGGAAAAAATCAGAATACACTCGGAAAGAAAGGTGCGACACCGGTTCAAATTATTGTTGACTTTTGGTCAACAGTATTGATTGTGTTTATGATAGCATTATTCTTTTTTATTCTGATGCTTTCTTCTGATAAAAGAGATGTGACTATTGAAACGAAAACTGTGGAACTTGAGACGACAAATCAGCTTTTGTATGCAATACAAATTCCTGTTGAATTTGAAGGCAAACAAATGCCACTTGGAGAAGCAATTGCTTATGGACAAGCGTTTGATGATCAACCTGAATTGAGGAGAATATATAAGCAATATATAGCTCCTGCATTTTATCCTGAATGTGTACACATGATTTATTATTCTCCTAATAATAAAGAAAAACAGATTGATATTTCTGTCAAATACTGCGAATATATGCCCGGTGGAGATTATAAAGAAGTTCCTCGAATTGCTGAAACAATTGTTCCAGCAATTAATTCTCTGAGTCAACAAAATAATGGTAATAATATTGTTGTTCGCTTTGAAAATTGGGGCAAGGTTTCTAATCCTGAAGGATTTACTAAAATATTATGTGATGATGGTAATGATCAAGAGATAAAATTTGAATGCATTTGGATGGCAAAGAATGTGCAATGCAAAAAGAAATTTATTGATGGCTATGCGCAATCTGAAGAGAATACATGCAGTGAAGATGCAGTAAAATTACAACAGCAATTTCAATATGATACTGTATTTCAAGCTATAAAAATAAATGATGATAAAAATAATGACAACAATGAAAGAAAAAAAGCATATAATAAAATAATCAAGGATTGGTATAATGCAAGAAATAATCGATATCCAACTCAATAAAAAAGAGAAGAAAAGAAATAAGAAAGCAGGCGTTCAAGTATTTATGATACTGTTAGTATTTCTTACCCTTAGCATGCTCATTATGATCTTTTATATTATCAGCGATAAGCGAAGCGCTATTCAAGGATTTCCTGGAGAGAAAAGCATGGAATTAATAAAAACATACCAAGAGGGAGAAAAGATTATGCAGTATATCCAAGAAAAAGCTGATTTTACGTATGCACAAAGCGTTTATGAACTTGCAGAACAAGGAGGATTTAGTGAACAGCAGAAATGCGGTAAATATCGAGGTAGAGCAAGCTATTATAATAATCCTGAATTTTGTTTGCCTCTTGAACCTCAAAAACAAATTTTACCAATACTCAACAAAAATATGAATTATCTTGAGAAAGAACCAACAGGAGAAGAAACAACTGCTGTTTATACAAATGCAGTTCAGGAAAATGGAAATATTATTTATGGTAATGCAAATGGTTCGATTGGCTACCATTATTGGGATTTAGGTGCTTTTGAGAATAGAGTAATTAAATTGCATTTAGCAAGTGCAACAATAGAACAATTTAGTTCTTCACAATATAATCAGTATTATAATTTACAAGGCAATGGACAAAAAACATTTCCTGTGTGCAATCAAAAAGAAGATTTACTCCTTGATCTTTCTTCAAGCGCTGACAAAAAAGTAAAGTATGGAAAACTTTGGATACCTGCACAAGCATTATGTGGTGGAGAATTTCCGCTGCTCATTATGCTCCATGGTCATGATAAAATACAGCATCAATATTATCTTGGAGATAAGGCTGTGTCAAGAATTGATCCAGTTGTAAAAGGATTGGTTTTGGAGCAAAAAATATATCCTGTGCTTTTAGCAGCACCGCAGGGAGTCCCTGAAGTCAATAATAATGATCCATGGCCTGCAAGTGAGTTTTCAGTTGTTGATTATATTACTGCAATAAAACAAGAAGCACAAAAAAAAGGGATTACTCTTTCCAAAGTTAGCATCATTGGGCATAGTGCTGCAAATTGCTATGCAAATGGCGGGCTGCAGGGCAATACAAATAAATTTGAATTTTATTTAATTGGTTCAGCTGATGGGACGTGCGGACCAAGCGAAGGGATTAGCGAGCAGAATAATTATGCTAAACATATTTTTGATAAAATAAAAAGTAAAAATACTATTTATGTTTTAATGCATCGAAATACTGATTCAGGAGATAAAGCTTCTGAAAAATTTATGACTGATAATAGCGTTGATGATTCTCAAAATATGAAATTACAAGGCAAGTATGATTCTGTTGTTCGAAAACAAGAATTGCAAAATGGACAAAATCAAAATGTTCAGAAAGGGGAGAATTATCGTTACCTTCTTGATTCTCAGAAATATAATCATATGTCTGTGCCACCAATAATGGTGCAAGAAATTTTATTGCGATTTTTTACTGTTGAAAAGTTTGGAGTAGCTGCTCCTAATCTTGTCAATGCACAAGACATTCAATTAAATGGCATTGGTTGCACAATTACAAGATATAATATTGATTCACAATCAATTGGAAGCGCAAGCTGCGGCGCATTACAAAATGGGATTAAAATCGGAAGTGGCAATCCTTATTATCGAATACTTCGTGATCCTGAAAAGCATTATGGAACAAGTGAATTGATTAACACGATTGAAAAAATTGGCTGTGTGATTACCCATGAATATGGTAATACAGGTAAAGTTGCAGTTGGGCATATGAGCCAAGAAGGAGGAGGAAAACTTTCTGTTGGCAGCGGACATTTTCATGCATCACATCAAAGTGGTAGAGATGCTGATATTGGATTTTATTTTCGTAATAAACAAGGAGTATTAACAACAGAAATGACAACAATGGCTGATGCTCCAACACAAACTGTTGATTCACGATTTGATGCAAAAGCAAATTGGCTTTTTATTCGAGAATTTATTAAACAGGATTCTGCTGAAGCAGTTTTTATTTACCAACCACTTGAAGATGCAATCATTAATTATGCTGTTCAAACAAATGAAGATCCTGCATTGATTAAAAAAGCAAAAGATATGATGCAAGGCGGATTTACTGCATTAGGAATACAACACAACAATCATTTTCACATTCGCATTAAATGCCCTAGTGGCGATAGTTTATGTAATAAAAAAAGAATTACCGCTGCGGAATGTACTAGCGTTGCTGATGGTGAATAGATTGAGAATAAGATTGATTGGGAGAGAAATAGGTACTAACAATGAATAAAAAGATAATTATTTTGACAAATAGTATTATGTTACTGTTTTTATTAGTTTTACCTCTTGTCGTTGCAAATAATTATTTGTATCTTACTGTTGATAATAGTGTTAATACAACCGTTAATCCGATGGTAACAGAATTTAAAATTATTTCTGATAATGCATATTACAGCGATAAATATTATCCACTTCTTACTGAAGATGCAGCTGAAAGCAGTGCTGAAGAAAGTATTAATGAAAATGCTAGTAATTTGAGCAATGCTGTTTATCGTCTTGCCTATCTGTTTAATGATGGCAAAAAAATGGAGATAGGTAGATTAGATTCAAAAATTGCAATTCCTTTTTATGATGGCATAACACAGATTTCTGTGTTTTATAATGATCAAACTATTTTTGAGAAAAAGATTTCTTTTTGCAATCATAATACTATTTGTGAACCTTGTGAAGGCACTGATTGCACCCTGATGGAATCTGTTTTGACGTGCAGCGATTGTAAATCAGGTGGGAATGATGGTATTTGTGATTTAACAAGTGATGCAAAATGTGATCCTGATTGTGAAGGAAAAGATAAAGATTGTTCGTCTTGTAATCAGCAATTAAACAGCGATAGAAAATCAACAGCAAAAGATTACCAGCAATGCTATGATTATGCTGAAGAAACCAGTTGCGCAGAAGAAGGCGGGGAGATTTGTATTTTTGGAAAAGTTTGCAGTTCTCTGAATAGTGAAATGATTGGCAGTTTATTGTGCTGCAAAGAAGGCTATTGTGTAACACCGTCTGTAAATACAATTATTTCTCAACAAAATCTGTCCAATAATCAATTGGATAATAACTCAGATAATAACTTTGATAATAATGATAATCATAATTTCAATAATAAGAATAATGATAATAACAATTCTGATTTTTTTGTGCAACAAAAATCATTTTCATTTTATTATATTTTATTAGCAGTAGTTGGAATTATTATCGTGCTGTTTTCAATCTATTTCTTAAGAAAGTTATATCGTTCAAAAGAAATCATTGTTGCTGTCCAACAATTAAAACAAAAATATAATTACCAAGAGATAAAACAACAATTGCTTACGAAAGGATTTACTGAACATGAGATTGATTTAGCAATTGAACAGCATTATCATTATGATAAAGATGTTCATAAAACAGAGGGTAAAAAATTCAAATTATTTTTTTTCATTTTTATTGCAGTAAGTTTGTTTTTCTTATTTACAACTATTATTCATGCAGAAAAAATAACGTTTGCTGTGATTAGCGATACAAATGTTGGTTTTAAGAGCATAGCGTTAAGTACAGCAACTGAACCTGCAATTACAGCGATTGTTCAAGATCCACGGAAGATTGATCTTGTCATCCATCTTGGTAATATGATTGCTGGTGATAGTTATCTCAATAAGGATATTGTTGAATCAATGTGGAAAGAGTATGATGCAACAGTTACTGAACCATTACAAGAAGCAACGATACCGCTCTTGCGTGTTGGCAGTCAGCAAGATGTAATGAGCGATGCACTTATCGAATATTATCGAACAATGGTTGCTCAAAAAAGTCCTTCTTTTGCTGGAGCTCAAGCTGATGGAGGCTATGCATTTGTTTATAAGAAAAACTTGTTTATTGTTCTTGATACAACACAATCACGATTGAGCCTCGATAAGAAATGGCTGCTCGATGTATTCAATAAAAATTATCAAGATGCTGAGCATGTATTTGTTTTAAGCAGTATGCCGTTTGCGCCAATTGATTTTACCCCAAGTAATACTGATAATACCTTCAGTAATAATTATTGCACTCATTGTGATGATTTGTTTGCTGCGCTTGACACTGCTGCCCATCAGTATAGTAGTGATGATTCTCTCGATAAAATAACATTAATCAGCAGCGGATCAAATGTGTATTATAAAGGAGATTATAAAGGTTATAATCTTGTTTCTGTTGGAAGTTTAGAAGAAGCTCATACACTTATCAATACCAATGAACGGCAAAAGAAAAGCTTTATCGTTATAAATGCTGTTGATGGAAAAATAACTATTTCTGCACTTGTTGAACCATTTGAAGGTGCTGTATTTAATGAAGCGTTATTTCCACTGATTCAACCAAATGGTTATACTCGGTATGGAGAAACAGAAGAAAAGCAAACAATACAATTGAATACTGCTGGCCAAAGTCAGATCGTAAAACAGCTTCAGCAGCAACAAGTGCAACAACAAATATTATCTGTTACTAATCCATCCTGTATTATTCCCAGTTATTTAGAGGGATATGATGATTACACACAAAAATGGGGAAATCTTGATCAATTTAATCAAGATCATCCTGAATATGAACCTATTTTTAAAGAAGCAGCTCAAAAATTTAATGTACCGTATGAAATAATTAAAGCAATTGCAATTGAAGAAACGCATGGTAATGTATTTCCGAGTAAAGAAAGTAAAGGAGGAACATTGTGTAATCCTGATGGTAATTGTTTATGTAATAGTGCTGGTGCATGCGGAATTATGCAAATAAAACTTTCTTATGGAATCTGCTCAATAAAACATGCTTGCGATATTGAACAGTTTAAAATCGGAAATCCAAGGGATCAAATATTTGCAGGAGCTGGTTTGTTAGGGGATTTAATTAATGGAGCTTGCAAAAAAGAAGGTAAAAAATTAGAACGTACTGACCCACAATTTTATCTTTTTTTACTCGGTTGCTATGGTGATGGTTACGGAGGTTTCACTACGTTTATCAATCAAGTCTCAGAAAAATTAAAAAAACCAATTTCACAAATTACTGTAAGTGAAATGTTTAATTTTAACACTGATAATTCTAATCATCGAGCAACTCTCACCATTCATGGACTTATGAAACAAATTCGACTTGATCAATGCAGAAAAGGTATTATCAGCGATGCAGTTTCACAATCTGTTATTTCAAGCACTATTGGCATAAATGCACCGCCAAGCCTTGGAAATATTAAAATGAAGGATAGCTTGAATACACTGTATTACATAACACCAAATTTTAAATTACCAATTGATGATTCATTTCAAGATTATCAGAAATTACGTATTCTTACTACTGGATTTGTCAAAGAGATGCATGACTGCATTGCACTCAAAGGAAATATTGAAAACTGTTTTAACACTTTATTACAGAGCGATGTTTATAAAAAGCAAGGGTTTGTAAGCAATACTCTTGAATGCCAAGAAAATGTGTATGAAAAATTAGTTTATGATATCATTGAAAAAATTAAAAACTGTAAAAGTAAGACCACAGAACGATGTGAATTTTCATTACCGAATGATTTCTTTTATAGCTCTCAGAGAGAAAAGAATTCAATTGCTTTTCGATTTATGCAAAATGATGAGAATACTCTTTTTTTAACAGCAACGATTAATGGCCTTATCTATACAAATGAAACAATTGCAGGAAAATTACAAGTTGTAGAGAATGAGAATAATATTGCAATCTATAAAAAAATTAAAGAGATTACGATACAAGGAGATTATGATAAGAATTTTTTTAATTCTTTAACTACTACATATGTTTATGATGATGGCACAGGTAAAGTAGTTAATACAATTAATAAGAAGAAGAATAAGTTTACTCTTTTTTATCTTAAAGCTGGAGAAATTACTGTTTTAACTGATAGTTTACAGCAATATGATTTTCCTTATTTGCTGCCAATTGCACAAAATATATTAACTCCAAGGAAATCATTTACACTTTGTTTTATCAGCCAAAAGCAATTATATGCAGGCAATGTTTTTGAATTAAATGAAGAGAATTTGAAAACTCTTGATGCAATACAAAAACCAGTGACAAAATTACGAAGCATAATCTATCGATTCTCATTACAATTTGGAGATGATACTATTCCTCCGAAAATTGAATTTATGGCTAATGATGTTGAAAATGCAGAAAAAAGTGTTGCTGTTCAATTCAAACCAGCAAAAACTGCAGTACAATCGTATACTGTTTTTGTTGCCCAGAAAAAAGATGATCTTAGCAAACCTTTAGAAGAAATTAAAAAGAATACTGCAGTTCAAAAATATATTTTTGATGCAACACAAGTTTATGAAAAAGAAGAAAAGAAAATAAATGAACTAGATTCTTTGAAATTGTATCATGATGCTGCAAAGGATCAATTACTTGTAGTTGTCCCTGTTCTTGAGAATGATAAATCATATTATTTTAGCATTGCTGCTACAAGTTCCACAGGAAAAGAACCCAATAATATTGATAAAGAACAGAAGATAGAGATCATTGAAGCAAAAGCAATTGCTGATATACAAGAAAATGTTGTAAAGGATCAGGTTGATTAGGGAACATTTATTAATAATTTAATTTTTCTTTTTAGAATGAATGAAATTAAAAATAGAATTTATCTTGTTACCAGTAGTTATACAGGGATAGATTTATTTACAAAAGTTGAAGCTGCATTGCAACAGGGTGTTGCTGCTGTTCAATATCGAGAAAAAAATATTGAAAGCATACTGTATCGACCAAATGCTTTTGCTCTTCGAAAATTATGTGCTGATTATAATACTCCCTTTATCGTTAATGATAATATTTTTTTAGCACGAGATGTAGAAGCTGATGGTCTTCATATTGGGCAGAATGACATTCCCTTAAAAGAAGCAAAGAGCTTTTATTCAGGAATGATTGGGGTGTCTTGCAATAGTATTGAACAAGCTTTGGATGCTCAAATACACGGAGCAACATATATCGGCATCCATATTTGGGAGAGCGCAAAAACAAAGCCAAGCAATGGTGTAGTTCTTCCTGTTGGAGTTGATCGTTACTCTGAGATTTGCAAAGCTGTAACAATACCGTGCGTTGGTATTGGCGGAGTAACAGCTGAAAGAGTTCCTACTGTTTTAATACAAGGGGATTATGCTGCAATTGCATCGAATATTTTACTTGCAGAAAATGTTCAAAAAACTGTTCGTGATTTGAATTTTATTGTAACTCAAAATTATCGTCAAGGATTTCGAGAGTTTTGTTCTAGAATGTAATTTAGAATGTGTAAATGAGAATGATTAATGATAATACTGTTAGGATAATTAATACAATGATTTCTGCTAATCCTCCTACTTTCATGATCCCTTTTATTTTTATCGGGAATGGATAAAGAAACATGATTCCTTGATAATTGATTGCATCTAAAATGAGATGAGAAAGATAGCCAATAAAGAAAGGAATGATGTAGATAAAAGGGATTGCTATTGAGAGGAGGAATGAGAATAAAAATAATGCTAATAATGAATGAAAGAATCCACGATGGGTGAATAAGAATCCAATTAGTTTTACATGTCTGCCTAATTTTGAAGTTGTAATGTCAATATCAGGAACCATTGACGACAAAATAAGAATTGCAATATAGATCTGGGGAGCTAACGCAATATAGTGATAGGTTAGTAAACCAATTAAAAATGCAAATACGAGGTGTGTTTTAAAGAGCATTGGATTGTGATCATAAGATGTTATTATAATTTTTGAGATTGTGTTTGCTGAGCTTGCGCTACAGGCTGTGCTACTAATTCTTTTTCTAAGTTTTTCATTTCTTCTTCTGGATTTACATCACGAAAAACAAAATTGCTCATGAATTCGAGTCGATCAAACATAACATTTTTAGTTGTTTTACCAACTACTTTGATCATTTCGCCAAGTAACTCGTTTTTTGCCTGTGAAAAGAATTCAGGTGATTGACGATATAATAAAATTTGCTCTTCTTCTTTTTTTAATAATTTCTGCACTTGATTTCGAAAGAAAACAACTCGAATGTTTCCTGTGCCATCGTCGAGGAAAAGATTGACAACATACGAATAAGCAGGAGTAACTGAACCATGCTCATTACAAGAATAAGAGGCTTCTTTTTGCATTGCTTTTTTACCACATTGCGGGCAGATTTCAAAAAATTTAATATCGAACACTTGCACAATTGTACCAAGAAGCTCAATATTTGTATCGTTTTCTCGAAGATCATTAATTCTTTTTCGCACAAAATCAAATTTTCTTTGTTGTGGTTGTGAAGATTGCTGTTCTGTATTTGCTCCAGTTACTGTTACATTTGGCGGATTGATCAATAGTTTACTTTTTTCATTCAAATGGATTTCTTTAAAACCATTATTTTCTTTTACATACCCTGCAATAATTTTAACTATATCATTTTCTTTTAATGCATCAAAATCTTTTGTTTGATTATGCCAAAGAACAATACGAACATTTCCTGTTTCATCTGCAACTAAAAAAGAGGCAACTTTGCCAAACATATCTCCTTTTTGAAATTCTCTGAGATTATATTTTTTTATTACTTTTGCATTTAGTTCTATGCTTCGTAAACCTGCAACAATATCTTTTATTTTTAGTGTGCCTGAAGTTTGAACAAGTTTTACGCCAAGATCATTTGCAACAATATGCGCAGCACCTTCTTCTGAAATTAAGCCTGCTAATTGATCGAGTTTTTGCTTTATTTTTTCGCGTATCTCTTGCTCAGAAAGAGCTGATTTTTCTTTAATTTTTTCAATGATTGTTGCAAGAGGAATTGTTATCATTCTTTAACCTTTTTTTAGAGAGAATTTTGCAGTTGTTTATATTTTTATACGAGTTCGAAAAATAAATTTTTGAACTCAATGATAATCTCGACTTCTTCGAGATTATCAAGCATACAAAACATAGTTTTGTATATTCTGATGAAAGTATATTTATGCAAAATTATCTATAAAAAAGTATTGTTTCTAGGTTTATATAGTTTGTTCTTTTGAGGCTGCGTAGAAATCCTTCATTTCGTGCAGATTCCAATAATAATTCCGACTGCATCGAAATTATTAAGCTTACCTTCACTTCGTTTGGTAAACATCTTCAAAATTCTCGTTGAGTTTTTCTGAAGGAGCTATTTTCCCGGGTGGAGCATCCCCTCGCGACGCTCTCGACGAGAAATCAATTGAATTTCGACCTGAGGGTGCTAAACACATACCTGTTTTATTTATTTGTTAGCAATTGCTTATTTTTTTGAATGAAGATAATAATTGCTATTATTAAGAATACTATGAAGCACTCAGTTAATAAGTATAATGGGATAATTGCAGTTATATATTGTGGCGGAAGCAATGCTTGAAAGTAAACTTGAATGTATTGCAGTGTATCTTGCTTCAGAAAGAAATATGCAAAAAGATTAATGAATGTATTTATTGCTAAGAGTATTAATAGATAGATGAAATAATACGCTTTCTTTGACTTTTGGATTACTAAAATTAAGAAAAGGATCATTGCCAGCAATAAAATTGTTATTATTGATGCAGCATAGGAGGTTTTTATAAAAATAATTCCTATGATTATTAGGAAAGGGTTGCTTAATAATGAAAAATAATGCAAAGAGAGCAGAGCAGAGAGAAAAATGAGCAATTTTGTCTGTATTGGTAGTTCTAACTTTGAAAATGTGTCCATACAATTGTACAGAAGAGAACTTGTTTTTTAATGTTTCTATGCAGTTTCTTGATTTTCAAGAATACTGTATAAATTTCCTTCTCGCTTGATTTTGCCTTCTTCCATTAATTTGTCTATGAAAAATTCAATTTGAGCTCGAGGAACTCCTAATGCTTCCTCTAAATCTTGAATTGTTTTTGTACCTTGCCTTAACTCTGTTTTAATGAAATTTCGAATTAGAATAACGGTGTTTTTCTTTAAAATTTCATTTTCAACTTTGTATTTCTTATAAAGCATATCAAGACTGTGGAGTTTTGTTAAAATTTCATTAAAGAAACTTGTTATGTCATGCGCCTTAAAAACTGCTTCTTCAGGGTCAATTACTTCAACTGTTGCAGGCATGTAATCGTAGCAAAACCAGATTAATTTACTCAGCGTTGTAAAGTGAATTTCTAGTTCAACAAATGTTGCAAAAATATTATCTTCTTTTTGCACTGGCTCTTCATATTTTTCTTTTATAACTGTAATATCTTTTTCAGTCTTTAATTTTTCAACATAGCTTGTTAATGTTTCTATGAGATGCTCCTTCGGATTGCCAATCATTTCAATAATTGCCCGTACTAATAACTTTGGTTCTGCCATAATGAAGAAGAAATTGTGTTGATTTAAAAATGTTTAGAAAATCCCTTCTCTTCGCTTGTGATTTTCTGTTTTTTTTGTGTTCCGTATGTAAAAACGGTAAATGATGAGAGATGTTATGCAAATGATTATGAATGGTATGATAAAATAAGGGATGAAATCTGTTATTCTTCTTGTTTTTGATTCATAGATTATTTGATCAGGGTCTTTACGATTATTGATTGTTGTAAAGGCTGTTTGGTTTTGTTTTTCTTTGATTGTATCATTTAAAATGATTTGCGGACTTTTTTCTTTTTTGAGATTGATTGGAACTTGTTTTGTGAATGTTTTTATTGTCAGATTCTTTTGTGTATTTATTGCACTTGATTCTTTAGCGAGTTGTTTGCTTGCTGTTATTGATTTAAAATGCTGCTTTGGTTTTTTTTCATTGAGTGATTTTGACGATTTTAAAGATTTTGAGGGTTTTGAAGATTTAGATGGTTTAGATGTTTTGGAAGGATTTATTGATTTTACTGATTTGAGAATTATTCTTTCTGTTTTATTACTTCGCGTTTCAATTGAATTATTACCTGTTATATTGAAGATTACTTCTTTTTTTATTTTTTGATCAAAACCCTCAATAATTATATAATTCATTACATCAGTTATTTTCTGCCTTGAAATATTTATTACGCAATTTACCGTTAGATTTGTGTACTTTCCTTTTAATTGTATTTTTTGTGTTTCAGAAATTGCTTTGTTTTTGCTATTTACCATATAATATTTAACTGCGTATTTTGTTGTATTATATTTCATAATAGTTACATTAAAGTTGAGTATGAATTGATTGTTAAACTCTGTATTAGAAGAGTCTGTAATACTTGTATTATCAATATCAATAATAATAACAGCTTCACCAACTTCTCCTGGTTCTGATGCTTGAGCTGAATTGGTTCTGAAAATAGTGATTACGAATAGTAATAGTATTAAGAGGATAGTCTTTGTTGTTACTCTTTCTTTTATTCTTTTTTTTAATTTCATAGAATAATTATTATTATTAGTTAATATATGCCTATGCTCGTAAAAATTGAAAATATTCTCAAATTATTGAAAGAACAACTCATTTACACCGTAGTATTTTCAATTTAGCCAGCTATTTTTGTTTCTTTTTCAGCTTTATTGAATAAAAGCGGGTGTGCTGTAATAAATTGCCTGAACCCTGCTGGTAATTGATCATCTGATTGCAAACTTACGCATTGAATTGGAGAACCATCTAAATATTTGCCTTGATTAATCCATGTCAAACTCATATTGTACAAAGAACCGTTTCTGTTTAGATCAGGTTTTACTTGCCAACCACCTGTTTCAAGATCTCTTTTGTATAAAGCAAAATCTGCATAGACATATTCGCCACTATCAGGAGGACCATTCTTAAAATAAATAAATCCTTCTTTCACGTATTGTGTTTTTACTCCAATAATTTCGCACTTTTTTAACGAAGAAGGAAGTTTTGTATCTATTCTATTAAAATATGTATAACCAAATCCTGTTACAACAAGGATTGCTATGACCAATAGTAATACTAAGATTTTTTTCATTGTGTTTTCTGATTATGAGAATTTTGCTGATTTTATAAAGCTTGTGGAACTGGTATTTTCGAATTCACTTGATTCATTCAGAAAATACTACTAGGTTAAATATGTGACTCTGAAACGTTATTTAGAATAGAGAACTTTCTTAATTCTTGCGTTAATTGGTGATTATCTTGAAAAAGAATTGTATTCATACCTAGTTCTTTTGCAGGCGCTAGGTTTTTTTCTTTATCATCGATATAAATGATATCCCTTGCTATAAGATTAAACTTTTGTAATAGCTTTTGATAGATTATTGGATCTGGTTTCCATGCATGGGCTTCAAATGAAAATAAACCAAAATTAAATAATTTAATGAAATCATATTTTTTATCCAAAAACTCTGTCCTGTCTTTTGGACTGTTAGAAAGGTAGGCTGTTCTTATATTCTTCTTTTTTAATTGGTTTAATAATCGTATTGATTCTTCATGTGGATAATAGGATTCAAAGAATATTTGTTTGATTTGATTAATGTTTTTTACTTTTAAATAATCTTTTGCTTTTTTCCAAAATTGCTCTGGTTCAATTAATCCTGTTCTGTATTCTGCTGCAAAAGAACCATTAAGAACAAATTCAACAGCTTCAGGATTTAACTGATATTTGGTACTTATTTTTGTTATTGCTACTTTTAATCCTTCATTGAAAAATACACCACTTAAATCAAAAACAAGTATCATAGCAATTTAGAGATGAGAATGATTAATAAATTTAATGATATTTACTCTTCTACGCCTAAGCATTTCAGAATTTCATGATTGCATTTATTGCAACGGGAAACAAAGTATTCAACATCGCCTGTGTACCTTGTGCCTTTGTGTTCTAATGTTCCTTCAGTACATTTAGGGCATTTCTTTTTTAGTTCTAATTCCATAGGAAAAGGAAGGAATGGTGCATTAATAAAGTTTATCATTCAATAATTTTTTATAGTTATTGCAATCATTCATTTTATGGAAATTCCAAAAAATGCACTCTGTAAATATAAAGGTATAATATTTCAAATATATGAATATCCGCAGCGATTATATGATGGTACAATTGCTCCATTTGAAAAAATTGTTCGGAGGCCTACTGTTGATATTATTGCAGTAGTTGGTGATAAAATTATTATTCTTGAACAAGAACAACCTGGTAAAGAAAAATATCTTTGTTTGCCTGGAGGAGCAATTGATGATGGTGAAAATGCGAAAGAAGCTGCTTTACGAGAACTTTTAGAAGAAACTGGCTACAGTTCTGATGCTATTCAATTAATTCATGAAGAAAAAGGTGGAGCTAAATTTTATTTTCATCAATATGTGTTTGTTGCAAAGAACTGTAAGAAAATAGGTGAACAAAAATTAGATGGTGGAGAAAAGATTCGTGTAGATTTTACTGATTTTGAGGGATTCTTAGCATTGTGCAGAAATAGGAGATTTTCTGTTACCCGTGAATTTATCTTAGAAATGTATGAAGCATTGCTTGATAATAAAAAGAAAGATAAATTACAGAAGAAGATATTTGGATGATACTATGGCAAAACTAATTTCAACAAATTCTGCAAATAATTATAAAGTTCTTGGAAAAGTAAAAATATCTTCAGATATAGAAATTCAAGATAAAGTTAGCCAAGCAAATGAAGTTAAAAAAAATTGGAAAGAACTTGGAATAAAAAAGAGAATTACCTATTTGAAGAGTTTATATAATGCATTTGAATCTGAGAAAGAAAAAATTGCATATTTAATAACAAAAGAAACTGGAAAACCAATTTCTCAAACAAGAGCTGAATTACGTTTTTTCCAACTGTATAATAAATGGAACCTTGAAAATGCAGCTAAAATACTTGAAGATGAGACGACTTATGAAGATAAAAAAACTAAACATATAATAATCTATGAGCCTATTGGTGTAGCTTCCATTATTTTACCTTGGAATTCTCCTTTTGGTTTATTTTCATGGAAAGTTTTTGCAAATCTTATAGTTGGAAATACTGTTTTAGTCAAGCATTCTGAAGAATGTCCTCTTACTGCAAAACTCATTGAAGAAATCGTAAATAAATGTAATCTTCCCGAGGGAGTTTTCAATATGATTTATGGTGATTCAAATGTAGGTAAATTACTTGTTAACAAAAATATTGATTTAATTGTATTCTCAGGCAGTTCTGAAGTTGGAAAAGAACTTTATGAAACAGCAGCTAAAAAATTTATAAAAGCAATTATGGAACTTGGTGGTTCAAATCCAAGTATTATATTCTCTGATGCAGATTTAACAAAAGTAACAAGCAGAGTTTTTTATGGTAGATTTGCAAATTGTGGTCAAAACTGTGACGCAATAAAAAGATTAATTGTTCATAAAGATATAGTAGACAAAATAAATGCTTCTCTTACTAAGGAATTAGAAATGAAAAAAATAGGAGATCCCAATGATGAAGCAACATATTTTGGAACACTTGTTTCTGAAAAACAACTCCAAACTGCAAGTGAGCAGTTAAATGATGCATTAGATAAAGGTGCAAAAATTGTTGCTCAACTAAAAGTACCAAAAAATCTAAAAGGTTCATTTTTTTCTCCTATTATTTTATCAAATATCTCCAAAAATATGAAAGTTTGGAATGAAGAAGTTTTTGCTCCTATTCTCCCGATTATTACATTTGAAACAGAAGAAGAAGCAATTGAATTAGCAAATGATACAAAATATGGATTAGGTGCAACAATATTTACTGAAGATAAAGAGCTATTTAATAGAGTTGCAAATAAACTCAATTGTGGGAATGTTGAACACAATACTATTTCCCAATGGATCCCTTGTAATCCTTTTGGTGGATATAAAGAATCAGGAATCGGCAGAGAAAATGGTGCAATTGGTTTAAAAGAACTTTGCCAGTTAAAGGTTCTCTCAATCGAAAAATAGGAATTACTTTGGCATGAAATTTAATGAGATTGAATTAACACAATGCCTTATGTTCTTTTTTGTTAAATGTTCGCCTTCAAAAATGTGACCAAGGTGAGCTGAACAGTTTGCACATTGGATTTCTGTTCTGCTACCATCTGCATCAGGCAAATGTTTAACTGCATTTGGGATTTCAGCATCAAAACTTGGCCAACCACAGCCAGAATCAAATTTAGAATCTGATTTGTAAAGCGGAGCATTGCAATGCTTGCAGATATAGGTTCCTTTGAGGAAATGATCTTCGTATTTGCCTGTAAAAGCGAGTTCTGTGCCTTTATGGATAATAACGCGTTCTTCTTCCTGAGTTAGTTTGTTTAATTTCATTTTAATTCACCAAGAAAATTACATAAATAAAAATAATAAATTAAGATAATAAATTAAATTAAGATAATAAATTAAAACTCCACTTTAACATCTTGTTTTTCGGCTTCTGTTACTTTGAACATTTCTTTTCGCTGTAAAGCCATCATTCTTGCAACAAGCATGTCAGGGAATGATTCAATTCGGATGTTGAAATTATTTGTGCTGTCATTGTAATATTCCCTTCGATCAGCCAATTCATTTTCAATTCCTGATATTCGATTCTGGAGCTGGATAAAATTATCATTTGCTTTGAGATTCGGATAATTTTCTGCAACTGCAAATAGTGATTTTAATGCACCTGAAATAACACCATCAGCTGCTGCCTTTTGAGATGTTGTTGTTGCATTTAAAAAAGCAGTTCTTGCTTTGGTAATATTTTCGAGCAATGATTTCTCATGCTTCATGTAGCCTTTGACTGAAGCAATTAATTTTGGAAGCTCATCACTTCGCTGCTTTAAAAGAACATCAATGTTTGCAAATGCTTTTTCAATGTTGTTCTTTAGTGTTATTAAACCGTTGTAGATTCCGACTAAATATGCAATGAATCCTATAATGAAAAAAATCACTGCAATAATGATGATAATTGCTAATCCTAATGCCATGAAAATACCTCCCTATTTTTTCTTATCAGAAAAAATATATATATAAAACTATCGATATTTTTCGTTTTAATTATATTTAATTGTAATTAAAAAGATTAATCAAAAAAACTTTTTAATACCAATGGTTCAATTGCATGATCTTCTGGCTCCATGTGAATTACTGCCTCTTTTATGTCAGGGAACTTATCAATTAATTCCATTTCCAGTTGATCTGCTATTTCATGCGCTTTTTTGAGTGTTAAATCATTTGAAAGGTGTATTTTTACGTCTATAAATATTCGATTTCCTGCTGTTCTTGCACGAAGCGCATGATAGCCTTTAATATTAGGAAATTGCGCGATACATTGCGCGATTCTTTCAGTCGTTTGTTCATCAGGGGCTTGATCAAGCATTACTACAATTGCTTTTTTTCCTAATCTCAATGATATGTAAAGCATAACAAATGCCACAATAATTGCTGCAATGACATCTGCAATTGGATAGCCTGCCATTGTTGCTATTAATCCAAGGATTACTGCTGCTGTACTGAGTAAATCGGTTGTAAAGTGATAGGCATCTGCTTCTAATGCTGGAGAACCTGTTTCGATACTTTTATGATGCAGATAATGCGCTATTTTATAATCGATAATAAATGTAATAATCATTACAATTATACCGATGATGCCTTGTGTTACAATATGCTCTTTTGTCGTTATCTTTTGATATGATTCATAGATAATAAATAATGCAGTTAGTGCTATCAAAAATGATTGTAAAAAACTGGAGAAATTTTCAAATCGATCGTGACCATAATGATGTGATTTATCAGGAGGTATTGCTGCTTGCTTTATACCTATATATGCAAAGAGAGAAGCGAGCAAGTCAAAAAAAGAATGAATAAACTCTGCAATAATCCCAATTGAACCAGTGTAGATTCCTGCTGCTAATTTGATTATAATAATAAATATATTGACGTAAATTGACCATTTTGCTGCACCGAGTTTTTGCTTGCTTTCTGTTTTCATAATAAACCCACTATGAATAAAATAATCGTTAAGCAAAGAATTGATAATGCAGCTCCGCCAATAATGCCACCAAATGTTTTCCAATTCATTGATGAAACAATATCTTTTTCTGCTTTTTCTGAAATATAATAAATGCTGTTGTTTCCTTTCTGAATCATAATACCATCCTCATTATTAATTATATTCTTGATAAATGGATTTTTACCAGCAGTACCAAGAATGTAAAGATTATCTCCTGGAGCAATATAATATTCCCGATAGCGCATTGTGTAATTCATACCAAATAATCCTTCGTATGCAATATTATTTATTTTTATGAAATTAAGAACTGCTGTCGGTGGATCCACACCTAATGCTGAATTATATTCCTTATCCAATGGAACATCGATTTCTGCTTTATCGAGATTGACTAAAACGGTACCTGTTTTATCTTTGAGAACCAAATACGATCCTTTTGTACCCTGCCTTACTGTTTCCCAATAGGAACTTTTGTCTCGCCGTACATAGCGTTCAATTGTGTATTTGTAGTAAACACATTCTTTTTGTGAAAATGGAGAACGTAATACTTCTTTTGGAATTTGATCTGCATTGTTTATCAGTTTACTTTTGAGCAACTCTTGATAGGATAATGCTATTCCTTTTAACTCGACAAATCCAATTGCTAAAGAGCGGATTGTTGAGGTAGGCATATTTTCAATTGTTCGTTTTAATTTTAAGCTTTGGAAACCTTTATAGAAAAAATAGAGGCCAGCGAAAAAGCCAATGATGGAATAGATGAATAGTTTGCCGGTGTTTTCTGACATTTTCTTTTCAAAGCAATAGAGATATATAAATCTTTATAAACATTCATTCATTTCTTTCATTCATGATCATTGGCATTACCGGAACAATTGGAGTTGGAAAGAGCACAACTGCGCAATATTTTCAAAAGCATGGATTTGTGGTTATTGATTGCGATGCTCTAGGTCACGAAATTCTTGAGAAAGATTCTGAAGTTCAACAGAAATTAATAGGCAAATATGGGCAGGAGATTATTGGGAGAAATCTTAAGATTGATCGAGAGAAATTAGCGGAAATTGTTTTTAATCAACAGCAAAATATTGATGAATTGAATCTAATTATTCGACCAAAATTGCAGCAAAAGGTTTTTGCATTGCTTGCGGAATATCAACAAAAACATCAACAAATTGTGATTGAAGCTGCTATTTTGAAAGAACTTGAACTTGAAGATAAAGTTGATACAATTATTATAATTAAAGCAGAACTTGATCAGATTTATCAACGATTGCAACGAAAATATACCCAGAAACAAATTGTGAATATTATGAATAAACAATTATTGCCAAAGAAATATGATTTTATGATCAATAATAAAGGAACGCTTGCAGATTTACAAAAAAATGTTGATGACATCATCTATAAAATTAATAAGTTATAAATTAATAGATTATTATTTTTAATAATTCATTAATTTGATTCATTGATTATTTTCTGACTGATAAACAGATTCTATCAATACCAGTGTCTCCAAAATTAAGAAATGAATTTGGTTCAAACGTTATTTCTTGTCCTGTAGTAATATCCGACGGATTTTCAGGGTTATTTGTTATACAAAAGAGATTATTGCCAGCATATAATAAATCTGAGAATGAAAATTCCATTGCTGGCTGCGAATTCACTACAAGAGTTGCTTTTCCTGCTGTATTTATTACTAATTTTGTATAGTCGCCAAAAGGATATAATTGTTCATTTTTTTTGCATTGCTTTGGTTTTGGGAGTTTTTGAATATCAATTGTTTGTGGATCAAGCGCGATCGTAATCTTCTTTTTTTCGTTTTTGAGAAGATCTATTTTATAGAGGGAGTTTAGGTCTAGTGAACTTATTGTGTCAATAATGAACAGTTTATTATTGTGAAAATAAAGTAATTTATTGATGAAATCGTCTGCTGCTGTAAGTGTATCATCAGTATACAAAATTGTTAACCCTGAAGGGTCGTCTTTTACAATTCTGATATATCTTTTTTGCACTCCATTTGCTATTTGTTCTGTTTCTGATTGCGGAGGAGAACCTGCAGAGCAATCATTTCCTGCAGAAGGTACACAACCTGTTGTTTCTGAATTATGTTTTAATTGAGTGGTGCAAGTGCCATAATCGATAATTACTCGATAAGCATTTCCTTCTGTTGTATCTGTTTCTGGTTCTTGAATGTAATAATAATTACCATGCTTTGTATTTGCTGAAGTAAGATCATCGCAGTTTTGTATTAATTCTGTATCAGGATTTTGTGGGAAAAATTGTTTTAATTTGTTATTGCTGATGTCTATTATATGCGCGTTGATTGGTAACTTTGCACTATGTAAATCAATTTCTTCTGCTTGATTTGTATCGATATTTATTTGCTTGCTTTTACCATAGGTATATGCTTTTTCTGCTGTTTTTACGTCGTAGAAATCAAGCTTATTGCTTTTATCAAGATATGATGCTGGAAGTATGTATAAATTATCATTGAATAATTGGAGATAGATTTTGTTATCGTAAATTGCATCAAACTCTTCTTTTGTTAATGATGTTGTTGTATATTCTACAATATTACTTGCTTGCGCTTGCTTTATGATTCTTAAATAATAACCTTTTGCAGATTTTATTGATTCTGTTTCTTGCACGAGATTGCAAGAACCAAGCTCAATTGTTCGCTTTTTATTATCGCTTCCTATAAATTCTTTTTTATGATCTGGTGATTTTACTGGATTCGTTACATCAGAGCAAAGTATAATTGTTGTTCCGTCGCCAGATAATGATTCAAATGGTTTTTTTTCAAGGGGTATTTTTTGGTTTGCTGCTCCTGCAGTTTGATCAAGATTACCTGTTTTATCGAATGTAAATTGATAGAGGGAAGTTTGTGTTTGCTCTGCAATATAGGGTAAGAAATCAATTGTTTGATCGACAAATGTGCCTTGCTTTACTGCTTGCATGTAGGTTAGAGGATTTGTTGCTGCAATTGTGTCTGCCTTGCATTCTTCAAAAGCTTTTTTTAACTTATCAAATTTTTCCTGATTAATTTTTTTAAAGTTTTCTGTTTGGCAACAATCAGGAGAATTAGGATTACATTGATTTTGACAGAATAAAATCTGATTGCCTGATTTTGTAATGCCGAAAGAGTTTGGTTTTTTTGCAAACCCTGGTATATAAAGACATGAGTAGACTTTTTTGTCGTCGATGAATTGTTTACTACCACCTGATTTTATTTGATCAATTATTAATTTATTTGTTTCAAGCTTTGGATCTATTTTTGAAGAGTATTGGATGTTTTTTCCTGACTGCTTATTTTCAACAAGTTTGCATTCTACTACTTCATCACAAACACCCACTATTTTTGACTTGCACAAACAAAGACAATCAGCAGTTTTACATTGCTCAGGCAAATCATTAAATTGTGTTTGCTGACTAAAACAATCGCCAGTTTGCGCTGTATCCATGATTGCATAATCTTCTGGCAGAATCATGTTATGCTTTATTGGATTATTATCACTTATTGTTTCAACTCTTGTGATTAAACTTTGAAATGTCTGCTTTGCATTCTGCTCATCAGCATTATGAAAGAAAAGATTGTATAATCCAATGCCAAGAAAGATTAAAACAATTAATGCGCCTGCTACTAATACTGCCTCAACAATCGTGGTGAGGGTTAATTTTTCTCCTCTTTTTTTTAATTGCAATGGTAATTTACGAAGCATCATCACATTTGATCTCTTTTCCATTCTCATCAGTATACGTTTTTGTATCGTCCAATCCATTGTGGTTTTTATCAATTGAATCAGGCGCATTTGGAGGCACAAAACAAACTGAATTAGCAGTTGTTTTTACTTTTATACTTGTCGTTGATTTTAGAAAATCTTTTATTGCACCTGAAGAAATAACTAAGACGATAAATCCAAAAACTAATGAGACAATCATGATCACTAACCAGAACGGTAAATCGCCTTTTTTATGCAATTGCCTGTATTTTGTTTTTTTTATTATTTTCTGAGATTGGTTCATTAATATTCGCCTCTTTACTTGTTAAAACAACAGACTTGCGCTTTGTCATCACAATTTGTGTACAATAAATAATTGATGCCACTATTTGCAGTTGTTGTGCAATCTGCTTTTGTTGTACATCTTCCTTTTTGTGATTCACAGGATAAGTAACAACAAACATCGTCTTTATTTGCAGTGTTACATTTGAAGCTTAAGATTTGACCTTTGTCAGTATCACAGCTTGCTTTTGATCTGCAAAGGCCTTGCTTTGATTCACAATCATTCAAGCCTTGCCTAAAATTAACTGATTGCTTTGAGAAAATAAGAATTAAGACAAAAAGAACAACTAATGCGAGAATAGCTACGACTATCGTATTCACTGATAAATCTGCTTTTTTTCTGTTTTTTATTTTTATTACCACTTTTTTGCCTTACTCTTTTTTCATTATTGCTGCTGCTTTTTGCTGCATTTCTTTATCATCTTTGTATTTGTCATTTATGAGTTTATATATTTTCTCTGCTTCCTCTTTATTATTTAATTTAGTTGGATCTTTATTGAGTTCAAGCAATGCTAGAATTTTTTGCTTTGCTTCTGGAGTTTTAGCAAAACCAGCATCAAGTTCGATTGCTACAATTGCTGCTTCACCAATAAAATATTGAGCAATTGTGCCATCATTGTTAGAATTAGTTATTTGTTTGTAAATTGTTAAAGCTTCTTTCTGCTGCGAAGATTGAAGTAATTTTGCTTTTATATATAATGCTGCTTCAGAAGGATAATTTCGAATGAAAGCAGCTGTTATTGGATCTTTTTTTAGATTCTCATTATTCTTAACAATATAATTGCTATAGCTATCATAATATTCAATTGCTTTCTTCTGCATTTCTGCAGAAGTATCTTCTGCAGTTAATTGCGCCAAATAATAATAACTCAGCTGACCATAAAGAGCAGATTTATGGATTTGCGTTAAATCTTCTGCCAATGATTTTGCTTTTAGTTTTATTTTTTTATCATCTGATTCATAATATAACTGCAATAATTTGAATTTATATTCTGCAATTTTTTCAGAAGAAGAAATGATATTTTTTTGCTGCACTGTTTGCAAAAGAGCTTCTAATTTTTGAATATTGTTCTCTTTTGCATATGCTGCCACTAATGAATCTGCTATCATTATTTTTTTATCAGCAGGTATTGCTTGATCTGCAAGTATCTCCTCTTGCTTTTCTCTTAATTCTGGAATTTTATTCTGCTGCTCAAAGGTGTTCATACTTTCTACTGCGTTATTATATTTATCCTCTTGCGTTTGCTCTTTTGACTGCGTTTTAAAATAATTACCGATTGAATTCATAAATTCACTACCACTTTTTTTCAAAAAAGAAGTAGTACTAATTACTAAAATGACAAAAATTGCAACTGCAATTATCCAGCCAACAATTCCCATTGAAGCTTTTTTATTCTTTCTTTTTTTTGTTTTTTTAATAGATATTTGCAAGAAACTCACCTAATTTACCGCGTGCTAGATAAATAATAAAAATAATAACAATAAGACTAATAAGACTATAAATTAACATCACTAACCAAAAAGGAATGCTTCCGTTTTTGGTTAAAATTTTATTTTTTTTCATAGTATCACACTTTTTCTGATTTTACTTTTTAACAGTTTCAGAAAGTTCTTTTGTGTTCTGAGAGACTGGAAGTTCATCACAGCCAAGCGTTGCTAATGCCGTTTCATCATATGGCCAAAGGACAACGGCTGCTGACCAATCTGCTGCTTTTTCATTGCCTGTTGCATAACCATAGACTGCTGATCCAACTGTACCGATGATTGCCAATCCGACTGTGCCTTTTAGCGTAGCACTTTTGATTAGCAATGTTCTTGCAACTCCTGTCTCTGTTGATAAGCCTAATGCATCTTTTGCTCCATTCAATGCTTTCCATATTCTTTGCTCATAGCCTTGTTTGGAATAAAGTAAAATAACTGCATAATTATTGTCGGTGTCAATTATATCGCTTCCTTGCATATTAATATTTTTTGCATCTTGACTGAGTTCTGGATTTGTTTGCACTTTGGTGATGTATTCACTATATTTTTTCTTTCCAAGAATAATTGGGACAGATTGTTGACCAAGAAAATGAACGAAGTTTGGGATTTTCTTTTTTGAAGCTGAACTTTGGAAAGAAACTAAAGTACAAACAGCACAATAATTTCTTTTGTCATCTTGAAGGGGAGCAAATAGATCTTTGTTTCCTTCTCCAAATTTATACCAACAATATGCCATTTGGTCTGCAAGCTGTTTCATGATAACTTGCCCATCACTAGCAGTTATTTTTTGAATTATTGTCGGACAATGTAATCCTTCTGTGCCTTGCTGCTCGAAATTAATTGTAACACCTTTTAATTTGCTTTGCGCCTGTAATTCAATTGATTTTCTGCACTCATCAACCTGCTGAAAATCAATTTGTTTTAAACGTGCTTGACCTAGAAAAAGAATGATGATAAAAAGAGCGATGAGTATTAAAACAGTATAAACTATTAATTGCTCTGGACTTGATTCTTCTGCTCTTTTTTTCATTTCTTTCACTGAAGTAAAATTAGCCAATTAGTTCATTACAGTCTGCAAAATTCTGATCAAATTGCTGCTGATTTATGAGTAAAATGTAAAAACCATCGAATTGATCTTCTTTTACTTGCGTTATACTCACTGCATTCGCTACTTTTTCCACTATTGTTCCTGTAGGAGATGGCACTTTATTCATAACCATAACATAATAATCATCATTTTGGACAAAAGGAAAGTCATAGAGTTTTAGAGAATTATCTGTTATTTTTGCGATTTGATTACCATTTATATTTCCAGTTTTTAAAATATTTTCTTTGTTTAAGTACTCTTTGTATGTTTTGTCTGCAAAAGGTATTTTTGTTTTTAATACATAATTGTTTAAGCTATCAATGTTATAATTAACTGGAGCTGCCTTGAATTCAATTTGCGAGCAAACAGCACAAACATGCTTTTGTTTTATAAAATTTCGATTAAATGGAGTATCACCTTCACCTTGTCCAAAATTTTGCCAGCATTTTCTCATCTCTTCTGCTAAAATTGGATTAATTATCTGCTCATTTACCGTGTCATATTTTGTAATTAATTTTTTCTTATTATTTTCTGTAACTACAATTGATGCTGCTTTTTGATCGATTTCCATATGATTTTCGTAAAATGATATTTGAGTTCGCGGGCAGTTGATTGGTGTTGGAGAATCAGTGAGATCATAGAAAAATTTTGTTGCTTTGTGCACAGCAACTGTTGCTTCGCAATTTTCTTGTTTTTGTGAAGATAATAATTTTGCTAATAAAGGAGCTTCAAATGCTAATAATATAATGAGCGAAATACCTATTAAAATTAATAATTGGATCATTGAAATTGATGCTTTTTTTGTGATTTTCTGTGAATTGTTCATACAAATCAACCTAGTTTAAAGAATGAAAAACGTTGTGAAACGATTATAATTAATGCGATTACAACAATACTAATAATTATCAACCAAATAATGGTGTCCAGTGGCAATTGGAATTCTTGTTCCATAACTTGATTTTTTGATCTTGAGGTTTATATAGTTATCGAGTAGTTACTAATCTAAAAATAAGAATTAAGTAAAAATCAACGTTATTCTTTTAAATCTTAACATTATTCTTTCTCCATGCTTCGAATAATTGATGGGTTTAAAACCAATAAAAGTATTGAAGATAGAATCGTTGAGTTTGGATTTGACACATTATTACAAGAAGTGCAAATTCGAGAAAATGAGAGGATTCTTAAGAGAGATTATAATAGAATAGCATCGGCACAACAACGACTCCGATTGCTTGAACAATTTGTCGAGCTTTTTCCTGAGAATCTTGCGGTGAAATTATCGTTAGCAAAGGAATATTTTCAATTGAAGCAATCAGCGAAATATGGCATTCATGCATTGCGAGCAATTGAAGAGCAACTCAGTTCAGACCCAAACTATCCGCTGCAATCCTTACGAAATACTGAACAAATAATTATTGAACGAGAAATACTTGGATTGGAGAAAGAAAGGATTCTTTCTGTTCATCATTCATTTCATTTTGAGCGTTTTTTTGCAGATTTTAAAGATGATGAGACAAATGCAAATAGTCTTGAGAATTTACTTCTTTCTGTGTATGCTTCAGCATTATTACAGAAGAATGTTACAGCAGTAGAATATTTTGATACTATTGAAAAACTTTATCCTGATGCAGTTTATTTGAATACGTTTTATGCAAAAAGACTTGAAAGAATTGGCGCTGAGAAAAAAGCAAAAGAAAAAAGAGAAATTTTTGCACAATGGCTTATTGGTGAAGATGTTTCTGTAACTAAAAAAGAAGGTGCAATGAGAAGCGTTTTAGATGTCAACCACCATTATTCTTTTGTCAATAGAACTGCTCTTTTTATTCGAACAAATGATGAGAGGGAAGCAGTTGCGGAAAAAAAAGAATTAGAGAAAGCTGCAGCGATTATTGCAGTTGAAGCAGAACGAGGAAATACTGATTTTGGTGTTATTGAATCAGATGGTGTTTATGAAAAAGATGGTGCTTTTTATCACGTGCTGAAAAAAAATAAAGGTGTTGTATTATTACAGCAGCTTGAAGATAAAACTAATCCAGCTCATGCATATTATTTACTTGAAAGGACAGTGCAGTACTTACCTGTTCTTCATAATTCAATGCTAGAAGTTATAGTGATTTCACATTCAGATACAGAAAAGCTTGGTGAACGATTATATGGACGATTATTAAAAACAGCCCATGTTATTGAAAATAAAGAACTGTTTGATTCATTACTGGTGCTGAGCAGCTTTTTTAGACGATGTTTTGTAACATATAATAAAGATGCACATCCTGAAAATTGGCTTGTTGAAACAGTTTGGGATAAAAATGGCAAGAAAGAAAAAATAATTGCAATTGATTTTCAACAAAAAGAAGCAATGCCACAAGTGTTTGATATTGCTAATTTACTTGATTATGGCAAGTATGCGACAATTAAAGAGAAAAAAATGTTGGTTAGAAGTTATTATGATTATTTTGAAAAATATCATGGTTTTCGGGAAATTTCACCCCCCTTATCTGCTGAAGAATTTTTTGGATTATACCTTCATGCACGGGTGTATCGAGCAATGAGTTTCTTTTGCGCATGGCAACATCCACGAAAAATTGGAATGCTGACAAGGCTCCCAATTCTCCTTGAAAATGGAATTGAAGCAATTGATTTATTGCAGAATGAATATAATAATTTTTTCTGTTTTGCAGAAAAAAATAATTGGGAGAAAATTGAGAAGGCATATATTATTATTAAAGATGAACTTACCTCACTTTTGAAGATTGCTTATCAGCAGATTCCTTCTCGTGATTTAATGCGATAAATGAAGCTGAAAAATCAGCAGTTTGCGTTAGAATTTGTGTTATGATTATTATGAAATACTGTTCATCTGCGTTTTTTGTTTCATAGGATTTTATCTTTGCTGATACCTGCGTTTTTTGTTCTGCTAATAAATTCATTTTTTCTAACGAAAAAAGAAAATATAATTCATAATATTCTTTAAAGAATTTATTTACTGCAGTCAAAAGAATGATACAGTCTTTTGTAAGCGTTAGTAATTCTTTATGCTTTAGAGAATAATCACATAGATATTTGTAATTGTCAGCTATTTTTTCAAGATTCCAAATACAAACATAGAGAAAATGACTTTTTTTGTAATCAAACATATTTTTTTTATTGATTAATCGTTCGCAAAAGTTTGTTAGCTGATTGTTTGTTTTTTCAAGCAATTTTGTTTCTTCTAATTGAGCAATATTATTAGCCGCTAGATTCTCAGCAACTTGCTCTGCCATTGCCAATGTTACTCGAAAAGCTCGTCTTAAAACAACATCAAATTGTTCAAGAGCATCATTTGTTATCGATCCAATTACAATACGTTTTTCTGATTGCTCAAGAATTGTGAAACCTGTGAATAAATCTTTCAAAAGCTCCCCTACTAATTTCAATTGCTGCGTTGTGCTGTAGAATAATTCTATTTCTTCGTAACCATATTTGTGCAATGCAGAAAGAAGCCAGCGTATTGTTTGGTCATCTACATTTTGTAAAGAAAAAGATATTGATTCTTTTGTATTATTTGTGTGTGTTGTTATTGTTAATTGATTATTGTTTACTAAGAGATCAAGTTCATCGCCTTTTTGCAATTGATACTGCGTAAGCCATGATAATGGAAGGGTTATTACAAATGTTTTATCTGCAAGTTTTATTATCTTTCTTCGAGTAATATTCCCACCTTTAAAGGTGAGAATATTACTGAATTTATAATGGTTTTGTGAGGAGAGCGAGATTACTGAAATTGAAAATGAGAATTATTATTAGTTTAATTATTTTTAATTATGTTATTATTCTTTTTTTATGATGAAGGTTGTTGATCAGTTGATTTTAGCAGCAGAGTACAGCAGCGTTGTTTTGGATCTACTTTCTTGTTAGAATCTAAACAAATTCTGGTTGGATCAACAATATAACCTTGTGAATCATCGCAAATATTATCTGAAAATTCAGCAGAACATTTATTTCCCTGCACTTCCTTGCATAAACTAATTTTAGAATTAAATAAGGATAGTTTACCGGTGAATGTAAATATCAAGACGACAAGAACAACTAATGCAATTATTGCTACAATGATAACATTAATTGAGAGATCAGCTTTTTTCATTTTTTATCACAATCAAATATTTTCTAAAAAATAATAATAAAATATAATAAGAAAAATTATCCACTAAATGTATCTTGCTTGAAGCAACAGACATTGTTTTTATCAACAGCATTACTTGAGTCAAGGCAGACTGCTGTAGGATGTTGAATATAACCAGAATCACATTTTATTCCCATTGTGCAACTTGAATCTTTTATTTTCGCACAATCACTTAAACCTTTGTTGAATAAAGTCAATCTTCCTGTAAAGACAAATGTTAAGACAATAAGGACAACTAATGCAATTATTGTTACAATGATTATATTGATTGATAAGTCTGCTTTCTTTTTCATTGCAGTCACCTCGATTTTTTAATTTTATTGATTGAGATATATATAAACGTTGTTATTTTACAATCCTTTCGCCAAAGATAATCCCGACTTCATCGGGATTATCAAGCTTATAACAAGTTATAAGCGATTGGGAGCGAAAGAAAGCAAGGTATTCACAAAGTTCAGCCTTGCGAACTACGACGAAGATTACAACAACTAATTACAACCATTAAATCTTTGGACAACGACTATTCACACACAGCCAGATTTCTACCGTACTCGCAGCTGAGCCGGAAATGGGGAGGACGTAGGGTTCGACGGAACCGGATTTAGAGGCTTTGAGTGCAGCTTCGTTTGTTGATTGCAATCCTATGATTTTCTGCTGGCCTATTTTGATTTGTAATTCATATGGCAAATTGAAAGTGCCAAGAGATTTTGCTAATGATTGATTAAATGCACAAGTGAGATATGCTTTTGCATCCGGATAATCTGGGTAAGTTAAACAAGGATTTGGCGGTTTGGTTTGCGGTAATAATTCTGGATCACATTGCAGTGAAAGGCTTTTAGCTGAAGCTATGATCAGTTCTTTCATGTCAGTGTCTTTTAAACAATAAGAATTTGTTTTTAAAAATGCAGAAACAATGCTTGAAGATAATTGCTGCTGATTAAATTCGTCAAGGGTTGTTGAAGGTTTTTTGAAGAAAACTGTCGTGATAATGAAAACAATAATTAGCGAGAAAATTATGAATATTATCATTAACCCCATGATTTCTGTCTGTGATTTGTTTTGGAATCGTTTTTTCATATTTTTTTCCTGCATTTATTTGTTGATCTGTTTAATTATTCTGCATTACTTCTACAGTTATAATGCCAAAGGAGTTTTCATTTTTTATTGGATCAAAAAGAGTGACTGGCAAGAAAATAGTTGAAACTGATTTTTTTGCACCTTTTGTGATTACTGCTGTATTTGAAAATAATGGATAGGATATTTCTGCAGGATAGAGTTGCTGCACCTTTATATTTACATTGGTAAATACTTGACTGTAATACTGCTTATACTGCTTTTGTTGCTGATTATTCATCATCGTAGAAAATGCAGTTAATTTAATAAGATCAATGCAATCAAATTCTTGAATTGCTGATTGTGTGCAGACAATTTCTGGTAATGATTTTACTTGCTCGGCTATTTTTATCGTCCGTAAATCCAATTGTTTTTGCTGTTCTTCATTACCTGAAACTGATTGTATTTTTACATAAAAAACAGCACCAAGTGTCATCATGATAAAAAATATCATTAATACGAATATTGTTTCACCTATTTTGAGCTGTGATTTTCTTTGGAAATTTTTATTTTGTTTCATTGGATTTTTATTTAAATTAATATATTTGGGGACAGCTTCCTCCTGGTGCAACCAGTAATTGCTCATTTATTTGATTAAGCTGCGTTATTGTTGATTGTAATGACATAGTGTTTCCATTTGAAAAGAAATCTTGTTTTAATAAATTTTGGGCACTATTGTAATATGACTGACAATAGGTTAATGCTGGTTCAGTTGCTAATTGATCCGTCTTTTTAAGATAGATTTTTGAAATTACATCGTAATGTTTTAATGCTTTATTTAGATTACAAAGATAGAATTGCGTATCTTCTGAAAAAATCATTGCCAATAGCGTCGGCTGATCAAGGTAAATATTTGCAGGTTCATTTTTATTAACCATTTTATTATTCTTTTTTATTGTGTATAATTGGAAATTCCCTGATTTTTCATTTTCTGGATTGATAATAAGTAGATCAATATTTTTTGCCCCCTTATTATCACTCATTTTTGAATCATTGCTGATTGTTTGAGCTGGTTGTGATTTTATCTCTATAACTCTTAATAAATAGAGATTATTTGCTGCAATTGAATTTAATTCAGTTAATTTTATTTTATCTACTTTTATAAATTTATTTTCTTTCATCTTCTGGTATAATATTTCTGCAAATTGCTCATCTCCATCAGTTCCATCAGAGGTAATATAAAAATGAACATCGTCTCGTGTGATATAGAGGAGATTTGTGACTTTGAATGGTGCATTCCATTCTTGCGACCAAGTTATTAAAGGAGAATTTTCAATTGTTTTAACACTAAATATTGGGAAGAAAGAAATATCTTTTGCTAATCCTGAATTCGTTACTTCGATTTGTGATGCACAATTATTCCCGTTGCAACTACAGCTTATTGTTAAAGAAGTGTCTTGAATGTCAATCTGATTTGCAGATTTTTCTGATTGAGAAGCACCGATAACTGTTGCGTCAAGCTGCTGTAAAATTTGCGCATTTATTTTAACTTCTGCATTTTTTGCATAGCGTGTCCCAATTACTACAAAAAAAATGAGAATAATTGAACCTACAATAATAATATATACCCAATTCATCTGCACTTCAATCATTGCTTTTTTTTTCATGAAACCTTAACACCATTTCCTAGACCAGTAACGGTAACTGTTATTTTTCCAGCAACTACTTGCTTGCATAAATACCCTGCTTTAGAATCAACTTTTAAATTTGGAATAAAAATAGGGGAGTCAGTAACAAAAGGAATTGTCATAACATTACTACTGGCACTTTTTTGCCATGCATCGCAAAGTTCAATTACTTTTGTTTGATCAGGTAATTCACTTGACCCTTCATCAATTCCTGAACCACCACATAATTTTGTGTTCATTGCTTTATCTGTAACTGCTTTTGAAATATCAAAAAAACAGACAGTTTTTACTTCATTTGGAACAGTTAATTCCAGTTCAGTCCATGAACCGTATTTTGTCGAATATTGTTTTGCAGTTGTTTCAAGTGATGTTTTGAATGAAAGCAAATCAATTTTTCCAATATCATTATGGATTTTCATAATGTATCGTACACCAAGGAATAATAATAATCCAATGATGATTATTCCAAGAATATACGTGAACATTTCATTTGTTTGAGATTTGTTTTTCAAATTATTTGTTTTTTTTGTTTTGTTTCTTCTGTTCATTTTTTCTTCACTTTGCTTCGCAATTCTTCAATTGCATTTTTTGATTTTCCTTTTACTGATGAAGCTAATGCTGCTAAAGGATCTTTTTTCTTTTCTGGTGATTTTTGTTCTGTTTTTACTTGTAATTTTTGTTCTGGCTTTATTTCTTGTTTTATTTCTGATTTTGCAACAAGTTTTGTTTCTGGTCTTTCTTGTAGTTTTGATTGCGATGAAGCTGATGATTGTGCTGATGATTGAGATGGTGATTGAGATGATGATTGAGATGATGATAATGAATCGAATTTACCGAGCAATTGCTCTCGCTCTTTTTTCTTTAAATCATCTTTTCTTTTCTTTAATTCAGGGCTTAATTGCTGGATTATTGAACTTCTTTTCTGGATCGGTAATTGGCGCCCTGCTGTTTGCTGCTGCGCTGTTAATGGCGGCAATGATTGAAAAGATTGCAATGATTGTGTGGATTGCTGAGGCTGCATAAATTTCGTGTAATAGTAATAGCCACCAGTTCCTAACATAATTAATACTAAAAGGATAAGCATCAAAATTGAAGTGAAACTTAATCCTGTATCTGTTTCTGTTGTTGGTTGTTCTGTTGCATTATCTTCAGTAGGTTGCTGTATAATCTCTTGACAGGCTACACATTTACTGCCACCACAATCAACTGCTGTTTCATCCCCATTTTGCAAGCCGTCAAAACAAGAGGCTTGCGCACAGATGTTTGATTTACAATATTTTGTTAGGCAATCACTATGCAATTGGCATTGCAAGCCAACTTTACAAGAATCACAATTATTTCCACCGCAATCAACATCTGTTTCACCTTGATTGAGAATGCCATCATCACAAGTTGCTTTTTTACAAACCTTATCAATGCAAATATTTGAAGCACAATCACTATTTTTAGCACATTCTGCTTTGTTTAAACAAGCAGAACACGTTCCGCCACAATCAATGTCAGTTTCTCCTGTATCCTTGATCCCATTCTTACAGAGATCAACTTTTGGTTTTATAATAAAGTCATCAGATGAAGCTGTATTTACAATAATACCGTCACTTGCTTTTTGTTCTGATGCTAATCCTACATTGTTTGTTGCAAATACTGTCCAATAATAAATCGTATTATTTTTTAAAAATAGTTTTTTCTCAACTATTTTACTTTCTGTTGATGATGTCCAATTAAGAATGTCTGCTGTTTTTGGCTTTGTTCCAATTGAATAATTGTAAAATTTAATTCCTGAAAGATTGTCGTCGAAATTAAATACTGCTGACAATGAATTAAGGCTTGCTGAAGTTACTGGAACGTCAATACTCTTGAATGTTGGTGGAGTTGTATCAATTATAAACGTGACATAATTTCCAATTGGTTGATCTGCTGATTTTAATTTACACTCGAAATAATAGGTGTATTTTCCTTCTGGGAATATTAATTTTCCTGATTTGTGCTCTTTGAATGCTTTCGCTCCTGTTTTTGTGGTTGTCAAATTGATTGAAATATTTTCTGCACTATCACCATAGGAACAATAGTCTGCTTCTTTTAAGGTTTCAATACTCAAGATTTGCTCTTTTATCGTTGAAAATTGTAGTGGTGAAAGAACTTTTATTTCTGAACCGATGCTTGTATCCACTTTTATTGAGTAATCCATTTTATCAGAAATGTGATTATCTAAGTCCCTGCCATTATAACATTGAATTGTGTAAGTGTATGAACTTTTATCTTGTATTCTTAAAATGTCCATTGGATTTTCGATTTGATCAGATATTTCTTGTTTATTGATTATAGAAAGAGGAGTTGTATCATAATTGTCAAACTTTCGCATGTTTGCGTAAGCAAAAGTATTTTTATCCATGATTCTACAATGTGTTTTATCATCAGTAATTACGGTAATATTTGCCCTAATTGGCGGTTGGACAATTGCTGCTGGAAAATTATTATTGCTCGGCTCGAGAGTGATTGATTTGATTATCGGTTTTGTATTGTCATAGACAATAATGAAGCCTGCTTTTGCCTCGATTGAACCTTCTAATTTACATTTTACATAGACTGCTTTTGGAATACCTTCTTCTGATTCTGGAGTTATAATTTGCTTTTGGAATACTGTTGATGAGAATTTATCGAATGAATAGGAACCGCCAAAGTTTTCGCTGTATGAAAATACACAGCTTTCTGCAGGGACATTCTCTTTTAATTTAATTGCCAATTGATAATTTGAATTATTTGAAACTCCATTTTCTGGACTGGTTAATTGTATTAATTCTTCTGTTATTTGCGTTTGCTCAATGTAATATGTTTTTGTTGTCATTTTATTTGATCTGTCTTTTGCAGTGATTACTATTTGGTTTACTCCTTTGACTAAAGGAATTATTTGAACTACTGGAGAATCTGCTTTTAGATTTTCTTTTGTTAAGAGGATCTGTGACGTTGTTGCTGCAAGTGAATTTACAGTAATTGTTACATAATTACTTGATGGCGGAGTTGTTAGTGCATCTTTATCAGTTACTGTGATTAAAAGAGTATATTCACTGCCATAGACTTGCAATGGCTTTACTGCACCACCTTTTGCTTCTTCGTATGCTGCAAGATATTGCACATCAATTTCTGGATCAGAGACATCTTGATTTAATTTTATGCATTGCTTTTTCTCTTGCAGACCGCCTTGCTGATTGATGATGTTTTCAGAGGAGTTATAGCAAAGCCATTGTGTTGTTGCATTGGTAAAAGTTTCATCGAGTGAATAAATTGGATTGTATAATTTGTTTGTTTCACAATCCTGGTTTTTGTCGTCAATACAATAATTTGTATGGGAACAACCAAAACCAATTTCAAAGCCTGCAGTTGATTGCGGGAAGTCTTTACAGGATAAAAATATTTTTTCTGCTAAACTTTCTGCTGAATAGAATTTTGAGGTGTCAAATGGCAGATTGCTAATGTCGACAATTGCTGTTGTTGGAGGTGTTGTATCGAGGACAAATTGAACTTCATCTGTGTAGGTTTTTCCGTTGATAGTACATACAATTGGAAATGAATATTCTTGATCAGTTGTTAGTGTGATAGGAGCAGTCATTTTGTAGGCGACTGTATTTCCGAAGTCTAACTCTTGTTTGTCAATAAATTTATTGCTGCCGAACGTACAATCACCGTCTTGCATCGTCGTGATTTCAAGCGTTGCTTCTTTTTTACCAATGATATTTGTTGGCAATGTATTTTGGATCATGATGTCTGCATCAACTTTCATTAATATTGAGTAGGTTCCTTTGTTTCCTAATTTATCCTGACAAGTGATGCTGTATCGATAGGTACTGTCTTGCAATTGATCATAGGTTGCTTGAAATAAATTTCCAAAGTCATCATCAATTTTATTTTGATTTTGTTTTGATTCAAAATTATCCGTGCAGGTTGCTGGTTCATCAAGTGAAACTGTTATGAAAATAGAAGATTCTGTGAAAGGATAACTTGTATCGGGGATTACTTTGTAGTCAATTGTTATTTTTGGAGGCTGACGATCGACGTCAACTGTTCCTTCTTGAACTTCTTCGAGGTTATTTGCATTATCTTCTGAGTAAAAATAAATTGTGTATAATCCTTGGTCGATTGGCAGTATTGTTTCTGCTGCAGTTGAATCGTATAATTCTGTCGGATAACAAGGAGGAGCTGTTTGTTTTGCATAGCAATA
>OBEQ010358987.1_pt1 | contig 60357 bp, 65 predicted proteins | sample 1670901 | NCBI WGS metagenome assembly OBEQ01 (sample SAMEA104232315, study PRJEB22302) | groundwater metagenome | biome: forest; feature: aquifer; material: groundwater | place: USA | collected 2011-08-07 | depth 5.4 m
CGCGGGTGTGGGCGGGGGGTGGGGGGGGCGGGGCCGCCCGCCCCGCCCCGTCCCCCCCCCAGCGGCCCCCCCCGCCGCCGCTCCGGTCCGGCCATGCCGCGATAGATCAGCGGCAACTCGACATTCTCCAAGGCACTGCTGCGCGGCAGCAGATTGAAGCCCTGAAAGATGAAGCCGATATAATGACGCCGCAGCAGGGCACGACGATTCTGGTCGAGCCGCCCGGCATCGACCTGTTTGAACAGATAGGCCCCGGCGCTGGGCGTATCCAGACAGCCGAGAATATGCATGGTGGTCGATTTGCCCGAGCCCGACGGCCCCATGATGGCGACGAACTCACCAGCGGCGATCGACAGGTTGACGGCATCAATCGCCCGCACGGTGGCGTCGCCACTGCCATAAAGTTTGCTGCACTGGCGGAACTCGACAAGCATGGCAGCGCTCACTTTTTAGTGGTCCGCCGGTTGACGATCACCGCCTGCCCTTCGGCCGGCGCTTCACTCAGCAGCTCGGTGTTCAAGCCATCACTGGCACCGACCCGCACCGCCACCGCCTCCGGTACCCCGTCGCGCACCACCCAGACCCTGCGCGGCGCATGGGCGTCGTCCTGCGGGCTGGGCTGGCGGAAACTGGGCGGGCGCGGCAGCAGCGATTGCAGGAAGGATTCGCGCTTGGCCGGCTCGTCCTCGGCCGACGGAGTAAAGCGCAAGGCCGCGTTGGACACCAGCCGCGCCTGCTCGACCCGCTGCACGACGATCTCTGCGGTTGCGGTCATGCCGGGACGCAGCAGCATCTGGGCGTTGTCGATGGTCAGCACCGCCTTGTAGGTCACCACCCCGGACGAGGTCTGCGAGGCATAGCGCAGTTGCCGGATGGTAGCGGGGAAACTGCGGTCGGGATAGGCGTCGACGGTGAAACTGGCGCCCTGGCCTTCGATCACCTTGCCGATATCGGCCTCGTCAATGTCGACCTGAAGTTCCATCTGCCGCAGATCTTCGGCGATGCTGAACAAGATCGGTGCCTGGAAAGACGAGGCCACTGTCTGGCCGATACTGGCATTGCGTTGCAACACCACGCCGCTGATCGGCGACCGGATGGCGGCCTTGTACAGGTTGGTTTCGTCGATCTTCAGTTGGGCCTCGGCAACCTCGACCTGGGCCTGAGCGCTGGACAGGCCAGCCTCGGCCCGCTCATAGCCGGCGCGGGCGGCCTCCAGATCCTGTTGCGAGGTGAAGCGATCGGCCGCCAGATGCTGCTTGCGACGGTATTCCGCCTGTTTTTCGACGACGGTCGCCTTGGCCTCGACCGCTCCGGCGCGCACGGCGGACAGTGCCGCCCGGGAATGCTGGACGGTGGCCCGCAGCTTGTCGGTGTCCAGCTCGGCCAGCACCTGGCCTTCACTGACCGTGCTGTTGTAGTCCACCAGTACCTTGCGGATCATGCCCGACAACTCGCTGGAGACATCCACCTGATTGGTCGGCTGGATCGAGCCGGTGGCGATCACCGTGACCACCAGCCCGCCGCGACGGACCGGTTCGGTGATATAGGCGTTGTCGCGCTCGGCCTGCCCGTCCCGCACCAGCAGCCAGCCGCCGCCACCGAGCGCCAGCAGCACCAGCAGCGCCCATAGTCCCCGCCGCCGCCACCGGCCCGCACCGCCGGGCTTGTTCAATTCAAGGATATCCTGGATATCGTCGCTGGCCTGCGGCGGAGGACTATGGGTCACGGCGCGTCTTTCCTGAGATCCTAGAAAGAAACTGCCCTCGCCGGGCGCGCTCCGCGCTTGGCCGCCGCCGCAATGGCGGCAGTTTCATGCACGGTGGGTCGGACCCAGCCAGGTCAGGTCGAACTAACCATCCTTCAACGTGAAACAGAAGGTGGCTCCTGCGCCGGATGTCGAGGTTACCCAGATGCGCCCGCCATGTCGCTCGACGATACGCTTGCAGATGGCCAGGCCGACGCCAGTGCCGGGATAGGCGTCCTGGGCATGCAGGCGGCGGAACAGCTCGAAAATGTCCTGGTCACTCTTTTCGATGCCGATGCCGTTGTCACTCACCGAGACAATCCACTCGCAATCGCCGCGCTGAACCTCGACGCGGATCTCCAGAGGGAGGCCTGGGGTGCGGAATTTGATGGCGTTACCGATCAGATGCTCGAACAGCAGGGCCAGTTGCGGGCCGTCGCCGCGGACGGTCGGCAGAGGATCGACGAAGATGGTGGCGCCGGCCGAGGTGATGGCAGGTTGCAGCATCTCCAGCGCCGCACGGCAGGGCGTTTCGAGTTCGACCGGCCGCAAGGGCTGCTGGTCGCCCAGCAGACGTGAATAGCCGAGCAGATCATTGATCAGGTTGTACATGCGCCGAGCGGCGCGCACCGTGTATTCGATATAGGTGGTAGCGTCGTTATCGAGCTTGCCGCCATAGCGACGCTCCAGCAATTGACTGTACAGAACGACGCTGCGCAAGGGCTCTTGCAGGTCATGGGACGCCACATAGGCGAAGCGTTCCAGTTCCTTGTTGCTTTGGGTCGCACGCTCCAGTGCGACCCGCAATTCGATATCGGTACGGCGGCGCTCGGCGATATCCAGTTCCAACTGGACATTGGCGGCCCGCAACTCCTCATAGGCACGTTCGAGACGGTCGCGGCTGGCGTTGACCGCGCTGACCACCTGATCGAGTTCATCCGCCGGCAGTTGCAGCGGCCGTTCAAGCTTCAGGCGCAGGCCGGGAGCACCGATATCGGCGTTACCCACATTTTGGGCGATGGCGATCAGATGCCGGGTCACCAGCCGATGGACGATGAACAGGGTGAACAGCGACACCAGGAAGGTCTTGATGCCCTGGCTGATCAGGATGATCACGGTCATATCGACCAGCCGGGCATAGACTCCCGACAAGGTGGCTTCGATGCGCAACGAGCCGATGCTGCGCGATACGCCGCGGTCGTTGTAGATCACCGGCACCTGACGGGTGATGCCCATGCTGCCGCGGGTCTCGCCGACCGTGACCACCAGCGGGTTGCGAGTCGGCATGGTCTCACGCACCTCCAGCGCCTGGAGATCAGGCAGACGGCGAATGCCCTCCAGTTGAAGACGCAACTGATCGGCATCCACATGCCACAGGCTGGCGGCGATACTGCCGAGCGACGCCCGCTCGACTTCGTCGAGACGCTGTTCGATGGCAGCAACGTCGCCGCGATAGTTGATATATAGCTGGGCTGCTGTGGAAATAAGAGTGATCAGCGAGCTGAACAGCAATATTCGCATGAACAGCTTCAGGCCGATGCCCCGACGCAATGGCTTGAACTCAGCCTGCTCTACCAAGGAAATCCCCGCGAAAATACCGCCGGAACTTGTTTCGCCCTGTACCATGCCGCCGTCATCCTTTTCGCGGCCAGTGTAGCGCATTGGGGGGCTCATTGATAGCCGTGCCGGGCCAGCAGCCGGCGCAGAGTGCCGTCCGCCCGCATGTCGCGGATGGCCTGATCGAGGGTCGCCATATGAACCAGACGATCCGATCGCCGGGAGCATTGCAGAACCAGGGGAATCACCGACAGAACCAACTGGTCGCCCAGCATCGTCTCGAGTCCGGCCCGCTCGGCCTGGGCCCGGATCGTCGGCAGGGCCCCGGCGATGGCATCGACGCGGCCAAGCTCCATCATGCGCAGACCGCTCGCATAATCCTTGTCGACGGCCTTGGTCAGCCGGTCGTCGCCGTCGAATCGGGCATCAATCCTCAGGTTGCGCACCACTGAAACCGCCAGCGACAGAAGGTCTTCATAGGTTGTCAGCGTGACATCGCGCCGGGCGACGACACCGAAGGTCATCGGATAGACCTGTTCACCGCGCTCGACGATCGTGCCGCGACCGTCATTCCACAGCAGGATGCCGCAATCCTGCTCGCCGCTTTCCAACTCGCGTTCGACTCGGAAGAAGGGATGCAGGGTGACGGCGATGCGATGCCCGGTGCGGGCCTCCAGAGTCTCGACAATGTCCTTGAAGGCGCCGACCGGCTGGCCGGCCTCGTTCAAGCCGGCCCACGGCGGCGCATTGATGGTGGTAAAAGTCAGATCTGCCGCCATCGCCGGAGTCAACCAGCATGCCACGATCAGCGCCACCGTCAGGCCCAGCCGTTCCCTCATCGCCTCCCACGCCCTTCGTGCCAACCGAAGGGAATGTTAACTCAGGATCGTTTTGCGATCCATGGGCTGTCGCGAGTCGTTACGCTTCCGCCAGCAGTTCTTTCACCGCGCCGGCCAGTTGCTTCAGGCTGAACGGCTTGGGCAGGAAGCGGACGGCGGGGTCGTCGGACAGGCCGTCGAAGGCGACATCCTCAGAATAGCCGGAAATCAGCAGGATACGGATTTCCGGGCGCTCCATGCGGACCAGCCGGGCCAGGGTGGCGCCGTCCATGCCGGGCATGACCACATCGGTGATCAGCACGTCCAGCGGCTCGCCGGTCTTCAGAATGTCCAACCCGCCCTCGCCGTTCGCGGCTTCGGTCACCTTGTAGCCCTTGTTGCGCAGGGCACGGCAGGCGAAGGTGCGCACCGCGTCCTCGTCCTCGACAAGCAGGATCGAGCCTTTGCCGGTCAGGTCGCGCTCCGCCGGGGTTTCCACCGTCTTGGCCGGCTTGGCCTGTTCGCCCTCGAACAGCGGCAGGAACACGCTGAAGGAGGCGCCGTGACCGACCGTGCTTTCAACGAAGATATAGCCGTCATTCTGGCGGACGATGCCGTAGACGGTGGACAGGCCCAGCCCGGTGCCGGCGCCGACTTCCTTGGTGGAAAAAAACGGTTCGAAAATGCGCGAGATGGTATCCTTGGGGATGCCGGTGCCGGTGTCCGACACCTGGATTATCACGTAACGGCCGGGTGGAATGGTCTCGGTGCCGCGCTGCACCGGCTTATCGAACACAACCTGTTCGGTGCGGATGGTCAGCGCTCCGCCGCCGGGCATGGCGTCGCGGGCATTGACCGCCAGATTGATGACCACCTGATCCAACTGCCCGGGATCGACCCGCACCAGACCGATATCGCGGGCATGCACCAGCTTCAGCTCGATCCGCTCGCCGAGCAGCCGGTGGAGCAGGGTGGTCAGCTCGGCCAGGGCGTCGGTGACCGACAGCGGCTGCGGCGTCATCGCCTGACGCCGCGAAAAGGCCAGAAGCTGGCGCACCAGACTGGCAGCCCGGTTGGCGTTCTGCTTGATCTGCATGATATCGGCAAATGACGAGTCGCCCGGCTTGTGCCGTTGCAACATCAGGTCGCAGAAGCCGATCATGGCGGTCAGCAGATTATTGAAGTCATGCGCCACGCCGCCGGCAAGCTGGCCCATCGCCTGCATCTTCTGCGACTGGGCGAACTGGATTTCCAGGTTGCGGCGGTCGGTGGTGTCGATGAAATGCAGCATCAGGCCGGTGACCCGTCCCCCCTCGGCGGTGGGGTTGACATAGGCCGAGGCGACCAGTTCGCGCCGGCCGGCCAGCCGCACCTCGAGATGGGCGCCCGGGCTGGTGCCCAGCAGCACCCGCGACAGCAGATCGGAGGCGGCGGCGCGGTCCTCGGTGGCGATGAAGTCGAGCATCGGCCGCCCGGCGCTGTCGTCCTCCAGCCCCAGCATGTCGCGGAACGCCCGGTTGGACATGGCCACCGAGCCATCCGGGTCGAGCAGAACGATGCCGACCGGCGCATCCTCGAACAGCCAGTGAACGCGGCGTTCGGCCTGTTTCAATGCGCGCTCCCACATGCGTTCGGGCATCAGGTCGCGCACCACTACCGACCGGGTCAGGGTCTCGCCGGCGTCGTCGAACACGGTGTGGCTGACGAAGGCCTGGAACACGTCACCGCCCTTGCCGCGCAGCCGCATCTCGGCACGGTCGTCCTCGGGGTTGGGGACGACGCCCAGCACCTCGCGGATATCCTGGCCGAGCAGCTCCTTGGCCGGACGGCCGAGCCATTCGGCCAGGGTCAGGTTGACATAGCGGAACCGACCCTCGGTATCTGCCGAGTAGCAGCCGACCGGCAGGAAATCCAGGAAGTCCGACAGCCATTCATGCTCACGCCGCAGCGTTTCCTCAATGGCCCGCCGTCCGGTAATATCCTCGGCGCTCCACAGCACCGCCCCGCCAGGCCCGGCCATCGGCCGGACTGCCAGACTCCACCAGTCGCGGCCACCGTCATGGCTGGCCAGGGCGATCTCGGCGTGATGAGCAACGCCATGGAGAGCACCGGCGCTCAGCCGTTCGAGTTCCTCACGCACCCGCTCGTCGCCGCCCAGGCGCGCGATGAATGGGGCCAGCGGATCGTCGGCCGGACCGAAAATGCCGACCGCGGCACTGTTGCGGTGGATTGATCGGCTGTCAGATGCGGTCGCCAGCAAGGCACGACGATCGGCATCAAGTGCCGCCACCAGTCCGCTGGCAGCAGCGGCGCCGCGGGCGAGCACCGCCTGACGGCGTACCACCAGCATCAGGCAACCGAGGGCGATCAGGGCGAGCGCCGCTTCGGCCGCGGCCGGCACGGGTGCCGCCGCCAGCCGCAGGCCGCTCAGCGCCACCACGCCGGTCAGTGCCGCCGCCAGCACCGCCAGGGCCACGCGCCCGAGGTTACTGTCGGCGTTTGCCTTTGAGGCGCATGACGTAGCCGATGATGTCGGCGACGGCCTTGTAGTGCTCAGGGCGTATCTCCTGGTCGAGCTCGACCGCGGCATACAGCGCGCGGGCAAGCGGCGGGTTCTCGACGATGGTGACGCCATTCTCTTCGGCGATACCGCGAATACGCAAGGCCAGATGATCAATGCCCTTGGCCACCAGCACGGGGGCGCTCATGCTCTCCATTTCGTATTTCAGGGCCACCGCGTAATGGGTCGGGTTGGTGATCACCACATCGGCCTGAGGAACGGCCTGCATCATGCGTTCACGCGACCGCTGGACGCGCAGCGAGCGGATGCGGCCCTTGACGTGAGGATCGCCTTCCTGCTGCTTGTGCTCGTCCTTGACCTCCTGCTTGGTCATGCGCAGCTTCTTGATGTGCTCCCAATGCTGATAGAAATAGTCGGCCGCCGCCAGCAGTGCCACGATTGCCACGACGGTAAACAACAGACCGTGCAGCACATCCAACAGATAGACCAGCTGACCGGCAAGCTCCATGGTCATGACGGCTTCGATGTCACGGCGGTGCGGCCAGACGGAGTAGGCGGCGGCGGCGCCGACCACTCCCAGCTTGAGCACACCCTTGATCAGCTCCATGAGCTGGTGCATCGAAACCATGCGTTTCAGGCCGGACCACGGGTTGACCTTGGAGAAGCTCGGTTTGATCTTCTCGGCAGTCCACACCCATCCGTGTTGCAGGATGGCCGTACCGACTGCCAGAATGATCAGCAACGCCATGGGCATGATCATCAGCACTGCCACCTCCAGCGAGGCATCAAGCAGGATGCGCTGAACACCACCGACATCAACGGACATGGCATGCGGCTGCTCGATGAAGCGCGTCAGATAGGTGCGCAGGCGCCCGGCCATCCACGGCCCCATATAGAGGACGATGATGCTGCCGCCCAGCAGCATGACCCAGGTCTTGACCTCGGCCGAATTGACGACATTCCCTTTTTCATGCGCTTCATCGAGTTTTTTGCCGGAAGGATCTTCTGTTTTGGAGTCCTGATCTTCATCCGACATATCAGCGTCCCCCGCCCAGGGCGGTCAGGCCGTCATCGAAATAGCGCATGAACCAGGCCATCAGCACCGGCAGACTGATCATCACCATGGACAGGCCGCCCAGCACCTGAGCCGGCATGGCGACAAAGAACACCTGCATCTGCGGCATCAGGCGGTTGACCAGCGCCAGGCCGCCGTTGAACACCAGGCCGAAAATGACCATCGGCCCGGCCAGTTGCACACCCAGGGCGAAGGACTCGCCCACCGTGTTGATCAGCGCATGAGCGAAGTCGCCGGTCGGCAGGCTGGTTCCCGGCCGGAACAGCTCATACGAGGCGAACACAGCGTTGAGCATCAGGTGATGCGTGTCGGTCAGGAAGATCAGCACCAGCGCCACATTGGCAAAGAAACCGGGCAGCAGCGAACTCTGCTCCTGGGTGATGGGGTCGTTGGCGAGGATGTTGGTCAGACTGGATTGCATGGCCATGATCGTGCCGGCCAGATTCAGTGCGGCCATCATCGCCTGAGCGACCAGCCCCAGGAAGGCGCCGATGGCGATCTCCTGAAACAGCAGAATGATCAGATCAGGGACATTGCCCGGCATCGGCGGCAGGGTCTTGGCGACCAGCGGCACCACCAGCAGGGTGATGGCCAGGGCCATGATCAGGCGGAACCGGATGGGCACCACCGTTCCGCCCAGGCCCGGCATGCCCGTGATGGCAGCGCCCAGGCGAGTCAGAACCAGCAGAAACTGAAAAACATCAAGAGCAAGGAGATCGGCGAGCATGGCCGCCTATCCGCCGTGTGCCGCGCGATCCATCATCAGGCGGGTAAAGTCCACCAGAGTGTTCAGCATGAACGGCAGCATCAGCAACAGCGTGCCGAAGGTCACCAGAATCTTCGGCACGAAGGTCAGGGTCATTTCCTGGATTTGTGTCAAAGCCTGAAACAGCGAAATCAGCACACCGATCACCAGCCCGGCCAGCATCACCGGAGCACTGATCTTCAGCATGACGAAGATGCCCTCGCGGGCCACCTCCAGGAGTTCGCTTTCGTTCATCAGATGGGCATCTTGATGATGTCGTTATAGGCGTTGATCACCTTGTCGCGGACCGTGACCACGGTTTCCAGGGTCAGTTCAGCGTTGTTGACGGCGGTGACCACGTCGCGCAACGACGCCTTGCCGGCCAGCGCGGCCTTGCTCATATCCTCGGCCTCCCTGGCGGTACCGATGGCATCCTGGGCGGCATCCTTCACCATGCTGGCGAAGTCGGTGCCCGAGGCGGCGGACGTGCCGGGATCGACGGTGGCGACCGGCGCCTTGGCAACGGCGGAGTAGGCGGCAATGGCGTCGGACAGGCGGATCATGGGGGTGGTCCTCGGGGTCAGGGGCTTAGCGCAACATGTCGATGGTCTTGGACAGCATCGACTTGGAGGCGCTGATCACGTTCATGTTGGCCTCGTAGCTGCGCTGCGCTTCGCGCATATCCATCAGCTCGATCAGCGGATTGACGTTGGGCGCCAGAACATAGCCTTCACGGTCGGCTGCCGGATGGCTCGGATCAAATTTACGGGCCAGGTCGGACTGGTCCTGCGAGACATTGGCGACCTTCACCAGATTGGTGCCGTTGGAGCGGTCCAGTTCCGTCTTGAAGGTGACGATCTTGCGGCGATAGGGCTCGGCGCCCGGCGCCTGCGGCAGCGAATCGGCATTGGCCATGTTCTCGGCGACCACCCGCAGGCGGCGCGCCTGGGCGTTCATGCCGGAAACCGCGATGGCATTGGCGCTTTTGAGTTCGTCCACGGCTCAGCCTCCTCAGCCGCCCTTGCCCAGGGCGGTCCGCAGCATTTTCATGTTCTTGGTAAACAGGGTGGTGGCCAGTTCATAGGCCTGGCGGGTCTCGCCGACCTTCTGCATCTGCTCCTCAAGCACCACGGCGTTGCCGTCGGGCTCGGCTTCGTAGGGCTGGCGGATTCGCTTGACGTCCGGCTCCTTGGTGAAAGCCACATTCCCCACATGCTGCGGGTTGGTCACCACCGGCTGGGCGGTCGGCTGGGTGCCGGTCAGCTCGCTCTTGAAATCAAGCTTCTTGATATCATTGGGGCGAAAATTCGGCGTATCGGCATTGGCCACGTTCTCGGCCAGCACCTCCTGGCGGCGGGCGGCCCAGTCCATGGACTTTTTCGCCATCTGCAACAGCGTGAGGTTGCTGTACATGGTCCCCGTCCCAACGCGGCATTCTCTGATCCTGCATAGTATCCGGGTGTCTCCTTAACAATCCGTAAAATCCCGGCATCACGGCGGCCGGTCCGCCTCGACTTAAACGTTTGTTAAGCGCGTCGCGCGAAAGTCAGATTGCAGGATGGCAAGGGAATCAGGCTGACTTGGGCAAGGATGTCGGCGACAGGAGCGATGGACAACGCGCGGTTGCGGTCGCCTTGTCCTATGACACCAAGACCGAGGGCGGTCCACGCGTGGTCGCCACCGGCCACGGCGCCGTCGCCGAACAGATTCTGGAAATCGCTTTCGCCGCGGGAATCAAGGTCCGGCAGGATGCCGATCTGGCCCAGTTGCTGGCCGCGGTGGATGTCGACAGCCAGATCCCGCTCGAGGCGTTTACCGCCGTTGCCGAAATCCTGGCCTATATTTATCGCGCCAACGGCCGTCTGGCCGAAGGCCGACCGGAGGAGGGCCCATGAGCGCCGGTGTGACCGAGGGTGATCCGCTCTCCACCGAGGTCGAGAAGGTTGCGGCCATGCTGATGACCGCCCGCCGCCTGCTGGCTGGCGGCACCATGGTCGACCTGTCGGCGCTGCAAGGCATGGTCAATGGCGTTTGCCTTCAGGTCGCGGCCTTGCCGCGCGAGCAGGGGCGGGCGCTGCTGCCCGGACTCGAATCGCTGCGACGGGGCCTGGATTACCTCGGCGACGACCTGGGCGTCCTGCATGCCAGGATATCCGGCGGTGGCGACAACGCCGCCGCGAGCACCGGCCCATGACCGGCACATCCTACCTTCAGTTCGTGCTGGCGCTGGTCTTCGTCATCGGTCTGATCCTGGGAATCGGCTGGCTGGCCCGCCGCGCCGGGCTGGGCGTGCCGGCGATCGCCCGAGGCCGCCAGCGGCGCCTGCGGGTGGTCGAGATGATCGCCATTGATGCGCGCCGGCGCCTGGTGCTGGTGCGCCGTGACGACCGCGAACATCTGCTGCTGATCGGCGGCACCACCGATCTGGCCATTGAGGCCGGCATCGCCACCCCCGAATTCGTCATCAATGAGGCCAGCCCATGACCCAGCCGCGCCGACTCTGGCCGCTCATCGCCGGACTGGCCGCCGCGACAGCGGTTCTGCTGCTGGCAGCCGAACCGGCGCTGGCACAGGTCATGTCCATTGATATGGGCGACGACACCGGGTCGACCACCTCGCGCATGGTGCAGATGGTGGTCCTGCTGACCATCCTGTCGGTGGCACCGTCGATCCTGATGATGGTGACCTCGTTCACCCGCATCGTTGTCGTGCTGTCGCTGCTGCGCCACGCCTTAGGGACTCAGTCGGCGCCGCCCAACATGGTCATGGTCAGTCTGGCCATGTTCCTGACCGGCTTCATCATGACGCCGGTGTTCGAACAGTCCTATGAACAGGGCATTCGGCCGATGATCGACGGCAAGGTCGATGAAATGAAGGGCCTGGAACTGGCGGCCAAGCCGTTTCACGGCTTCATGATCAAGCAGGTGCGCGATTCCGATCTCAAGTTCTTCATGAATGTCGCCCGGGTGTCCCAGCCGAAGAGCCTTGAGGCCATGCCCTATCGGGTGCTGGTTCCGTCGTTCATGGTCAGCGAACTGCGGCGCGCCTTCGAAATCGGCTTCCTGGTGTTCCTGCCGTTCCTGATCATCGACATGGTCATCGCCTCACTGCTGATGTCGATGGGTATGATGATGCTGCCGCCGACAACCATCGCCATGCCGTTCAAGTTGATCTTTTTCGTCATGGTCGACGGCTGGGTGCTGATCGCCGGCAGTCTGGTGCAAAGCTTCGGGGTGCAATAGGCACCTCAACCGGATGCAGCGGCCGCGATGGCGATATTCGCAAGCGGCATGACCGCTGTCGGGACGGTGCGATTATAATAGCGGGTGACGGCAAGATGTGCCGTTCTGTGATCCTGTTATCCAGGGAGTCACACCATGACGGTCACTGTCACCAAGACCGCTGGGGAGACGCCCACCAAGATGTCGGTCCCCAGCCGCACCACGTCTCATCCGCTGGTTGGCCTGCGTGATGAGATTGATCGCCTGTTCGACAGTGTTCTCGCCGCCCCGTTCGGCTGGAGCATGCTTGACCTTGATCCGTTCCGTCGCTTCGGCACGCTTCCGTCGCTCGGCGAGATGACGCCGCGCACCGACGTGAAGGAAACGGATACGGCCATCGAGATCACCGCCGAACTGCCCGGTATGGAGGAGAAGGACGTCACCGTGACCCTGTCTGACGGCATTCTCACCCTGAAGGGCGAGAAGAAGGTCGAGAGCGAGGACAAGGGCGCCGATTATCATCTGACCGAACGCCGCTATGGCTCGTTCCTGCGGACCTTCCGGCTGCCTGACACCGTCGATGTGGACAAGATCGCCGCCACCGTCGAGAAGGGCGTGCTGACGCTGACCTTGCCGAAGACGGCCAAGCCCGAAAAGGATGTCCGTCATATCGAGGTGAAGAGCAAGTAGGAGACATGGGGCCGCGCAAGCGGCCCCATTCCTGTTATGGCTTGGTGCCGCAGGGAAGGCTGAAACAGATCCGGGTTCCGGGCTCAACGGGCTGTTCAATCCACATCCGCCCCCCTTGGGATTCAATGATTTTCTTCGCCAGAGGCAAGCCGATGCCGGTGCCTCGCAGTCCCGGACGGGGCTCGAGCTGTTCAAAGACGCGGAAAACGCGGGCGTAGTATTCGACCGGAATACCGATTCCGTTATCCGTGACCGAGATGATGAACTCACCATCCCGCAAATCCGCTGTGATCTGAACCCGTGGGGGAACGTCAGGCCGGGTATAGGTGATGGCATTGTCAATCACCGCCACAAAGACTTCGGCCAGAGCCTGGGTGTCGATCGGCAATTCCGGCAAGGGGTGGCGGTTGATGGTCGCCCCGACAGCGTTGATACGCTGTCTCAGATGCTCCAGCGCCCTATTGAGCGCGGCATCGCCCGGATAGAACTGACTGGCCGGCGGCGACTGCTCAATGGACAGATAGCGTTGCGCATCGCGCAAGAGGGCGAGGTGCCGTGTCGCGGCATCAACGATGAAGTCAATCGACTGCTGAACATCCGGCGGCAAAGGTGGCGGCAGAACGCGCGCCAGACGCTGGGCAAAGATATGTTGCAGACGCACCGGTTCCTTCATGTGATGGGCAAGAATCTCAGTGAATCGCGCCAGTTCGTCGTTCTTACGGGCGAGGGCGTTTCCCAGTTCCTGGGAAACGGCCAGCGCCTGTTGCAGGTCGTTCTCATGGCGGAGCTGATCGCGAATGTCGCGGATGATGGAGACGTCGAACTCCTCCTCATCGAACGACAGGTAGTTCGCTGTCACCACGACGGGAATGGTGCTTTCATCAGACCGGCGAATCCCTGTCGCCACGGTGACCGGCTCACCCTTGGCCAGCTCCTGCCAATGCCGCTGCCAGTCGCCGGAGTCGATACTCGATCCCAGATCCCAGATCAGGCAACGGCGAAGATCAGGGGGAGCACGCTGAAACAGGTCGCTGGCTGCCGCGTTGCCGTAAACGACTTCGCCATTGCTGCGCAGCAGCAGGACCGCCTCTGCCGCATGGTCGACCGCGAACTCGATCAGCCGCAACCGGCCCTCCAGGGCCTGGCGGGCCCGCAGGGACAACAGCATCCACCAGCTTCCCACGATCGTGATCGCCATGAATACAAGCGTCAGAACCACGACCTTTGCGGCATCCCCCAGCCACTGCCCCATCAACGACCGCGTGGAAACGCCCACCACAAGGTAAAAAGGGTAGGCGCCGACCTTGTGATAAGACAGGACGCGCTCGATCCCATCAATCGGCGCCTTGGTCATATAGGTTCCCTTGTCCGGGTACTCCATCGTCATCAGCTTGAGCTTGGACGATACGGTGGGGTTGCCGACAGCCTGCTCCCCGGCAACCAGTTCCGGAAACCGGGCAACCGCCCCGAGATGGCCCGCTGCCCGAAGGGCGATGGCGTCGTCCTGTTGCAGGTCGACGGAGGAAAACAGGTCTGAGACCTGCTTGACCGCCATCGACGCATAGGCCACACCGGCAAAGCGGCCGTCCACATCGGTGATCCGCCGCGCCAGGACGATCACCCATTCCCCGGTAAGGCGCCCTTTCAGCGGCTGCGACACCGCCAGCCCGGCCTCGGGATGATCACGCAGCGTCTTGAAGTAGTCGCGGTCGGCGATGGTGATTTCTTTCGCGGTCTCACCCCCGTCGCTGCCGAGTCGCGTGAGGCCGTCCGGTCCAGTCACGCGAAACAGCAGGGCATGGGGAACTCGATCCTTCGCTCGCTTCAGGGCCTCCACAAGGTAATACCGATCGTCGGTCGGCGATCGAAGGTCCATTTCCACCTCGTCGACGATGACGAGAAGGGCAGACTCGATCCGAGCGATATAGCCCGACACTGTTTCGGCCAGAATAGCTGAAACGTTTCGAGACATGATCTCAGCGCGGGCATAGTATTGTTGCCGGCTTGTGTAGACGGAAAGGCCGGAGATGGCCAGTACGAAGATGTTGAGGCAGATGACAATGATGATGAGGCGAACCGCCAGCGGCGAAAGCCGCGCGGGCTTGGTCATTCTTGGAATTTTTTCGAATGGCGTCGCCTGCTGCATTTGAACCGCGTCCCATCACAGAGTCGAATTTCAAGCACAGCCTGGTTTTCGACGAGGCAACGAAAACGTCGCACCATGGCTCCACTCGTGCAAACCGGGTGTCCCCCGGGATCATGCTAGCGCGGGTATTGAAATATGGAAACGGCGAAGATCGAGCGTGCCGCACTATCACCGTCCCCCCTACCGGGTAGGGCAGGGTCCACGGCGGACACTCAGGGAAGTGTTACGGTGCCGTTGCTGTCCAGGGGAAAGTACGGATTCCATGCGACCTCCCACAGATGGCCGTCGGGATCGGCAAAATAGCCCCGAACGCCACCCCAGAAGACCTCTTCGGCCGGCCGGACGATCCGGGCGCCAGCGACGCGAGCCTGCTCCAGCGTCTCGGCCACCGCCTCGCGAGTCGGGACATTATGGGCCAGAGTGACAGCGGCAAAACCGGCCGGACCGTCGGAAACGCCCGCATCGTCCGCCAATGCACCACGACCGAACAGGGCCAGAACGGCCCCTCCAGCAGAGAAGAAGGTGACATGCGGGTTGCTGGCCGGAGACGCGCGCCAGCCCAGGCGTTCATAGAAGGCGCGGCTGAGGCCGACATCGGCGACACCCAGAGTGACCATGCTCAGCCGTTGTTCCATGGACGACCTCCGTCAGCGCGGTTTGCGTCGCGCCGACATATAAACGCACACGCGGCCGGCAATGTTCGCCTTGGCCTCGTAGCGGGTCGGCTGCCAGCTTTCGGGGCGCTGGCCGGTGGCGACGGTCAGGGTAAAGTCAGGGCTGGCGCGCAGATGGCTCAGCGCCCAGTCGATATAGGTGGGATCGTCGCTGGCCACGCGCAATTCGCCGTCGTCGGCCAACAGCCGCGCCAGCACCGGCAGGTTTTCCGGGCCGATGAAGCGGCGATCAGCATGGCGCTTTTTCGGCCAGGGATCGGGGAACAGCACAAAGGCTTTTTCCACGCAGGCATCGGGCAGGGCGGGCAGCAGGTGACGGACGTCGTCGGGAAAGATACGGACGTTGCGCAGGCCGCCCTTATCGCAGTGGTTCAGCAGGCTGACCACGCCATTGACGAACACCTCGCCGCCGAGAATACCGACATCCGGATGCGCCGCCGCCTGGGCGGCAAGATGCTCGCCGCCGCCAAACCCGATCTCCAGCCAGACCGCGCGCAACGGCGTGTCGAACAGCGAGCGCGGATCGAGATGGTCGTGTTCGTTGGGGCGGGCTACGGCGAGACGGGGCAGCAGCGTGTCCAGCAGATCATGTCCGCGCTGCCGCAACCGTTTGCCGCGGCGCCGGCCGTAGAAGACCGGGCGTCGCGGCGTCAGGATTTCGCTAGGCAAGCAGCGTCTTCAACTGGTCGATCAGGTCGGTCTTTTCCCACGAGAAGCCGCCATCAGCCTCGGGCATGCGGCCGAAATGGCCGTAGGCGGCGGTGCGGGCATAGATCGGCTTGTTCAGGCCGAGATGGGTGCGGATGCCGCGCGGGCTCAGGTCCATCAGCTCCTGCAACACGTCGGACAGCTTGTCCTCGTCGCAACGGCCGGTGCCCTGGGTGTCCACATAGACCGACAGCGGCCGGGCGACACCGATCGCGTAGGACAACTGGATCAGGCACTTGTCGGCCAGACCGGCGGCAACCACGTTCTTCGCCAGATAGCGGGCGGCATAGGCGGCCGAGCGATCGACCTTGGTCGGATCCTTGCCGGAGAAGGCGCCGCCGCCATGCGGAGCGGCACCGCCGTAAGTGTCGACGATGATCTTGCGGCCGGTCAGACCGCAGTCACCATCCGGACCGCCGATGACGAAGCGGCCGGTGGGATTGACGTACAGCTTGTCCTCGGGGCACATCCAGCCTTCGGGCAGGCAGTTGACCACATGCGGGCGCACGATCTCGCGCACCTCTTCCTGGGACACCGCTTCGATATGCTGGGTCGACACCACCACCGACGCGGCACGCACCGGGCGGCCGTTGCGGTATTCCAGGGTGACCTGGCTCTTGGCATCGGGGCCGAGCTGGGCCAGGGCGCCGGAGTGGCGGGCTTCGGCCAGCGACTGGAGGATGTTATGGGCGAAATAGATCGGCGCCGGCATCAGCACTTCGGTCTCATTGACCGCATAGCCGAACATGATGCCCTGGTCGCCCGCGCCCTCGTCCTTGTCCTCACCGGAATCGACGCCCATGGCGATATCCGCCGACTGGGCATGCACATGGATGTCCACCAGCGCATTCTTCCAGTGGAAGCCGTCCTGCTCGTAACCGATATCCTTGACCGCGTGGCGCGCCACTTCTTCCAGGACCGCCGGAGTGATCGAGGACGGGCCACGGACTTCGCCGGCCAGCACGATACGGTTGGTGGTGCACAAGGTTTCGACGGCGACGCGGGCATAGGGATCATGCGACAGGAACGTATCGACCACGGCGTCTGAAATACGGTCGCACACCTTGTCGGGATGACCCTCGGACACGGACTCACTGGTAAAGAAATAATTGGCTTTGGACACGGCCGGGCCTCCGACAAAAAAGCTGGACGATCTTGGGGTCGCGGTGACGACACGCGCCAGGCATCCCCCCCTGGGCGGACATGTTATCTACGGCCTGCGGTTGGGGCGTCAAGCTGAATCGCGGCCCGTCATGGCGTAGCAACAGGCCCAGGGAGGGGCGGAGAGGGAAACAGGGCAGGCGGCTGATCAGCCGCCCACGTCCTCGCCTTCGATCTTGGTCTCGTTGTCCGCGGCGGCAATCGCCTTGGCCAACTCGAAGATCTTCTTACGCACGGTATTGTCACGGATCTTGTAGTAGGCCCGCACCAGTTCCAGCGTTTCCCGCTTGGTCATCGGGTCGGCATCGAACTCACCGCCTTCTTCCATCAGTCCGGCGATCGAGCGCGGGCTGGCTCCCGCGGTCTCTTCATCCATGTCGTCAAAGAAAAACGACACCGGGACGTCGAGCACCTGGCTGAGGTCGTAAAGGCGGCTGGCGCCGATACGATTGGCGCCGCGTTCGTATTTCTGAACCTGCTGGAACGTCAAGCCGATGGCTTCGCCCAGCTTCTCCTGACTCATCCCAAGCAGCATCCGCCGCTGGCGGACCCGTCCGCCGACATGCCGATCAATGGGATTAGGTTCGCCATCGGCGGTGCGGCCACGGCCGGCGCGACGCGGAACCTTATCCTTAAGCTTCTCCTTCGGAGGACGTGCCATGTGTCTATCCACCAACATATTCTATGGGTTCGGTATGCAACCATACCTTCAGCGGTCACATTACGCATACGAGTGTATGCAAGTCAATGGCGCAGCGCGGCTGTTGAGTCACCCGTCCGACCATCGCCTGCGTGCGCGTTCTATCGCTGCCGCGATGGTCGCCGACACGCCGGCCAACGCCAGCGACGCCAGTGCACCCCAACGGGAATAGGCCGTGGGTTGCAACGCAACCGGCAGATCACTGTCGGCGAAACCGGACTCGCCCAGGCCGATTCGCGTCACCACGCGGCCGTAGCCGTCGACCACCGCCGAAATCCCGGTATTGGCGACGCGGACCACCGGCAGACCTTCCTCGACCGCTCGCAGACGAGCGGTTGCAAAGTGCTGATAGGGCCCCGACGACAGACCGAACCAGCCGTCATTGGTCAGATTGACGATCCAGCCGGGACGCGCCGCCGGTCCCACCACCTCATCGGGAAAGATGATTTCGTAGCAGATCAGCGGGCTGGCGGGTGGGGCCCCCGGTATGGCCAGGGTGGTGCGCGAGGCACCGAACGAAAAATCGACACTGCCGGCCGTCAGCTTTTCGATGGCCGGGGGCAGCAGCGCCCGCAGCGGCATGTACTCGCCGAATGGCACCAGATGGACCTTGTCATAACTGGCGACGATCCCGCCTTGGGCGTCGACCGCGAACAGGCTGTTCCACACTTCCAGCGGCGCAGCACCGATCGGCGTGCGCCGCGGCGCGCCGGTGATCAGCACACCGGTCATGGGCGCCGCTAATGCCACCGCGGCACGGGCGTTCTGGTCCACGTCCAGGTAATAGGGCACGGCCGTCTCGGCCCAGACCACATGGGTCACCCGGTCGAAGCCGGGCGAGCGCGACATCTCGATCTGGCGGCGCAGATGGTCGGTGCGCATGCCGTCGGCCCATTTCACGTTTTGCGGAATGTCCGGCTGGACCAGCCGCAGGCGCACGCCGGGCACCGTCTCCGTGGTCGCCTCGGCCAGCCGCCACCAGCCGGCACCGCCCAGTCCGGCCAGGACCAGCAGCCCCAGCACGGTGGCGACGGCGCCGCGCCGGGCCCGGTCCTGCTCCAGCATCAGCACCGGCAGGCCAGCCGCCGCGACGGTGACCAGACTCAGGCCATAAGTGCCGATCCAGGCCGCCGGTTGCAGCATGGCGTCCAGCGGCATCCACACGGTGCCCAGCAGATTCCAGGGAAAGCCGGTGAACACCCAGGACCGCAGCCACTCGACAAAGGTCCAGGCGGCGGCCAGGGCGAGCACCCGGGCCAGGGCGCCGCGCCGCGCCGCGCCATAGGCCAGCAGCGCCGTCAGACCGGTGAACAGGCCCATGCCGGCCCCCAGCGCGGTCAGGGCGAACGGGATCATCCAGCCGTGGCGCAGCGGATCGACCAGAAAAGCATGGGCAACCCAATAGAGGCCCAGGCTGAAATGACCCAGCCCGAACCACCAGCCGGTAGCAAAGGCACGGCGCCAGCCATCGGCGCGACCCAACAGCAGAAGCAGCAGCGGAAGAACCAGCCACAGCAGCGGGATCGCATGAACCGGCGGCAAAGCCAGCGCCGCCGCCGCGCCGCAGCCCACCAGCAGGCCACGCCGCCGCCAGGTCGGCAGCGCCAGCACTGCGGCAGCCCACAGGTGCGGTCCGGTCGGTGATGGCGGAATCCGCATGCTCAGGCGGTCTCGGCGAGGGTCGGCGTCGACAACGGCCGCACCCGCAAACGCTTGATGCGGCGCGGGTCGGCGTCGACCACCTCGAACTCGATGCCCGAGGAGGGATGCGCAATCAGTTCGCCCCGGCTCGGCACCCGGCCCGCCAGATAGAACACCAGACCACCCAGGGTATCCACGTCCTCCCGTTCCTCCTCGGTCAGCACCGGCCCCAGCCGCGCCTCGAAATCCTCGATGGCGGTACGGGCGTCGGCCTCGATGACACCGTCCGGCCGGACCACCATTTCGGGATCCTGAGTCAGGTCGTGCTCGTCCTCGATCTCGCCGACGATCTGTTCCACCAGATCCTCGATGGTCACCAGCCCGTCGATGCCGCCGTACTCGTCGACCACCAGGGCCATATGGGTCCGCTTCAGGCGCATCTCCAGCAGCAGATCCATCACCCGGATCGACGGCGACACGAACAGCACCTTGCGCACCAGCTTGGCCAGGGGCGGAGCCCGCTCGGCGTTGATGGCGCCCAGCACGTCCTTGATATGGATCATGCCCAGCACATCGTCGAGCGTACCGCGATAGACCGGCATCCGCGAATGACCCTCGCGGCAGAACATCTGCACCAGATCCTTGAACGGCACCTTGGCCTCGACGGCGACGATGTCGGCGCGTGGCAGCATGACGTCGCGGGCGGTCTGTTCCCGCAGCTTCAGGATATTGCCGAGCAGCAACCGCTCGTGGCGGTCGATGGGCTCGTCGCCGTCGTCCCGCTCCTCGATCAGTTCCTCAAGGGCTTCGCGGATCGAATCTCCGCTGCGGGTTCGGCGCAGGCCGCGGAACAGTCCGCGAAAGGCCTGCAAAAGGTAACTGTCATCGTCGGCCCCGTTTTCACGGGGCTGTCGACTACCGCTGGATTCGTTCATGGCCGCGCGTCGTCTCCCGGCTGTTGCGCGTAGGGGTCGGGAATGCCCAGAGCGCCGAGCACGGCGGTCTCCAGTCCTTCCATTTCTTCGGCTTCGGCATCGTCCTGATGGTCGTAGCCCAGCAGATGCAGCACACCATGCACCACCAAATGGGACAGATGCTGCACCAGCGTCCTGTTCTCGTGCGCCGCCTCGGACACGGTGGTCTGATAGGCGATGATGACATCACCCAGCACCAACGGCCCATCCTCGGGCTGCGGCGCGTCCTCGTCATCGAGCGCGGCGAAGGTCAGCACGTTGGTCGGCTTGTCCTGGTCGCGATAGTCGCGGTTAAGCCGCTGCACCTCGGCATCGTCGCTCAACACCAGACTGATTTCACAGCGCGCCAAGTCCTCGGCCGGCCAGTCGGCGGCCCCGGCGCCCAGCGCCGCGGCGGCAACCCGCCGACAGGTCTCCTCGACATCGGCCACGACCACCAGCCAGCTATCGCAGGACACGGTGACGGCGATCTCCGGCCCAGCCGGCCGCTCGCCGCCGTTGTCGTCCTCCAGGGTGCCGTCCTTCATGGTCTCGAATCCTCCGCCCCTTTGCGGTCGCGGTCGCGCTGGTCATAAGCGCGCACGATGCGCGTCACCAGATTGTGGCGCACCACGTCCCGGTCGGTAAACCGCACCACGCCCACGCCTTCCATATCGCCCAGCACGGTCAGGCAGTCGCGCAGCCCTGATGGGGTGCCTGACGGCAGGTCGATCTGGCTCAGGTCGCCGGTAATCACCATACGCGAATGTTCGCCCAGACGGGTCAGGAACATCTTCATCTGCATCGGCGAAGTGTTCTGCGCCTCGTCGAGAATAATGAACGAGTTGGCCAGGGTGCGCCCGCGCATGAAGGCCAGTGGTGCAACCTCGATTTCACCGGAGGTCAGGCGCTTCATCACCTGATCGCCCGGCAGCATATCATACAGCGCATCATAAAGCGGTCGAAGATAAGGATCAACCTTTTCGCGCAGGTCGCCCGGCAGGAACCCCAGCCGCTCGCCGGCCTCGACGGCGGGGCGCGACAGGATCAGGCGGTCGACCTGACCCTGGATCATCATCTGCACGGCCATGGCCACAGCCATATAGGTCTTGCCGGTGCCGGCGGGGCCCAGGCCGAACACCAGTTCATGGCGCTGCATCAGGCGGACGTACTCGGCCTGAGTCGGGGTGCGCGGCGAGATGTGGCGCTTGCGGGTGTGCAGGATCAGGTCTTCGACCCCGCCATGGCCGCTCATGCGCAAGGCGCTGTCGACGTCGCCCGGCTCGACCGGCTTGCCGGCGCGGGCGCGGTCGTACAGCGCCGCCAGCACGCCCTCGGCCTCGGCCACCAGATTGCGCGGGCCGGCGATGGTCACGGCATTGCCGCGGGCGTGCAACTCGACCCCCAGCTCCTTCTCGATACGGTCGAGATGGGCGTTGTGCGGGCCGAACAGTACCTGAGCCAGGGCATTGTCATCGAATTCGCGGTCAACGCGAACGGGGTCCACGATCACGCGCATATCCTCTCGGGGTCGGCCGGCACTGCCGCCAGACTGTTGGGTTTCACGGCGGTGATGCGCAGGGAAAGAATGGTGCCGCGCGCCGACTCGGGCGCGGTCACATGGACCGGCTGCATATAGGGGCTGCGGCCGACCAACTGGCCGGGATGACGGCCGAGGCGATCGAGCAGCACCGGCAGCACGCGGCCGACGCAGGCCTGGTTGAACGCCTGGGTCTGGTCGTGCAGCAGCGCTTGCAGCGACTCGAGTCGCTCGGCCTTGACCTGCTCGGGCACCTGCAACGGCATGGCTGCCGCCGGAGTGCCGGGGCGCGGGCTGTACTTGAACGAATAGGTCTGCACGAAACCGATCTCGCGCACCAGATCCAGGGTGTCCTGGAAATCCTCGTCGCTCTCGCCGGGAAAGCCGACGATGAAATCCGACGACAGGGCCAGATCGGGCCGCGCCTGTTTCAACCGATCGACCAGCCGGCGGTAGTCGTCGCGGTCATGGCCGCGATTCATCGCCTGGAGGATGCGGTCGGCGCCGGACTGGACCGGCAGATGCAGGAACGGCATCAGCTTGGCCACATCGCGGTGCACGGCGATCAGGTCGTCGTCCAGGTCGCGGGGATGCGAGGTGGTGTAGCGGATGCGCTCCAGCCCGTCGATTTCGGCCAGTTCCCGCACCAGCCGCGCCAAGCCCCAGCCGTCACCGTGATAGGCGTTGACGTTCTGGCCGAGCAGGGTGATCTCGCAGGCGCCACCGCTCACCAGCCGCCGCGCCTCGCGCAGGATGTCGGCGGGCGGGCGGGAATACTCGGCGCCACGGGTATAGGGCACGACGCAGAAGGTACAGAACTTGTCGCAGCCCTCCTGCACCGACAGAAAGGCGGTTGAGCCTTGCGCGGTCGGTTCGGGCAGGTGGTCGAATTTGGGCTCGGCCGGAAAGTCGGTGTCGAGCACGCCGCCGCCAGCGCGGGCCGCCAGCGCCACCATCTCGGGCAGCCGGTGATAGGTCTGCGGTCCCAGCACGATATCCACATAGGGGGCGCGGGCGACGATCTCCCTGCCCTCGGCCTGGGCGACGCAGCCGGCCACCGCCAGGATCATATCGGCGCCCACCGCCTGCCGCGCCGCCTTGAGCGGGCGCAGCCGGCCAAGTTCCGAGAACACCTTCTCGGCGGCCTTCTCGCGGATGTGGCAGGTGTTGAGGATCACCATATCGGCATCCTCTGCGGAGGTTGCCGGGGCGTAACCGAGGGGTGCCAGAACGTCGGCCATCCTTGCGGAGTCGTAGACGTTCATCTGGCAGCCATAGGTCTTGATGAAGAGCTTCTTGGCCAAATCGCTTCATGGGTTACGGTCGACGGCCGACGCGGCCGCGTCAGCCGGGGAACACGAAAACGCGCTCCCACACCTAGGAAACTAGCATCGGCCCCGACAGTGTCAAGTTACCCGACGGAAACAGCGTGGCAATCCGGTGGCAGCAGCCCGCCATACACGGCGAACCAGCCGTTCTTGTAGACGCAGTCGACATCGGCAAATCCCGCCTGTTGCAGCCACTGCATCTGATCGGCCAGGGTGGCGCATCGGTCGTGAGCCATGCGACGGGCGGCGGCGGCGATGTCGTCATCCGACGCACCAGCCGCGCGGATCGCCGCAGTCCAGCGGGCTCGGTCGGCGGCCTGGGTCGTCGGGGTGGGGCCGAGAATCTGTTCGGCATTGACGAACACCCCACCCGGCCGCAGCAGGGTGGTCAGCCGCTGGAACAGGCGACGCTTGTCGGCGTGGTCCAGGTGGTGAATGGCCAGGGCGGAGACCACGGCGTCAAACCGGCCGGACGGCAGCGCCTGGGAAAAATCCATGGCGGTGATGGTCACCCGCTCGTCGCCGGCAAAGCGCTGGCGGGCGATCACCAGCATCTCCTCGGAGACATCGACCAGATGGAGCCGGGCTTTGGGCAAGGCGTTGCGGACCAGCGCCGCCAGCAAACCGGTCCCTGCCCCCAGGTCGAGAATGACCGGCTCAGCGTCGACGCCGAACGGCAGCAGGGAGACGGCGCTGCCATAATAGTCGTCGAAACAAGGGATCAGGCGACGGCGCGCGGCGTCGTAGTCGCGGGCGGTGGCGTTGAAGTCGGCTGTCAGGGTCATGGGAGATGCGTCAGTCATCGTTGTCCTAATGCCGCATCCGAGCGGGCATGACAATCATTGATAACTGATGCAGGCCGGGCATCTTGCCCGCCCAGCGTCGACGGACCACCGGCCCAATCGGCGAGGCGGGCAGGATGCCCGCGCTCCCAGGCTTACCCCACCAGCGCCTGCGCCAGATCGCCGATCAGGTCCGCCTCGTCCTCGACCCCGACCGACAGGCGGATCAGGCTGGGGGTGACGCCCAGGGAGCGGCGATGATTTTCCGGGAGCGAGGCGTGGGACATGGTCCAGGGATGGCCGATCAGGCTTTCCACGCCACCCAGCGACTCGGCCAGGGTGAACAGGCGGACCCGTTCCAGCATGCGGGTGGTGCCGGTCAGGTCGATGTCGAGATACGCCGCGATCATGCCGCCGAAACCGCTCATCTGCCGCTGCGCCAATGCGTGCTGCGGATGGCTCGGCAAACCAGGATAGAGCACCTTGGCGACCTTGGGGTGAGACTCAAGCCACTTGGCGATGGCCAGACCGTTGCGGCTGTGGCGCTCCATGCGCAGCGGCAGGGTCTTGATGCCGCGCAGCACCAGGAAGCTCTGGAACGGATCGAGCACGCCGCCGGTGGCGTTCTGCAGAAAGGCCAGCCGCTCGCCAACTTCGGCTGTCGCGGTAACAGCGATGCCGGCGACCACATCGGAGTGACCGTTGAGATATTTGGTCGCCGAATGCACGACGATGTCGATGCCCAGCGGAATCGGCCGCTGCAAGGCCGGCGAGGCGAAAGTGTTGTCGGCGACCGTCAGAATTCCCCGGGCCTTGCCAAGCCGGCCGATGGCTGCCAGGTCGGCCAAGCTGAGCAGCGGGTTGCCGGGGCTTTCCACCCAGATCATGCGCGTGTCGGGGCGCAGCGCCGCCTCTACCGCCGACAGGTCCGACGGATCGACGAAGGTCACCGACAGACCGGCGGTGCGGGCGCGCACCCGCTGGAACAGCCGCCAGGTGCCGCCGTAGATGTCGGTGCCGGCCACCACATGGCTGCCGGCGTCGAGCAGATCGAGCACGGCATTTTCCGCCGCCAGCCCGGAGGCGAAGGCGAAACCGCGGGCGCCGCCCTCCAGTTCGGCGACGCACGACTCGAGCGCGGCGCGGGTGGGATTGCCGCTGCGGGCATATTCCCAGCCGGTATGCACACCGGGGCTCGACTGAGCGAAGGTCGACGACGCGTAGATCGGCGTCATCACCGCGCCGGTTTGCGGGTCGGGGGATTGGCCGGCATGGACCGCCAGGGTGGACAGGCCGCGGGGGGTGCGTGAGTCGGTCATGGTCAGGTCATCTTCCGGCGCAAGTGATTGATCAGGTCGATGCGGGTGACCAGGCCGAGGAAACGGCCGTCAGGATCGACGATGGGGGCGACATAGTCCTTGCGGAACAGGCGCATCAGGTCTTCGCGCCGGCCCGAGGCCGGCACCGTCTCGACCGGTGTCTGCATCACCGCGCCGACCGGCGTGGTCAAGCCGTGGCGGCCGTCGTTCAGGGCCAGCAGCAGGTCGGATTCATCGAGCAGTCCGACGATGTGCTCGCCGCTCAGCACCGGCAGTTGCGACACGTCGTACAGCTTCATGCGACGATAGGCGATGCCCAGCGAATCGTCGGCGGCCACCGTCACGGCGCGGCCTTCATCGAAGCGGCGGGCGATCAGGTCGGACAGGTCGCCACGGCGGCCGCGCTCGAGCAGGCCCTGATCGGCCATCCACTGATCGTCATACATTTTCGACAGGTATTTATTGCCGCTGTCGGGCATCAGCGTCACCACCCGCTTGGCCGTGCTCTGATCCCGGCAATAGCGCAGCGCCGCCGCCACCAGCACGCCGGTGGACGAGCCGCCGAAAATACCGCCGCTTTTCAGCAGTGCCCGGGCGGTCTCGAAAGCCTCGCGGTCGCTGATGGTATAGGCGCGGCCGACTCGCGACAGATCGGCGATGTCGGGCAGGAAGTCCTCGCCAATCCCCTCGACCAGCCAGCTTCCGGGGGCGCGCGGCGGGCGGCCGGCGACCAGATCGGCGAGGATCGAACCCTCGGGATCGGCCAGCACCAGTTCCACCTGCGGCGCCACTCGGGCGAAGAAACGGGAGAACCCGGTCAAGGTGCCGCCCGAGCCGACCCCGCAGACGAACGCATCCATCCGTCCGCCCATCTGCGCCCACAGCTCCGGTGCCGTGCCGGTCTCATGCGCCGCGGGATTGGCCGGATTGGTGAATTGATTGATGTAATAGGCGCCGGTCTCGCGAGCGATCGTCTCGGCCCGGTCCTGGTAATAGTCGGGATGACCCTTGCCCACATCCGAGCGGGTCATCACCACCTCGGCACCCAATGCCCGCAGATGCGCCACCTTCTCGTGACTCATCTTGTCGGGGATCACCAGCACCAGCCGATAGCCTTTGCGCGCCGCCACCAGCGCCAGTCCCAGGCCGGTATTGCCGGCGGTGGCCTCGACGATGGTGCCGCCCGGCGCCAGCCGACCGGCGGCCTCGGCGGCGGCGATCATCGACAGGGCGATGCGGTCCTTGATCGAGCCGCCCGGATTCTGGCTTTCCAATTTCAGGAACAGCCGGCAAGGCCCGGTATTGAACCCCGTAACCTCGACCACCGGGGTATTGCCGATCAGCGCCAGCACGCTGCCGGCCGGTTCAAGAGGAGATGAGGACGTCATGGCGAGACCTGTGGCGACAACGGTCCGTCACACTTAGGCCATCACCGCTAAGAACACAACGGGGAATGTTTATGATCATACGACTACACTATATCTATGTATTTATGGCCACCGAGTGGGGATGGCTGGGCGGGTGGCCTTTGGCTTGTCACCATCACCACCAACCTTTACGTAAAGGTAAGACTGCTGGCGGAGAATGGACGCACGCGCCGAGCGATCGCAGGAGACAGATATGACCGACGGCGTCATTCGTGGCCCCTTTCCCAGCGCCCGTGACGAGACTCAGTTCCCCGAGCCCGCCCCCAAGACGCCACAGACCGCCTCGCCGGCCTATCGGCTGGCCTTCGAGGACGTGGATTTCCTGCTGCGCGAAGACCTGCGGCCGGTGCGGCTTCAGTTGGAATTGCTGAAGCCGGATCTGGTCCAGCATGAGCAGGGCATCGCTTCGACCGTCGCCGTATTCGGCTCGGCTCGCATCCCCGAGCCCGACGACGCCCGCACCGCCCTGGCCGAGGCGGAAAAGGCGGCCCGCGCCAGTCCCGGCGATGCCCGACTCGCCCGCAAGGTGGCGGTCGCCCGGCGCATGCTGGCCAACAGCCGCTATTACGAAGAAGCCCGCAAGCTGGCCGAGATCGTCTCGCTGACCTGTGTCGACAAGCATCTGTGCGACTTCGTCATTCTCACCGGCGGCGGTCCCGGCATCATGGAAGCCGCCAACCGCGGCGCCTCCGAGGTCGGCGGCAAGTCGGTCGGCCTGAACATCGTGCTGCCGCTGGAACAGGCGCCCAACGTCTATGTGACGCCCGAACTGTGCTTCCGCTTCCACTATTTCGCCATCCGCAAGATGCATTTCCTCAAGCGGGCCAAGGCGCTGGTGGTGTTCCCCGGCGGCTTCGGCACTCTGGATGAAATGTTCGAAGCGGCCACCCTGATCCAGACCGGCAAGATCGAGCCGATTCCCTTCCTGTTGTTCGGCCGCGAATACTGGCAGCGGGTCATCAACCTGGATGCCATGGCCGAGGAAGGCATGATTTCGCCCGAGGACAAGAAGCTGTTCCGCTTCGTCGAAACCGCCGAAGAGGCTTGGCACATCATCGCGACGTTCTACGGCCTGCCGGGGTAGGGCGGGGAAGGCCCCCCTTGATGGGCTACGACATACACATCTGTTGCAGGCGCGAATTACAAAGCAGATCGTCATCCTCGCGAAAGCGGGGATCCATGCGATATTGACGTCTGGTCCGGCCGTGCAGGGGATGCCCTTTGCCTTCGCACCGCATCACGATGGGTGCCGCTTCTTCTGACGGACAGGCCGCATGGATTCCCGCTTTCGCGGGAATGACGGTCTTTTGTTATGCCGCAAGCGCGAGAAACGTCCACCCCTCTCCCGCCAGCGGGCGAGGGGTAAAGCGCTGGCAGCAAAGCATTTCCCTCAAATCCAACGCAAATTATCCGCACAATTTAAAGTAAACAAAATATGTTGAAAAATATCCATATCTCAGCAATACAATAAATCGCAGGAAAGAGGTGCGGACATGAGATACATCGTCTACAAATCAAGTGACCCACAAGAAATCAATCGTGAGTTCGAATGCGACGTTCCGCCGCGCATCGGCAAGACCATGGCTTTGCGCAATGGGCGGAGCTATCGGGTGATGGATGTGGAATACATCCAGATGCCCGACCACTCGACCACCGTGCGCGGGGCGTTGCAGCGGATACGGTAGACGATGCCGGCGCGGCTGTGCGGCTGCGCTCTGGACTTGGGCAGGCCCCACCCCATATAACCGCGGGCATGATTGCCTCCATCCGCCTCGGCCAGCCCTTCGTCAAGATGCATGGGCTTGGCAATGACTTTATCGTGTTCGACGCGCGCCAAGCTCCGCTTGCCCTGTCGAATGAACAGGTGCGCGCCCTGGCCGATCGCAAGACCGGTATCGGCTGCGACCAGCTCATCGTCATCGAACCGGCCAGGAACAGTCTGGCCGATGCCTGGATGACCATCCGCAATGCCGATGGCTCGGAAGTCTCGGCCTGCGGCAATGCCACCCGTTGCGTCGCCGACCGGCTGATGCGCGAAAGCGGCAGCCGTGGCGTGATCCTGGAGCCCCGGGCCGGGCTGCTCGACTGCAAGGCTGCCGGGGATGGGCTGGTGGCGGTGGACATGGGGCCGGCGCGACTCGACTGGCGCGACATCCCGGTCGCCGAACCGTGCGACACCCTGCATCTGCCGCTCGGGCTGGAAGCGTTGCAAGACCCGGTCGGCGTCAGCGTCGGCAATCCCCATGCGATATTTTTCGTCGCCGATGCTGAGGCCATCGACCTGCCCCGACTCGGCCCGGTGCTGGAGCATCACCCGTTCTTCCCCGAGCGCGCCAATATCGAGGCGGTTCAGGTGCTGAGCCGCGACCGCCTGCGCATGCGGGTCTGGGAACGCGGTGTCGGCATCACCCGAGCCTGTGGCACCGGCGCCTGTGCGGTGCTGGTGGCGGCGGTGCGGCGCGGCCTGACGGATCGCAAGGCCGAGGTGGTGCTGGACGGCGGCATCCTGACCATCGAATGGCTCAAGGACGACCACATTCTGATGACCGGGCCGGCCGCCACCGCCTTTGCTGGCACGGTGGACCCATCGTTGCTGGGATGAGCGAAAAGGTCGACATCGTCACGTTCGGTTGCCGCCTCAACACCTACGAATCCGAGGTGATGCGCACTCATGCCCGCGAGGCCGGGCTGGACGACGCGATCATCGTCAACACCTGCGCCGTCACCAAGGAAGCGGAACGCCAGGCCCGTCAGGCCATCCGCAAGCTGCGCCGCGAGCGCCCCACCGCCCGTATCATCGTCACCGGCTGTGCCGCCCAGGTCAATCCGGGCCAGTTCGCGGGTATGCCCGAGGTCGATCAGGTGGTCGGCAATGCCGAGAAGCTGCAAGCGGCGACGTTTCAGACTCCCTCGGCCGAGCGCATCGTCGTCACCGACATCATGCAACTGCGCGAGGTTGCGGAACATCTCGTCTCTGGCTTCGAGGGCCGGGCGCGGGCCTTTGTCGAGGTTCAGCAGGGCTGCGACCACCGTTGCACCTTCTGCATCATCCCGTTCGGCCGCGGCCCCAACCGCAGCATCCCCATCGGCCGCATCGTCGAACAGGTGCGTGCCCTGGTGGCGGCCGGCTATGGCGAGGTGGTGCTGACCGGCGTCGATATCACCTCCTATGGCGGCGACCTGCCGGGCACGCCGCGACTCGGCCAGATGGTCCGCCGGCTGCTGGCTCAGGTGCCCGAACTGGCGCGGCTGCGCCTGTCGTCGCTCGATCCCGTCGGCGTCGACGACGAACTGATCGAGCTGCTCGGCCGCGAGGACCGGCTGATGCCGCATATTCATCTGTCGGTGCAGGCCGGCGATGACCTGATCCTCAAGCGCATGAAGCGGCGCCACCTGCGCGACGACGTGCTGCGGCTGGCCGAGCGGCTGCGCGCGGTGCGGCCCGGGGTGGCGCTGGGGGCGGACATGATCGCCGGCTTCCCCACCGAGACCGACGAGATGGCCGAGAACGGCCGGCGCCTCGTCGCCGAGGCCGGTCTGAGCCATCTGCACGTCTTCCCCTATTCCGCCCGCCCCGGCACGCCGGCGGCGCGCATGCCGCAGGTGCCCGGCGACATCGCCCGCCAGCGCGCCGCGGTGCTGCGTCAGGCCGGCGCGGCGCAGATGGCGACGGTGCTGCAAAGCCGGCTGGGCACCACGGCCCGGGTGCTGGTCGAGACCGGCGGAACCGGCCACTGCGAACATTATCTGCCGGTCCGCCTGTCCACCTCTGCCCCCGAAGGGGATGTGGTGGCGGTGCGGATTACCGGCATCGACGGCGATTTCCTGATCGGGGATACACATCTATGACCGACTCCGAACAGATGACCAAAAAGCGCGGCTGGTTCGGCTTTTTGCGCAGAAACAAGGACCAGCACCCCGAGCCGGTGCCCCCCGAAACGCCGCCCGGCCCCGACGTTCAGCCCGAACCCGAGCTGCCGCCGGACCTGCCGCCCGATGTGCCGGAACCCGAACGGCCGCCCGAGGTCACGCCGGAGCCGGACCTGCCCGAGCCGCCCGAGGTGCCGCCGGAAATCTCGCCCCCCATGGAACCATGGGCCGAAGGGGAGGGCGCGGACAGCGAGATCGGTCAAGGCTCGGAAAAGCCCAAGGTCGAAGGCGGCTGGTTTGCCCGGCTGAAGTCGGGCTTGTCCAAGTCGTCGTCGCGGCTGACGCGCGGCATCACCGACCTGTTCACCAAGCGCAAGCTGGACGAGGCGGCGCTGGAGGAACTCGAGGAACTGCTGATCACCGCCGATCTGGGCGTGGCGACGGCGGCCCGGGTCACCCGCCGTCTGGCCAAGAACCGCTTCGGCAAGGAGGTCGACGCCGAGGAGATCAAAACGGCGCTGGCCGAAGAGATCAGCGAGATCCTCGAGCCGGTGGCACTGCCGCTCATCGTCGACCGCGACTGCAAGCCGTTCGTCATCCTGGTGGTCGGTGTCAACGGCTCGGGCAAGACCACCACCATCGGCAAGCTGGCCCGGCAGTACAAGGATGCCGGCCTGTCGGTCACCCTGGCGGCTGGCGACACCTTCCGCGCCGCCGCGGTGGAACAACTGAAAGTGTGGGGACAGCGGACTCAGTGCCCGGTCATCTCGCGCGATACCGGCGCCGACGCCGCCGGCTTGGCCTTTGACGCCCTGGCCGAAGCGACCAAGCGCGGCGACGACGTGCTGCTGATCGACACGGCCGGCCGGTTGCAGAACAAGTCCGGCCTGATGGCCGAACTGCAAAAGGTGCTGCGGGTCATCAAGAAGCAGAATGCCGCCGCGCCGCATGCGGTGCTGCTGGTGCTGGACGCCACCGTCGGCCAGAACGCCCATTCCCAGGTCGAGGTCTTCCGCGACATGTGCGAAGTGACCGGGCTGGTGGTCACCAAGCTGGACGGCACCGCCCGCGGTGGCGTGGTGGTGGCCCTGGCGGAAAAGTTCGGCCTGCCGGTCCACGCCATCGGCGTTGGCGAATCGGTCGACGACCTGCGCCCCTTCTCCGCCCAGTCCTTCGCCCGCAGCCTGGTCGGGCTGGGCTGACGCTCAGACAACGGCCGGAAATAACCTATGCAAGTGATCGAGCGGTGATATTGAAATGCGCTCCGGTGAGTGACCTACGGTCTGAAAGATCGCAGGTAACGCAGATGAACACGGATACCCACGGATGAACGCAGATAAGGTAATGATTGCGAACGGCCTGATCATTTTGTCATTGTGACAGAGTCTGCCCCGGCATTCCCTGCCTTGATGACCTTGAAAAAGCTTTTGCTTCCGCAGATCGTCACTCAAGCGACGATCTGCGGTTCTGACCGATGCATCCGTGTTCATCCGTGGATATCTGCGTTCATCTGCGTTACCTGCGATGCGGCCGCTTCGACATAGCGGAGCATCAGTTTCGATGCCGCAGTTATTTGCGGTCGTTGCCTTACGGCGCCAGGACCACCGCAGTCATCCCCCCTCGCCCTCGAAATGCACGGCGATCCACACCGTCGGCTGGTCCTGGGCGGTCCATTCGACCCGATGGCGGCGATGGGCCGGCAACAGCATCCAGTCGCCCGGCACCAGTTCGCGAGTCGTTTCGCCGGCGATGCGCAATCCGGCGCGACCGCTCAGCAGCAGCACCCATTCATTTTCCGGCTGATCGTACCACTCATCCGGTGGCGTCGCCTGACCGGTCGAGACGACCCGCAGAAGCCGGAAGCGGTTTCCCGCGGCCAGCGGGGTGAGAAGCTCCTCGGTCGCCGCCTGGGGCAGGTCGGCGAACAGGTTGCCGCTGTTATCCCACATAGCGACCGATATCGACCGAGTCGATCTGGTTGGGGTTCATGTAAGTTTCGGCATAATCGCGGAATACTCCGGATGTCAGGAACAGGTCGAACAGGTCGGGATCAATGTGGTTGCTCTTTTTCATGCGGTACATGATGTCGATGGTCTCGCTCAGCAGCTTGCCCTTCTTATAGGGACGATCGACCGCGGTCAGGGCCTCGAAGATATCGGCAACAGCCATGATGCGGGCCGGAATGGACATCTGGGCGCGGGTCAGGCCCTTAGGGTAGCCGGAGCCATCCATCTTTTCGTGATGGCCACCCGCATACTCTACCACATGGCGCATGTTCGATGGAAACGGTAGCTGCTCCAGCATCCGAATCGTGATGGCCATATGACCGTTGATGATGTCGCGCTCTTCCAAAGTCAGCGTGCCGCGCGCCACCGACAGGTTGTAGACTTCGTTATCGGTCAGCAACGGCTGTTCGACACCGTCGGCATCCCGCCAGCGCTGTGCCGCAATGATGTGCAGGCGGTCGACCTTGTCGGCGGCCATGAATTCTCCGCCGATATTGATGGTCTCGAGGAACTGCATGTCGTCGGTCAACTGAACCAGCCGGCTCTCCAGCGCGGTATGCAGCGCGGCGCGATCACCGCCCTCGGCGACGGCCCGCCAGAACTCGGCCTCCGCCTGGGATCTGGCCGCGGCGAAGCGGGCTTTGACCATCTCGATACGGTCGTGGATGGTCTCCAGCTTGGTCGACTTGTCGATGACGTGTTCCGGCGTCACCACCTTGCCGCAGTCATGCAGCCACGAGGCGATGTGCAGTTCGTACCAGCCGTCATCGTCCAGGGTGAAGTCGGCCAGCGGTCCGGTGGCCTGTGCCGCAGCGGCGCGGGTGAGCATTTCGGTCAGCACCGGAACGCGCTGGCAATGGCCGCTGGTATAGGGCGACTTGGCGTCGATGGCGGCGGCAATGACCTTGATGAACGAGTCGAGCAGATCCTTCTGGGCCTGGAGTAGCTGGCTGTTCTCCAGCGCCACCGCCGCCTGCGAGGCCAGCGACTCGATGAGCGGCTGGACCGACGGGCGGAACCGGGCGATCTCGCCGTTACGGTCATAGGCGTTGATCAGTTGCAGTACGCCGGTCACCTCGCCGTGCGAATCCTTGAGCGGCACGGTCAGGAAGGACTGGGAATGATAGCCGTTGGCCGCGTCGAAAGCCCGGGCGCCGGAGAAATCGAACGGCCCGCTGTCATAGGCGTCGTCGATGGCAATGGTGATGCCGGTCAGCGCGGCATGGGTGGCGACGTTGTGGTGGTTGGGCTCGCCGTCACGGTACAGCGGCAACGGGTCGAACGACGGCCCGCCTCGGGTGCCGCCTTGCATGATGCTCAGCGTATCGTTCTGGACGATGGCGAATCGCAGCAGATCGCCGTCGCGCAGATACAGCGTGCCACCGTCGGCGCGGGACAGCACCTTGGCGCCCATCAGGATTCGCTCCATCAGGCGGGCATGGTTGCGCTCCGCCGACAGGGCAATCCCGAGATGCACCAGAATGGTATAATCAAGTTCCTCGTCGTCCTTCGCGTCGTCGCCGGCGGCATCCATGGCCACGGCCCTCCGATAGAAGCTACTCGAAAGTGATAGAGCACTCACCACCCTACCGGAAACGGAAATCTTGCGCCGAAACCGCAGCCGCGTCACCCTGTCGTTTCCACCCCGTGTTTCAGCAACCCGTTGGCAAGTGCGACTATGGCCTTTTCATCCCTTCGTGACTACATGCAACGGCTCGAGCGCGAGTCCCGGCTGATACGAGTGGCGCAGCCGGTTTCGCCGGTGCTCGAGATGACCGAAATCCAGACCCGGCTGCTGGCCGAAGGTGGACCGGCGGTTCTGTTCGAGAATGTGGTGCGCCCCGATGGCGGCCGCTATGACATGCCGGTGCTGGTCAATCTTTTTGGTACGGTGGAACGGGTCGCCTGGGGCATGGGGCGCACGCCGGCGGAATTACGGCAGGTCGGCGAGACTCTGGCCTTCCTCAAGCAGCCCGAGCCGCCCGGCGGCTGGCGCGAGGCAATCGAGATGCTCCCGCTGCTCCAGACCGTCATGGCCATGAAGCCGAAGACGGTGGGCAGTGCGCCGTGCCAGGAGGTGGTCTATCGCGGCGCCGACGTGGACCTGTCCATGCTGCCGATCCAGACCTGCTGGCCCGACGAGCCCGCCCCGCTGATCACCTGGCCGCTGGTGGTCAGCAAGGGCCCCGGAGGCGACAAGCGCGACGGCTTCAACCTGGGCATCTACCGCATGCAGGTGCTGGGGCGGAACCAGACCCTGATGCGCTGGCTGAAGCATCGCGGCGGCGCCTTCCACCACGCCCGCTGGGCGGCGGAAAAGAAAGAGCCGTTGCCGGTGGCGGTGGTGATCGGCGCCGATCCCGGCACCATCCTGGCCGCGGTGACGCCGGTGCCTGATACCCTGTCGGAATACCAGTTCGCCGGCCTGCTGCGCGGCTCCAAGGTCGAGCTGGTCGACTGCCTGACGGTGCCGCTGAAAGTGCCGGCCCAGGCGGAAATCGTCCTGGAGGGTCATGTCTCGCTGGAGGACACCCGCGGCGAGGGGCCCTATGGCGACCATACCGGTTATTACAACTCGGTCGAGCCGTTCCCGGTGTTCACCGTCGACTGCATGACCATGCGCAAGCGGCCGATTTATCTGTCGACCTTCACCGGCCGGCCGCCGGACGAGCCCAGCGTGCTGGGCGAGGCGCTCAACGAGGTGTTCATTCCACTGCTGCAACAGCAATTCCCCGAGATCGTCGATTTCTGGCTGCCGCCCGAGGGCTGCTCCTACCGGGTTGCCGTAGTGTCGATCCGCAAGAGCTATCCCGGTCATGCCCGCCGCATCATGATGGGGGTGTGGTCGTTCCTGCGGCAGTTCATCTACACCAAATTCGTCATCGTCGTGGACGACGACATCGACGCACGCGATTGGAAAGATGTGGTGTGGGCGATGTCAACCCGCATGGACCCGGCCCGCGACATCCTGGTCGTTGAGAATACGCCCATAGACTACCTCGACTTCGCCTCGCCAGAATCGGGACTCGGCGGTAAGCTGGGGTTGGATGCCACCAACAAGCTGCCGCCCGAGACCCACCGGGAATGGGGTCGCAAGATCCGCATGGACCAGACAGTGGTCGACGACGTGACGCGCAAGTGGGCGAGCTATGGCCTTCCCGGCCTGGGCCGCCCTATCTGGAAATGAACAAGGTTGCTGATAGGAGCCGCAATATGGCCGCCGACGTCGTTCTTGACCTCGTCACCGCGCTGATCGAAAAGGCCCGCCGCGCCGGCGCCGATGCCGCCGACTGCGTGCTGGTTGATTCCACCTCCCTGTCGCTGGCCTACCGGCTTGGGCATCTGGAGCGGCTGGAGCGATCCGAATCGGGCGATATCGGCCTGCGCGTGTTCGTCGGCAAGCGTCAGGCGCTGGTCAGTTCGTCGGATCGCTCGAACAAAGCGCTGGACGAACTGGTGGAACGGGCGGTGGCCATGGCCCGGACGGTGCCGGAAGACCCCTATGCCGGCTTGGCCGATCCCTCGCAACTGGCCCGCGATCTGCCCGAGCTGGATGTCTGCGACCCCTACGAGCCGTCGGCCGAGGTGCTGATCGACATGGTTCGCCGCGCCGAGGATTCCGCCCGCGCGGTCGAGGGAGTCACCAACTCCGAGGGTGCCGATGCCAGCTGGGGCCGCTCGCGGGTGGCCTTCGCCGCCAGCAACGGCTTTTCGCACAGCCATGAGATGAGCAGCGCTTCGCTGTCGGTGGCGGTGCTGGCCGGTGGCGGTGACCAGGGCATGGAACGCGACTACGACTATACGTCGGCGGTCTATCTGTCGGACATGCGCACGCCCGAGGATGTCGGTCACGGCGCCGGACACCGCACCGTCGCCCGGTTGGGCGGGCGCAAGATGAAGACCTGCCGGGTGCCGGTGGTGCTCAATCCGCGGGTGGCGCGCGGTCTGCTCGGCCATCTCACCGGGGCGATCAACGGCGCCTCGGTGGCGCGCGGCACCACCTTCCTCAAGGACCATCTGGGCAAGCAACTGTTCGCCCCCGGCGTGACCATCGTCGACGACCCGCACCGCCGCCGCGGCCTGCGCTCACGCCCCTGCGATGCCGAGGGTGTCGCCAACCAGCGCCGCAACCTGATCGACGACGGCGTGCTGACCACCTGGCTGCTGGATCTGCGCTCGGCCCGTCAACTGGGGATGACGTCGACCGGCCATGCCTCGCGCGGCACCTCGTCGCCGCCCTCGCCGTCGTGCAGCAATGTCTGGCTGGAGCCCGGCCATGTCACCCCGGCCGAGCTGATGGAAGACATCCGCGAAGGCTTCTATATCACCGAGCTGTTCGGTCAGGGCGTCAACGGCGTGACCGGCGACTATTCGCGCGGCGCCGCCGGTTTCTGGATTCTCGATGGCGAGGTGGTGTTCCCCGTGTCTGAAGTGACGGTGGCCGGCAATCTGAAGGACATGTTCCTCAACCTGTCCCCGGCCTGCGACCTGGAACTGCGCCACGGCATGGATAGCCCGACGGTGCGGATCGAAGGCATGACGGTGGCGGGAAGCTGAAGGGGGGCAACGCCCCTCTACCCCGCCTCGACCCGGATCTCGATCGACCCGCATTTTCGGCAATAGCGATCCCGCGCCAGCCGGAACAGCGGCGTCAGCGGGCCGAGGCGTTCGGACAGGATCTCGCTGGGCTCGCGATGCCGCACGCCGCAGGTTTCGCAGACGAAATGGATCTCGCGGTGACGGTAGGCCAGGGCGAACAGGGCAGTGTGCTGGTTCATGGCCGCCAGCCTACCGCCAAAGGGTTAGAAAAGCCTCACCGGTCGATGTGATGGCGGGGGGCCTTTTTATCCCCGAACACCAGAGCGGCGACCACCGCGACGACGATGATCACCGGCACCACCACCGCCAGAGTCATCAGGATGCTGCTGACGATAAAGAACGCCGTCCCCAGCACCATCAAGGCGATGACGACCACGGCGACTGCTTTTGCCTTCTCTTGCACTGTCACGGCTCGGCTCCTATCGTGAGTCGGCTCACCAGCCACGGACCCCCATGACCGACCGCCTGACCCAGCAGATCCAGTTTATCGCGGAGATCGATCGCCTCAAGCATATCCTGCGCCAGACTTGGCTGCTGGATGCCAGCCGACGCGAAAATGATGCCGAACACTCCTGGCACATCGCCGTCATGGCCCTGCTGCTGGTCGAGCATGCCGAGGCGCCGGTCGATCTGTCCCGGGTGGTCAAGATGCTGCTGATCCATGATGTGGTCGAGATCGACGCCGGCGATACCTTCATCTACGACACCGCCGGCCATGCCGATAAGGACGAACGCGAACAGCGCGCCGCCGAGCGTATCTTCGGCCTGCTGCCGCCCGATCAGGCGGCCGAGCTGCGAGCCCTGTGGGACGAGTTCGAAGCCCGCGACTCGGCAGAGGCCCGCTATGCCGCCGCCATCGACCGGCTCCAGCCGCTGATGCACAACTACCTGACCCAGGGCAAGGCCTGGCACGCCCATGGGGTAACCGCCGATCAGGTGCTGGCCATGAACCGCCCGCGCATCGGCGCCGCGTCTGCCGCACTGTGGCAGGCGGCCGAGCGGATGATTGCCGAATCGGTGGCCAAGGGCTGGCTGCTGCCGCCCAAGGCATAGAACGCCGCGCCTGAGCCCGCTCGACGAAAAGGGGGCGTTGCAGTGGCGACTCGCAACCCCACCTGATAGGGCGGACCACGTTCGACGGTGGGGATCATGGACCGCATCCGTTATTTCGCCAATGTCTCGGTCCGCCGCGCCATGATGGTGCCGGCGCTGGCCATTGTGACCGTCTTCTTCGGCCTGAGCCGCGACTGGCTGCTGGCCCTGCGCGTCACCGCCATCCTGTCGTCGCTGCTGCCGGCGGCCCTGCTGGCCTGTGCCTGGCGGGCCGACCGCAAGGATTACCAGCGGCGCGAGGTGTGGCTGCTGCTCGATCAATGGCACGGCCTGCCGGAACGGCATGCCCACCGGGCCATCTCGGACATCATGCGGGAAACCTTCCTGCGCTACGCCGAACGCGGCGCCTGGACGGCGGTGGCGCTGTGGATCGCGACGTTCACCGGCGCCCTGCTGGCCTCGCTCGAGGCGCACGCATATTAGGAAAGGGGGGCGATCACCGCACCGCCCCATCCGCCACCGGCAGCACTGGACCGGACCGGCGTGGGAGGCGACTGGGGGCGGAGTGAACCAACTCGGCGAGTATCCGCAGTTCGTCCCCCGACAGGTCGCCGGCCAGGGCGAAGGCCAGCGGTCCCTCGGCCCAGGACAACAGTCCGCGCTGCTGACCCTGGCGGTGATGGGCGGCGACTCGCAAGTCGTCGCGCGCCTGCACCAGCAACAGCACCCGCTCGCCGCTGTGATCCTCGTAGATCAGCCGCAGCGTCGGGCGGTCGCTGCCGCCGATCACTGCCTGCCCCACCAGACGCAGGCCGGCCGACGACAGGTCGGGCACGCGCACCGCGCGGCGCAAACTTTCACCGAGGGCATCGACCGGCTCGATGTCGCCGATGCTGGTCACCGGCCGGTCGGCCAACTGCTCGATGGGCAAAGCGGGGATGGTTTCCCTGTCGGCCAGGGCCCAGCCGCCGGCAGCGCCGCCAGCCACCAGCGCCACGGCTGCCGCCAGCCGACCCAGCGCCTGCGGCAGACCGACACCGCGCCGCGGCCGGCCGAACAGTTGCATCAACCCGTCATTGAGGGCCAGATCGACGGCGACGCGACGGGCGGCCGCAGGATGCTGCGCCAACCAGGCTTCCACGGCGCGACGACGGTCCGCGTCCAGGAGACCATCGACATAGGCCAGAAGATCGCTTTCGTTGATCGGTGCGTCGGTCATTTGGCGCTCCGTTGACGCGGCGGCTCCACCTCGCAACCGGCGACCGCCTCACGCAGCGCCGCCCGGCCCCGGGACAGACGCGACCGCACCGTTCCCATGGCGATGCCGAGACGATCCGCAGCCTCGTCGTAGCGCAGCCCCTCGACCGCTACCAGCTCGATGACCCGGCGCTGATCGGCCGGCAGGCCACGGAAGGCCCGCGACAGCTCGCGCAATTCCACCGTATCCAGCTGCGCCCCGGCACCGCCGATCATCATGTCTTCCAGGGGAATCGTCGGCGGCAGGCGCCCGGCACTGCGCAGCGCCGACAGATGCAGATGATAGAGAATGCGGAACAGCCAGGCCCGCATATTGGTGCCGCGTTGCCACAGGTTCTGTTTACGGAGGGCGCGTTCAACGCAATCCTGAACCAGATCCTCGGCACCCGCATCGTTGCGCAGTGACCGTGCATAGCGCCGCAGCCGAGGCAGCTCGCGTGCGATCAGCCAGGGGGTGTCGTCGGAGGCCGCACTGCTGCTATCCATCATCGCCCACCACCTCGCCGATCCGCCTGTGTCAGCCAATGCCGAAACGGACCCGATTGTTCCGGCCCTCCGCCGACCGGGGTAATACCGGCGAGCGGAATGTCTGACACAGGCTCGAACCGGTGCGCCGGTAAGCGGCCATTGAGGCCGCACCTGAGCGCGGAGCGCGCCCGGCGAGGGCATGGATGAGCCTTCAGGCTCATCGGTATAAGCCGAAGGACTAGGCGGCGGGCGGAAGGGCGGCTACTGTGCGGCCAGATTTCTGGAGCCCGCGCAATTGGAGAACGCATGACGGTCCATTTCATCGGCGCCGGCCCCGGCGCCCCCGATCTGATCACGGTGCGCGGCCTGACCCTGATCCGGCGCTGTCCGGTGGTGCTGTATGCCGGCTCGCTGGTGCCTGTCGAGGTGGTGGCCGAAGCCGCGCCGACCGCACGGGTGGTCGATACCGCCCCCCTGACCCTGGACGAAATCGTTGACGAGATGCAACGAGCCCATGCGGCCGGGCAGGACGTGGCCCGGCTTCAGTCCGGCGACCCGTCGATCTATGGCGCCATCGCCGAGCAGATGCGGCGGCTGGAAGCGCTGGGCATTCCCTATGACATCACACCGGGCGTGCCGGCCTTCGCCGCCGCCGCCGCGGCGCTGGGCAGCGAACTGACCTTGCCCGAGATCAGCCAGACCATCATCCTGACCCGCACCGCGGTGCGCTCCTCGGCCATGCCGCCGGGCGAGGATCTGGCCACCCTGGGCCGCAGCGGCGCTACCCTGTGCCTGCATCTGTCGGTGGCCAATCTGGCCCATGTGGTGCGCGAACTGACCCCCCATTACGGCACCGACTGCCCGGTGGCGGTGGTGTTCCGTGCCAGCTGGCCGGATCAGCAGATCTTGCGCGGCACCCTGGCGGATATCCGCGACACGGTGAAGGCAGCCGGCCTGACCCGCACCGCCCTGGTCATCGTCGGCCGCGTCCTCGGCGCCGAGGCCCAGTTTCCCGACAGCCGGCTCTATGCCGCCGATCACGACCATCTGTTGCGCAAACGGAAGGAATGATACCGGCAAGCGGAATGCCTGACACATTCCCAAGCCGGAGCGCCGATCCTCGAGCGGCCATTGCGGCCGCACCTGAGCGCGGAGCGCGCCCGGCGAGGGCGTCGCTGAGCCTTCAGGCTCAGCGGTATGAGACGTCGACACCCGTTGCGCCGTGCCCTTTCCGCGCGCATCTTTGACGTATGTATCATTCCTTATGGAACGAAGCGCAGCAGCGGCGGCACAAGCGGCGCAATGCAGTCCAGTCGGTGCTGCTGCTGGGTGGGATGGTGGCGCTGCTGACAGCGTGCGGCTGGATCGTGGCCGGCGGCGAGGGGGTTCTGTGGGCGTTGCTGGGCGGTGGCCTGAGCCTGGCGTTGAGCCCACGGCTCTCGCCCTGGGTGGTGCTGCGGCTGTATCGCGCGGCGCCGCTGCATCGCTCTGATCTGCCCGAGCTGTTCGATCTGCGCGACGGTCTGTGCGCGGCCGCCGGGCTGCGGCAGGTGCCGCCGCTGTTCTATGTCCCGAGCCCGACGCTCAACGCCCTGACCGTCGGCCATGGCGAGTCGGCGGCCATCGCCCTGACCGACGGGTTGCTGCGCAGCCTGGATCTGCGCGAGATCGCCGGGGTTCTGGCCCACGAGATCAGCCATATCCGCAATGCCGATATCTGGGTGATGGGGCTGGCCGACACCATCACCCGGCTGACCCGGCTGCTGTCCATGGTCGGCCTGCTGCTGCTGGGCTTCGCCTTGCCGGGGATGCTGACCGGTGGCGAGGGCCCGCCTTGGCTGCTGGTCGCCCTGCTGGTATTCGCCCCGACCATCGGCGGGCTGCTGCAACTGGCGCTGTCGCGCACCCGCGAGTTCGATGCCGACCTGGATGCGGCCGGACTCACCGGCGATCCGGCTGGTCTGGCCGCGGCGCTGGCCAAGATGGAGCGGCTTCAGGGCCGGTTCTGGGAAGAGATCCTGCTGCCCGGCCGGCGCATCCCCGATCCGTCGCTGCTGCGAACCCACCCGATCACCGAGGATCGCATCGAACGGCTGCTGTCACTGCAACCGCCGCCCCGCCCAAGCCCCCTGGCCAATCTGATCATCCTGCCGGATCACTGGCCACGGGTGACGCGTCGGCCGCGCTGGACGGTGACGGGTCTGTGGTATTGACCAGGCTGGCGGGCTCGGGCAGCAGAAGATAGACCGGCAGGCCGGCATCGTCGGGTTCCTCCACCGGCGCAAAGCCGACATCCGCCGCCCGTCCCCCCAGCGCCCGCACCGCCGTCGAGCACAGAATCTGGCCCGGCCGCGCCGCGTGACACAGCCGGCGAGCGGCACCGACGGCGCGCACCGCCTCGTCTTCGGTGGCAGCTTCCGCCGCTTCGATGCCGATACGCGATGCCACCGGCAGATTGGGCATCAGATCGAGCGCCGCCGGCAAAGCCCGGCCGATGCCGGGAAACAGCAAGGCGATCCCGTCCACCGACCCGATCACCGCGCCGCCGCGCTCCCGCGCCACCGCATAGGCACGTTCGAGCGCCGCCGCCTCGTCAGGCCAGACCTGCACCAGCATGGCGGCAACCACGCCGCTGCCGGTGACGCCATTCGGCCGGCTCCATGTCTCGAGGGCGGTCATCACGGCGGCCAGGAAGTCGCGGCTGCTCGCCAGGAAATGACGCATCGAGTCGCGGCCGGCCTGGACCATGCGGGCGCTGCGCGGATCGCTCAGCGTGTTGTCGAGCCCGCCTTCCACCGCTTCGATCAATCCCGGCTGGCGGCCGAGAATCCCCAGGGCCTCGCGCAGCAGCTGGGCCCGACCCTGCCGCCCGAGCCCGCCATGCTCGACCATCTGGTCGACGGCACCGGCCAGCAGCAGCCCCAGGCCGTACCGCTCGAAACTGTTGAGATCCGGCCGCGATTCGCGCAGGTCGGTGGCCAGGCTGCGCAGGAACCGCAGCAGGCTACGGCGATGGGTCAGCAGCAGCTCGCTTGACTCGGCCGACATATCATCGAAATCGCCGGCAGCCAGCGTGGCGACACCATCGGCCATCGGCCCGGCGATGGGTGCGGCGGCGACATCCTCATCGCTTTCCTCGTCGTCGTCTTCGAACTCGCCGTCATCCAACAGCGGCGGCGGCATCTCAACCGGCGACGCGTTACCAGCGGCGACAGGACGGGCCGCGCCGGCTGAGGAGGACGGGGCGGCAGGACGGGGCGGCGGCGGACGCTTGGCAGCGGAACGGCCAGGGCCGGGCAGGGTGAAGCCGATCACTTCGATCTGACGGGCGAACGAGATGACCCACGGCAGCGCCACCAGCAGGAAGGCGGTCAGGAAGACGCCTGACATCAACCCTCTGCCGCTCTGCGCCTCCGGCCCGTGGAACATCGCCATGCGGTCGAGAAACAGGCCACCCGACACCGTGATCAGGGTAGCGATCAAGGCGCTGGCGCCGACAATCCCGACCAGACGCATCAGCACCGCACCCGGCGACATGTCGCGACGGTGAACCACATGACGGCGGCGTCTGGTGCGAGTCGGCTTGGCGCGCCCGGGCCTGGATACTTTGGGCTTGGGCGGCGCGGGCGGCTTGGGCTTGCTCGACGGCTCGGCGGCGGCGGGGCGGCGGCTGTTCTCGCCCGGCGTCAGCTTGCTGGAATAGACCTCATGGCGTTCCTCGGTGTTGCCGCGCGGATGATATTCGCTGCGCACTACCTTGACGGCGGCGGCCATCTCCGCTTCGAGACCCTTGGCTTCCGTCAGAGCCTCCGCGCGGTCGTCCTGCGGGTAGCGGCCATGCATCTGCCAGCCGGTGCGCTCCAGAACGTAAACCTCGTAGGAAATGATCAGAAGCTCTTCCATGTCCCGCCGCCAGTTGCGCCCCTGTCAACAAGTGTACCGGCTGCCACCCCGCGCGCAAACCTTTGCCTTGACGGGATCACAACCCCACATGACAAAAAGCCTGGCAGGAGGATCGCCCATGACCCAACCCGTTCAACGCAGCGAAGACGAGTGGCGCCGCGCGCTCACCCCCGAGCAATATGCCGTGTGCCGTTGCAGCGCCACCGAACCCCCGTTCACCGGCCGCTACCACGCCACCAAGACTCCCGGCACTTATGCCTGCGTCTGCTGCGGTCAGGAGCTGTTTTCCTCCGGCGCAAAATATGAGTCCGGCAGCGGCTGGCCAAGCTACTGGCAGCCGATCACCCCCGACCGGGTGACCGAACACAGCGACCAGAGCCACGGCATGATCCGCACGGAAGTGCAATGTTCCGCTTGCGGCGCGCATCTGGGCCATGTGTTCGACGATGGCCCGCCGCCCACCGGCCTGCGCTATTGCATCAATTCGGCGGCGCTGATCCTGAAGCCGGCGGAGGGGGAATAATACCGGCGAGCGTAATGTTTGACACATGCTCGAACCGGTGCGCCGGTATCAAGCGGCCATTGCGGCCGCGGCCAAGCGCGGAGCGCGCCCGGCGAGGGCTTGGACGAGCCTTCAGGCTCGTCGGTATAAGAAAACCCTCGCCGGCAGGGAAGGGGGGGGGTCTCACACAAGCGGATTTCACTTCGTCCGCTGGCGTCCTTTGCTATACTGTCCGACCCCGCGGCAGAGCGGGGTACGACCACAAGGCAGCCCGCAGACATGAAGCTGACGATCGAACGTGCCGCTCTTCTGAAGTCCCTCACCCATGTGCAAAGCGTGGTGGAACGGCGCAGCACCATCCCCATCCTGGCCAATGTGCGCCTGGAGGGGAAAGCGGGTCTGCTCAGCCTGAATGCCACCGACCAGGATCTCGATATCGTCGAGACGGTGACCGCGGACGTCGCCCGCCCGGGGTCGACCACCGCGCCGGCTCATACGCTATACGAAATCGTGCGCAAACTGCCCGAGGGCAGTCAGGTCGAACTCGATTACAACAGCGGCGACGGACTGTTGACCTTGCGCTCCGGCCGCTCGAAGTTCGCGCTGGCCTGTTTGCCGGTCGAAGATTTTCCGGCCATGTCGGGCGGCGAACTGCCCTACGAGTTCACTCTGGCGGTCGAAGAACTGAAGCGGCTGATCGACCGCACCCGCTTCGCCATTTCCACCGAGGAAACCCGCTACTATCTCAACGGCATCTATCTGCATGCCGCCGAAAGCGGCGGTATGCCGGTGCTGCGCGCCGTGGCCACCGACGGCCACCGGCTGGCGCGCTTCGAGGTACCGTTGCCGGACGGCGCCGCGGGTATGCCGGGCGTGATCGTGCCGCGCAAGCTGGTGGGCGAACTGCGCAAGCTGATCGAGGAATCGGTGGTCGAGGTCACCCTGTCCCTGTCCGAGACCAAAATCCGCTTCCGCTTCGGCGACGCGTTGCTGACGTCCAAGCTGATCGACGGCACATTCCCGGACTATGAGCGGGTCATCCCCGCCGACAACGACAAGTTCCTGGATGTCGACTGCAAGCTGTTGGCCCAGGCGGTCGATCGCGTTTCGGCCATCTCCAACGAAAAATCACGCGCCATCAAGCTGGCGGTCGACAAGGGAGTCCTGACATTGTCGGCCTCCAGTCCCGAAAGCGGCAGCGCGGTGGAGGAGCTGGAGGCGGTTTATACCTCGACACCCATCGAAATCGGCTTCAACAGCCGCTATCTGCTGGACATCCTGGGGCAGGTCGAAGGCGATGCGGTCCGCTTCGCCATGGCCGATGCCGCGTCACCGACCGTAGTACGCGAAGTCGCGGATGCCTCGGCGGTCTACGTGCTGATGCCGATGCGGGTGTGACGGAGTCGCATGCCGGCGGCGCGGTGGCGATCACTCGCCTGACGCTGACCGACTTCCGCAGCTATGGCTTTCTCAGGATGGAGACGGAGGCCAGCCCCGTGGTGTTGACCGGACCCAATGGTGCCGGCAAGACCAATGTATTGGAAGCGCTGTCGTTCCTGACGCCCGGACGTGGCCTGCGTCGCGCCAAGGTCAGCGAGGTGTCGCGGCGCGATGGCGCGCCTGCCGCCCCCTGGGCGGTGGCGGCGACGGTGTCGCGGCCCGACGGGCCGGTCGAGATCGGTGTCGGCCGCGAGGCCGGCTCGGAACGGCGGGTCACCCGCATCGACGGCCGGCCGGCCCGCAGTCAGGCGATGCTCGGCGAGGTGTTGAGTGCGGTGTGGCTGACGCCGGTGATGGATCGACTGTTCACCGAGGGCGCGGCCGGACGGCGGCGATTTCTCGACCGCCTCGCCTATGGTTTCGAGACCGGCCATGCCGGACGGCTGTCGGCTTATGAGCATGCCCTGCGCGAACGGGCGCGGCTGCTCAAGGCGGGGCGAGCCGATCCGGCCTGGCTCGACCAGTTGGAAGGGGCCATGGCCGACCACGGCATTGCCGCCGCCCTGACCCGCCGCACCACCGTCGAACGGCTGGCGCGGGCGACGGCGGCGGGGGCCGGTGTGTTCCCGGCGGCGGGGCTGGCGGTGAGCGGAGTCGAGGATTGGCTGGAGGCGCTGGACCCGCAACAGGCGGCGGACCGGCTGAAGGCGGCGCTGGTGGCGTCGCGGCGCCGCGACGCCGAAAGCGGCGGGGCCGCCGAGGGGCCGCATCGCAGCGACCTGAAGGTGCGCCACCTGCCCAAGGACTTACCGGCCGAACAGTGCTCGACCGGCGAGCAGAAGGCGTTGCTGGTGTCGATCGTGCTGGCCCAGGCCCGGGCACGGGCGGCAGAACGGGGCATGGCGCCGATTCTGCTGCTTGACGAGGTGGCGGCGCATCTGGATGCGGAACGCCGCGCCGCGCTGTTCGAGGAACTGGTGGCGCTGGGCGCCCAGAGCTGGCTGACCGGCACCGATCCCGAGCCGTTTGCCGGCCTGGGCGGCGGCCGGGCGCAATTTTTTAGCGTTCACGACTCGGTCGTGACGCGGCTGGAAGGACCATAAGGTGCAGGACGACATGGCCAACAACGACGAACAGAAGCCCTCCGCCCCCGATAGCGCCGACTCCTATGGAGCGTCGTCGATCAAGGTGCTGCGCGGTCTGGACGCCGTGCGCAAACGTCCCGGCATGTATATCGGCGATACCGACGATGGCTCGGGCCTGCATCACATGGTCTATGAGGTGGTCGACAACGCCATTGACGAGACCCTGGCCGGCTATGCCGATCTGGTGGACGTGATCCTGAACGGCGACGGCTCGGTGACGGTCTGCGACAACGGTCGCGGCATCCCCACCGACATCCACCACGAGGAAGGCGTCTCGGCGGCCGAGGTCATCATGACCCAGCTTCATGCCGGCGGCAAATTCGACCAGAATTCCTATAAGGTGTCCGGCGGACTGCATGGCGTCGGCGTGTCGGTGGTCAACGCCCTGTCCGACTGGCTCGATCTGCGCATCTGGCGCCAGGGCAAAGAACACTACATGCGCTTCATCGACGGGGGCGAGCCGGCGGCCCCGCTGGTGGTGGTCGGCGACGCCAACGGCCGCAAGGGCACGGAAGTCACCTTCTTCCCCTCGCCGTCGATCTTCACCAAGACCGAGTTCGACTACACCACCATCGAGCACCGCCTGCGCGAACTGGCCTTCCTGAATTCGGGCGTGCGCATCCGCCTGACCGATTCGCGTCACGGCGAGGCCGAGCCGGTCGAGCTGCATTACCAGGGCGGTATCGAAGCCTTCGTGCGCTACCTCGACAAGGGCAAGACCGCTCTGCATGCGCCGCCGATCGTCGTCTCGGGCGAGCGCGATGGCATCACCGTCGAGTTGGCGATGGAGTGGACCGACAGCTACCACGAGACATCCCTGTGCTTTACCAATAACATCCCGCAGCGTGACGGCGGCACCCATCTGGCCGGCTTCCGCGCCGCCCTGACCCGTACCATCAACGCCTATGCCAATGATGCCGGCATCGCCAAGAAGGAAAAGGTCGCCCTGACCGGCGACGACATGCGCGAAGGCCTGTCCTCGGTGCTGTCGGTCAAGGTGCCCGACCCGAAATTCTCGTCGCAGACCAAGGACAAGCTGGTGTCGTCGGAAGTGCGCACCGTGGTCGAGAGCGTGGTCGGCGACAAGCTGGCGCAGTGGTTCGAGGAACATCCCGGCGAGGCCCGCAAGGTGGTCGGCAAGGTGGTGGAAGCCGCCGCCGCCCGCGAAGCCGCCCGCAAGGCCCGCGAACTGACCCGGCGCAAGGGCGCCCTGGACATCGCCACCCTGCCCGGCAAGCTGGCCGACTGCCAGGAACGCGATCCCGCCCTGTCCGAACTGTTCCTGGTCGAGGGTGATTCGGCCGGTGGGTCCGCCAAGCAGGGGCGCAACCGCGCCTTCCAGGCGATTCTTCCGTTGCGCGGCAAGATTCTCAATGTCGAGCGGGCGCGCTTCGACAAGATGCTGTCCTCGGCGGAAATCGGCACCCTGATCGCCGCGCTGGGCACCGGCATCGGTCGAGAAGATTTCGACATCGCCAAGACGCGCTACCACAAGATCATCATCATGACTGACGCCGATGTCGACGGCAGCCATATCCGCACCCTGCTGTTGACCTTCTTCTATCGCCAGATGCCCCAGTTGATCGAAAAGGGCTATCTGTATATCGCCCAGCCGCCGCTGTACCGCGCCAAGCGCGGCAATTCCTCGGTGTATCTGAAGGACGACCGGGCGCTGGAAGATTACCTGACCAATGGCGGCCTGACCGACACCGTCCTGCAACTGCATGAAGGCCCCGGCATCGGCGGCAAGGAACTGCGCGAGCTGGCCGATCAGGCACGGGCGGTCAAGCACCTGCTGAAGCCGCTGACCCGGCGGGTGCCGATGCGCATCGTTGAGCAGGTGGCTATCGCCGGCGTGCTCAATTCCAAGGTGCTGTTCGAGGGCGACCATGTGACCGAAGCGGCGGACGCCGTGGCGCGCCGGCTCGACGCGCTGGAGCCGGACATTGCCCGCGGCTGGCACGGCAGCGCCAGCCTGGACGGCGGCCTGGTGTTCACCCGCACCCTGCGGGGCGTCACCGAGACCCACACCATCGACGCCGCCCTGATCCGCTCCGCCGAAGCCCGCCGCCTCGACGAGATGGCCAGCCGCCTGCGGGAAATCTACGACCAGCACGCCCGCCTGATCGCCAAAGAGCGCGAGGTCAGGATCTCCGGCCCGGTGGCCCTGGCCGACGCTATCATGGATGCCGGCCGCAAGGGCGTGACCATCCAGCGCTACAAAGGGTTGGGCGAGATGAACCCCGATCAGCTATGGGAAACCACCCTGGACCCCAACCAGCGCACCCTGTTGCAGGTCCGCGTCGCCCAGGCCGACGAGGCCGAACAGGTGTTCTCGACCCTGATGGGCGACATCGTCGAACCGCGCCGCGAGTTCATCCAGACCAATGCGCTGAAGGTGGCGAATCTGGACGTGTGACCGTGCCCAAAGCAATCCTTGAGCGGTTGGCCCTGCGGCAGTAACCTCGCGCGAACATCAAGGGGGAATGCTGCCGTGCAAGGGGATTCGGTCATATTATCCGCCTACCGTGAAGCGGTGCTGGCGGTTCATGAAAAAGGCCTGGCTGGCCCGGCGGCGACGATCACCGCCGTGCGCGCCGCCGCCAAGATCGCCTCTCACCTGCTCGAGCGCGAGGTGACGACGGACGAGGTGCGCCGCGTGCTGAAGGAGTAGACGGGGTCTGGAGACCCTGATCCACTGACACTGTTCGCTCAGGCCCGCCTCCGTCAAATTGACGTATGGTCGGGCTCGACGGGAGACCCTATACTCCGTTCGGCAGATACGAGCCTTTGAAAGCGAGCGGATGTGACCGACCAACCCGTCGATCTCTTGGGTGACGCCATTGAGGCGACACGGCAGGCAAAGCAGGATCTTGATGAGGCGCTATGGCGCCTGGCCGAGATTGAAACCGCGTACAACCGCAACATCAAGCAGCCCGGCGCCGATATTGCCCGACTGTCTGCCGAGCGCAGCGAAGCCGAAGACGCTTTGCATATTCGCGAGTTGATTGATTGCCGCCACGACGCGCAGCGCTGGGCCGGGCTGGTCGACGACAGTGTGCGGGTGTGCCGCCGTTACAGTTTCGAAAAGGTCATCGTCGCACAGATCCGCCGCCTGCTGCATCAGCATGCCGGGCCCGACGAGGATCTGGAGCTGTTCGCCATGACCCTGCTGCGCCATGTCCGCGAGCCCGATGACCCGGCTGTCTACGAGGCAGCCCGTTCGGTATTCCACCGCATCCGCGAGCACAAGCCGATCGGTCTGGACGAATGGGCGAATGGAACCAGCGATTGGGATTGACGGTGGTTATGGTCGCGACATGACGAAGGACACACTCCCCGCTTTCGCCACCCGCTATCTACCGCACCGCGCCCATCCGGGCTGGCTGGGCGATGAGATGGCCGACGCGCTGCTGGCCTACGCCGTCCACAACCAGAGCCGTTTCAAGCCTTCCAGGGTGAGGGCGGCCAGTGGCCCGGTCGTGGATCCGGCCCAGCGCAAATCCCTGCGTCTCGTTGATCTCGGGCCGTTCGCCGATCTGCTGCGGGAGCGGGCGTTGACCGCGGCGCCCGAGTTGAACCGGCTGTTCGGCGGGGGCGTCCTGACGCCTCAACAGGTCGAAATCGAACTGGTCGCCCATGGTGACGGCGCTTTTTTTACCCGACACAAGGACACCTTGATGAGCACCGGCCTGGAGGCCCTGCCGCGCCGCGTCACCATGGTCTATTATTTCCATCGGCGGCCGAAGGCGTTCAGCGGCGGGCAGTTGCGGTATTATTCATTGGCCGGCGAAGCCTATTTCGACATTGAACCGGACCATGATGTGATGGTCTCCTTTCCCTCCTGGGCCCCCCATTCCGTCGAGCGGATATCCTGCCCCAGCGACGACTTCGCCGACCAGCGGTTCGCCATCGACATGTGGATTCTCGGCTAGAGCGCCGCGCGTCAAATGTGACGCATAGCGCAACCAGCGGCCATTGCGACCGCGGCCAAGCGCGGAGCGCGCCCGGCGAGGGCAAGCCAAGCTGGAGCGTGATGCAGATTTACTGCATCACGCTCCAGCCCGCTCAGGCCACCTCGCGAATAGCCGCGGCCAGACCGCCCACCATTTCGGCGATCTGCGACTCCGACACGATCAGCGGCGGACTGAGGGCGATGATGTCGCCGGTCTGGCGCACCAGGACTCCGGCGTCCCAGCACCTCAGATACACCTCGTAGCCGCGGCTGCCCGGGCTGTCGGGGCGCGGTTCCAGTTCGATGCCGGCCACCAGGCCGAGGTTCCGCACATCGACCACATGCGGCAGCCCGCGCAGGCCGTGCACCGCATCCTGCCAGAGCGGCTCCAGGCCGCGCGCCCGGGCGAACAGGTCTTCCTCGGCATAGACGTCGAGCGTCGCCAGGCCGGCGGCGCAGGCCAGCGGATGGCCGGAATAGGTGTAGCCATGCAGCAGCTCGATGGCGGCCGGGGGCCCCTGCATGAAGGTCTGATGGATCGCCCCGCGCACCGCCACCGCGCCCATCGGCACGGCACCGTTGGTCAGGCCCTTGGCCATGGTCATCAGGTCGGGTTGAACACCGAGCCGCTCGGCGGCAAAGGCGGCGCCGAGCCGGCCGAAGCCGGTGATGACCTCGTCAAAGATCAGCAGGATGCCGTGCTTGTCGCAGATCGCCCGCAACCGCTCCAGATAGCCTTGCGGCGGCACCAGCACCCCCGTCGAGCCGGCCAGCGGCTCGACGATCACTGCGGCGATGGTCGAGGCGTCATGTGTCGCGACCAGCCGCTCCAGCGCGTCGGCCAGATGGGCGCCCCAAGCCGGCTGACCGCGGCTGAAGGCGTTGCGGTCCAGGTCATGGGTGTGCGGTAGATGGCCGATGCCCGGCAGCAGCGGGCCGAACTGCTTGCGGTTGTTGCCGATGCCACCCACCGACAGCCCGCCGAAGCCGACGCCGTGATAGGCGCGCTCGCGGCCGATCAGATGGGTCCGGCCACCCTCGCCGCGCAGCCGATGATAGGCCAGGGCGATCTTCAGCGCCGTGTCCACCGCCTCTGATCCCGAATTGGTGAAGAACACATGGTCGAGATCACCCGGCAACAGCCGCGCCAGCCGGGCCGCCAGCGTGAATTCCAGCGGATGGCCCATCTGAAAGGCCGGCGCATAATCCAACCGTGCCGCCTGGGCCTGAATCGCCGCGACGATCGGCCGGCGGCCATGTCCGGCGTTGACGCACCACAAACCGGACGTGCCATCCAGCACCCGTCGGCCATCGTCCGTGACGTAATGCATGTCCTCGGCGGCCACCACCAGGCGCGGCGCGGCCTGGTACTGGCGATTGGCGGTGAACGGCAACCATAGCGACTCGAGTGAGTTTGTTTGCATCACACCCTCCTGACCGGGCCTTACCCTACCCTTCCACCACGGGCACGTCAAAAGGCGTTGGGCCTCCTCATTCCTAGGATGACCCCATACTCTCGTCGTATCTGGGCGGACGTAACGACGTGAAAGGGTTCCTCCGCACCTTCCTGCGGTGCCGCGACCCAACTGTACGAAAGATATTCGCGCATCTGCAAATCCCCGGCTTTTAAAAATGGGCAGCGCGTATTATATCGCTATCAACTCTCGTTATGAACCGCGGCAGTGCCAGAGTGAATGTTGCAAAACGAAATGCCATAGGCTGAACTTGCCCATAGGCCGAATGTGAGTATTTTTGCTTATAGTCAAATTCGGTCATTGAGCATCCTTGCTATGTCGGCTGACACAAATGCTTAATTAGAGATGGCTGATGCAAATCCAGGCAGCCCGTTAAATCGGTTGCTTTGCCCCCTGAAACCGCCTATCCAAATCGGGAAAAGGTTCCCATGACCCACGCACCCGACGACACTCCGTTCGAAGGTCCGACCACGGATCAGCCCATGACCGAGAGAGAAACCCGACCTTCAAAACCCCTGAATCGCGCCAATGACACCGACCGCCATGTCGGCGCGCGGATCCGTGAGCGCCGGATCATGCTGGGGCTTTCCCAACAGCAGATGGCCGACCTGATCGGCGTGACCTACCAGCAGGCCCACAAATACGAGCGCGGCATCAACCGCATCTCGGCGGGCCGGCTGTACGAGATCGCGCAGGTTCTCGGGGTTCCCGTCGGCTACTTCTTCGAGGGTCTGGACAACCAGCGCAGCACCGACCTGACCACCCGTCAGCGCATGTGCCTGGAGCTGGCGCGCAACTTTGCGTCCATTCCCAACGAGAAGCATCAGGAAGCCCTGAGCCAGTTGGCGCGCGCCCTGTCGGAAGGCCGCTAATCCTCAGCGTCAGGGGCGGCGAGCCATTCCGCGCAGAACCTCGTCCACCGTGGTGGCGAGAAGGTGCAGCTTTCGCTCGCGGTCAGCGGCGCAACTGGTCAGCGCCAAGGTGGCGTGGCCATGCAGCAGCGCCAGCAGTCGCTCGGCAACATCCTCGGCCATCTCGGTCAGGTGATGCTTTTCGACCATGGCCGCGGCGACAGTGCGCAGGATCGTGCCGGCCGGGCCATCGGTCAGGGCCCGACCCAGGCGCGGCACACCGTCGAGCCCGTGCATCACCCGGTAGAGTTCCGGGTTGTCCAGAGCAAACGTCAGATAGGCGCGAGCGACCGCACGCAGGCGACGGCTGCGGCCCGGTTCGGCGACCGCGGCGCGCAAGGTGGCGGCCAAGCGGTTCTCGCCATCGCTGGCGATGCTGCGCAGGATCGCGTCCTTGTCCGGCAGATACTGATACAGCGCCGCCGCACTGCACCCGACCCGGGCGGCGACGCGACGGACGGACACTGCTTGCCATCCGGCCTCGGAGGCGATGGCATGAGCCGCAGCGACGATTTCCTGTCGGCGCGTCGGGCGGCGATCAAGGTCTAGTTCGGTCATAGCGCGACAGTAGCACCGGCACGGATGATATTCGCCCCACAACCTCGCAAGTCAGCCATTCGTGCAGACATCTTGCCACTCGGCGCGGACGTCGGCATCGGTCTCGACCGGCAGCCATACCGTCCGGAGCACGGCGAAGGCACCGGCCGGCAGCAGTCGCCCCAGCGCCCACACCGCCATCCCCCGCACCAGCGGCGAATCATCCCTGAGACGGCGCTCGGCCGCGATCGCCAACTCCGGCCGACCGCTGTTGCCGATGGCGTTCAGCACGTTGCGCACGAACCGGTCGCGGCCGACCCGCTTGACCGGCGAGCCGGAAAACACCTGGCGAAAGCCGGCATCGTCCAACTCGGCAAGGTCGGCCAGACGGGGCGCGGTCAGTTCGGCGCGCGGCAGGAAGTCGGGCTCGGTGGTCGGGACGGCGAACTTGTTCCACGGACAGACCGCAAGGCAATCGTCACAGCCATAGATGCGATTGCCCATGCGCGACCGCAGATCGGTGGGGATCGGCCCCTTGTGTTCGATGGTCAGGTAAGAGATGCAGCGCCGCGCGTCGATCCGCCCGGCCCCGTCGAAGGCCCCGGTGGGACAGATGTCCAGGCAGCGCCGGCACGCGCCGCAGGCGTCGGCCTGCGGCGGATCTGCGGTCAGGTCCAGGGTGGTGTAGATCTCGCCGAGGAACAGCCACGAGCCGAACCGGCGCGAGACCAGATTGGTATGCTTGCCCTGCCAGCCCATCCCGGCCGCCGCCGCCAGCGGCTTTTCCAGCACCGGCGCAGTGTCGACGAACACCTTGATATCACCGCCGGCCCGCTCGATCAGCCAGCGCCCGAGTTGCTTCAGCCGCTTCTTGACGGTGTCATGGTAATCCTTGTTGCGGGCGTAGACGCTGACAGTGCCGCGCTCGGGATGGGCGAGCAGGGCGCGCGGATCACCAGTCGGGCCGTAATTGGTGCCCAGCACGATCACCGAGCGCACTTCGGGCCACAGGCCTTGCGGACTGGCGCGGCGTTCGGCGGTGTCGGCCATCCAGCCCATGTCACCCTGGCGGCCGTCCGCCAGATAGCCGGCCAGATTGGCGGCCAGTCGCGGCTGTGCGACGGCAGAGGCGAAGCCGGCCACATCAAAGCCGACGGCCAGGGCCTGCCGGCGGATGTCGTCCTTCAGGGATGACTCAGCCACGGCCGCGATACGGCGCCACACCCTGCTCGGGCAGCCACAGCCCGGACGGCGGCGCTCCACTTTGCCAGAACACGTCGATGGGGATGCCGCCGCGCGGATACCAATAGCCGCCGATGCGCAGCCAGTGCGGCGCCATCGCCGCGACCAGCCGCTTGGCGATGCCGATGGTGCAGTCCTCGTGAAAGGCGCCGTGATTGCGGAAGCTGGCCAGATACAGCTTCAGCGACTTGCTTTCGACCAGCCGCTGGTCGGGCACATAGTCGATCACCAGATGGGCGAAATCCGGCTGGCCGGTAATCGGGCACAGCGAGGTGAATTCCGGCACCGCGAAGCGCACCAGATACACGGTGTCGGGATGGGGATTGGCGACAGTTTCCAGGACGGCGCGTTCGGGCGTCGCGGGAATCGCCGCGGCCTGACCCAGTTGGGTCAGGGTATGGGAAGTCAGATCGGTCATGGCCGCAAGAAAAGCACAGAGCGCCGCCGCCGTCACCGGTGCAAGTGGGCACGGATGCGCATATCGTCCTTCGAAATATGCCGGAACAGCCAATAGCTCAGATAGGTCCGCAGTTCGTCGACCGATCTGTCGTGAAACTCGCGCTCGACATCGGTGCGGAAGCTGGTCAACTCGTCCAGCAGGGCGCGATGGGCGGCGACATGGGCGGTGAATTCCGGCAGGCCGATATTCAGCATCACCCGTTCCTCATGGGCGAAGTGCTCGGCAACCGTCCGCCCCAGCCCATCGAGCGCCGCCAGCAACTCAGCCTGATCGGGGGCATGATCGGCAAACAGCCCATGCACCGCCGTGGCCAAGGCCTGATGCTCCTCGTCCAGCGACGCGATATCCACCGACAATGTCGGATCCATGCCCAGCCCTCAACCCCGATTCACACACGTCGATATATCACTTCCGGCTGGGTCTCCACCATGCCCCTTGTCGAAGGGCAGCCCTGACGTCAGGACATTTCGGTGCCTCACAGCGGTTCGATGTCGCCCAGCGCCTGTTCGGCGACGAAAGCGCCGACCATACTGGCCAGCCGGCCCTCGGCGATGGCATGGCGCAACGAACGCATCAGATCCTGGTAGTACTGAAGATTGTGCCAGGTCAGCAGCATCGGCCCGAGCATCTCCTCGCAGCGGAACAGGTGGTGAAGATAGGCCCGCGAGGCGGTGCGGCAGGCCGGGCAGGAACAGCTCTCGTCGAGCGGTCGCGGGTCGTCCTGATGGCGGGCGTTGCGGATATTGATCGCGCCGCGCCGAGTGAAGCCCTTGCCGGTACGGCCCGAGCGGGTCGGCATGACGCAATCGAACATGTCGATGCCGCGCAGCACCGCGCCGACGATATCGGCCGGCGTCCCGACGCCCATCAGATAGCGCGGCCGATCCTCGGGCAGCAGCGGCACGGTGACGTCCAGGGTAGCGAACATGGCCTCCTGGCCCTCGCCCACCGCCAGACCACCCACCGCGTAGCCGTCGAAACCGATGTCACGCAACGCCGTCGCCGATTCCGCGCGCAGATCCGGGTAGATGCCGCCCTGGACAATGCCGAACAGGCCATAGCCGGGCCGCGGCACGAAGGCGTCCCGCGAACGGACCGCCCAGCGCATGGACAGGCGCATGCTGGCGGCAGCGGCTTCGGGGGTGGCGGGAAAGGGTGTGCATTCGTCGAAGGCCATGGTCACGTCGGCATCGAGCAGACGCTGGATCTCCATGGATCGTTCCGGGGTCAGCTTGTGCTTGCTGCCGTCGAGATGGGACTGAAAGGTGACGCCGTCCTCGTCCAGGGTGCGCAGCTTGGCCAGGCTCATCACCTGGAAGCCGCCGGAATCGGTCAGGATCGGCCCCGGCCAGTTCATGAAGGCATGCAGCCCACCCAGCCGCTCGACCCGCTCGGCGGTCGGGCGCAGCATCAGGTGATAGGTGTTGCCAAGCACGATCTCGGCGCCGGTCGAGGCCACCGAGTCGGGATGCATGGCCTTGACGGTGCCGGCCGTGCCGACCGGCATGAAGGCCGGAGTATGCACGGGGCCGTGGGCGGTATGCAGCACCCCCAGCCGGGCCGCGCCGTCGCGGCCCAGCGATTCATAGCGGAATGTGGTCATGGACACCGTCAGTGGTTGAGGAGGCGCAGCCGCTCGAGGGCGGTGTCGAAATTGAAATCGGGATCAAGCAGATCATCAAGCGCAAACGGGCAGGCGGACGGCAGGGCCGGCACCGGCTCGCCGGCATCCTCGAAATCGTCGACGGCCATGCGGCGGGCGCCGCGAAACACATCCTCCAGGTCGATCCGCCGCCGCATGCTGGCGCTGTAATGATCCCGGGCATCAAGCTGAAAGGCCCGGCACTCGCGGCGCCAATGGCCGAGCACCTGGGCGTTGCGGGAAAAGGCGGCCTTGAGCAGATGCGCCAGCAGGTTGCGCAGTTGACTGGTGACCTTGCGAAGCTGCTCGCTGCCCAAATCCTCGATCTCCTCGGCCAGATGCCCCAGATCCACCCCGTCGGTCGGCGGCAACTGGCGCAGCACCGCGGCCTGATCCAGCGTCCAGGCGTAAAAATCCTTGTCGTAAAGCTGTTCCGGTTTCGCCATGTCGGCCTCGGTCAGTGCGTGGCGACGCGCAGCCGCTCCAGGGCTGCATCGAAATTGAAATCCCGCTCCAGCAACTCAGCCAAAGGGATCGGGCAGGTGGATGGGAGCGGGGGGACCGGCTCCCCGGCATCGGCGAAATCGGCCATCGCCGCGCGGCGGGCATCGCTGAACAGATCGGCCAGATCAATATGCTGGCGCATCGAATTGCTGTAGCGAACCCGGGCGTTGCGCTGGAACGCCACGCATTCGGAGCGCCAATGGCTCAGAACCTGAGGATTGCGCGAAAATGCCGCCTTCAGCAGATGCGCCAGCAAATGGACGAGATTGCTGGTGACCGCATGAAGCCGTTCGCTGCCCAAATCCTCAATCTCCTCGGCCAGATGCCCCAGATCGACCCCGTCGGTCGGCGGCAACTGGCGCAGCACCGCGGCCTGATCCAGCGTCCAGGCGTAGAAGTCCTTATCGTAAAGCTGTTCCGGTTTCGCCATGTCGGCCTCGGTCAGTGCGTCGCGATCTTAGTCGGAAACCTCGGCCCGCTCCAGCAGGCTGGCATCGCCGTAGGAATAGAAGCGATAGCCCGCGGCAATGGCATGGGCATAGGCCTGATGCATGCGCTCCATCCCGGAGAAGGCGCAGACCAGCATGAACAGGGTCGAGCGCGGCAGGTGGAAATTGGTCATCAGCCGGTCGACGATGCGAAAGCGGTAGCCGGGGGTGATGAAAATATCCGTGGCGCCGTCGAAGGCCTGCAAGGTGCCGTCCTCGGCGGCGGCGCTTTCCAGCAGGCGTAGCGAGGTGGTGCCGATAGCCGTCACCCGGCCGCCGGCGGCCCGGGCGGCGTTGATCGCGGCGGCGGCCTCGGCGGTGACCGTTCCGTGTTCAAAATGCATCCGGTGGTCGTCGGTGTCGTCGACCTTGACCGGCAGGAAGGTGCCGGCGCCCACATGCAGGGTCAGGGTCACCCGCTGGACGCCGCGGGCATCGAGCGCCGCCAGCAGCTCGGGTGTGAAATGCAGGCCGGCGGTCGGCGCCGCCACGGCCCCCTCGGCGCGGGCATAGACGGTCTGATAGTCGCTGCGGTCGCGCTCGTCGGCGCCACCATCCCGCTTGATATAGGGCGGCAGCGGCATGGTGCCGTGCTGCTCCAGCGCCGCCATCAGCGCCGGTCCACCGCGATCGAAGCGCAGAGTGACCTCGCCGGCCTCGCCCTTGGCCTCCACCTCGGCCGAGAAATCCGTTGCGAAGTCGACGCGATCCCCGGCTTTCAGCTTCTTGGCCGGCCGGGCGAAGGCGTGCCAGCGGTCGAGTCCGGCCTGCTGATGCAGGGTCAGCTCGAGTCCCGCGGTGCCGCGGCGCCCTTTCAACCGGGCCGGAATGACGCGGGTATCATTGAAAACCAGCACGTCCCCGGGACGCACCAGACCGGGCAGGTCACCGACCGACAGATCGTCCTGGCCATCGGCGCGAACATGCAGCAAACGCGCCGAGTCGCGCGGCACCACAGGCCGTTCGGCGATGCTCGAACGGGGTAGGTCGAACGCAAAAGAGTCTACCCGCATGATTCTGCACTTACGTCGTTGAGGGGATACCGGGTAATCCGAACGGGCAATAGCCACAAGGGGGAGGCCGCGTCAAGCCGCCCCCCGCCAACGAGGGATCTGCCCGTGTCGTCGCGCCCCGTCCGCCTGTCGCTTGTCATCCTGCTGCTGGGTGGCCTTGCCGCCTGTGCCCAGTCGCCCCGTTTCCTGCCGATGGCCGATCAACAGACGGCCTTGGCCGAGGCTCAGGCGCAAAGCGCCGCCTCCGCCAAGGTCACCGGCAGTCTGGCCGACCGGGTTCGCCAACTGTCGCCCGGCGAACGCCTGGACGATGCCCGCCGGCTGGCCCGCGTGCAACGGGTCGCCGGCCGGCTGTACGCCGCCGCTCAGCCCTTTTTCCAGAGCCGGGGACTGGCCAGCAGCTATCCGGTCGAGCTTGAAGACAGCGGATTGCTGAACGCCCACGCCGACAGCCGCAAACTCAGCATCTCCCGCCCCATGGTCGACCTGGCTGCCAACGACGACCAACTGGCGCTGGTGCTCGGCCATGAACTGGCCCATCTGGTGCTCGGCCATACGGTCCAGACCTTCGGCGACCGGGTCGCCCGCGCTTTCACCACCGGCCACGAAAAGAACGACGAACGCCAAGCCGATTACGTCGGCCTCTATCTGGCGGTGCGGGCCGGCTACGACGCTGATCGGGGCATCGCCCTGTGGCGCCGCATGGGCGCCGCCGTTCCGGTGATCATCCACGGCGATCAGGTCCATCCCGGCACCGCCGAACGCTATGTGGCACTGCGTCAGACCGCCGTCGAGATCGCCCATAAGCGCGCATCGGGACAGACGCTCATGCCGACGCTGCGGTAAGTGGGGCAAAGTGGCGGGCAAGCAGGTGGAGCATTTGGCGCTGAGCAGCATTTCCCCCCTCTCCCGCTTGCGGGAGAGGGTCGGGGTGAGGGTTGACCACGGAGCCGCCCGTGCGGGCCTGCGGGCGTCAGCCCTCACCCTCCCAGCCTACGGCTGGGCCCCTCCCTGCTATGAAAATAGAGTCTCAGAATTGAGCGTTCATGCGGCTTCTGCCGTTGGTTCCGGGCGCTGGAGGGTCACCGAGTAGCCGAGGGCCTCAAGGTGACGGACGTGGTTCTGGGTGGCTCGCTC
>OBEQ010684537.1_pt1 | contig 60279 bp, 59 predicted proteins | sample 1670901 | NCBI WGS metagenome assembly OBEQ01 (sample SAMEA104232315, study PRJEB22302) | groundwater metagenome | biome: forest; feature: aquifer; material: groundwater | place: USA | collected 2011-08-07 | depth 5.4 m
AGCTGTAGTCCCAAACCTTGAATAGGCTACTGAGGCGAAGCCACCGACTTGGAGCGTGTTGCCGGTCAGAAGATATGAGGCAGAGGCTGTGCCCTGGAACTCTCCTCTGCCTTGGACAGTGAGAAGAGAAGATGGGGTGGTCGTCCCAATGCCGACATTACCCTTGTTTTGGACATAGAACACGCTACCTATTGAAGCGGTATTTGAAAGCTCAAATGGCACCGACAGCGAGGCACCATTGTCACCCATTCTAAATAGTTTCGTTCCCGATGAATTTTGGATCTGAAAATAATCATTCGCTCCTTGATCTGTTGTACCCTTCAAAATAAACTGGGTAAAATTATTAGCCGCCTCCGATGGGTCCGCAGTTTGCATAAACACAGAAAAATTAAAATTAAAACGCTTGTTGGTTGAATCCCAACTGAAGACTGCGTTGGTAGCTGGAGTTCCTCTTTCAAATGTTACTGAAGAATCTTCAGCGTCAGTTGTGGCATTGTCACTGTTGATAGTAAAAGCATTAGCTACTGTTCCAGAAATTGAAGACGAAGCAGCTGTAAGATTAGTCACATCCAAAGAATCCGTCCATATTTTTCGCCAACGATTAGCAGTAGAACCGATATCAAAACTGTTACTGAATGGAATGATATTGCTTTTTACTTGAGCATTTACATATAAAAGATCTGAGCCATCGGTTGCATCGCCAATAGCAACATGGCTGTCAAAAGCAGCTGTGGCATTTACTTCAAGGTCACCGGAAACAAGAAGATCATTAGCAGTAGTGATGTAGTTAGAATGGGTAGTAGTGGCAGTACCGAATCTGGAATATGCCGCCGAAGAAAACCCTCCCACTTGGAGAGTGTTGCCCGTCAGGAGATATGAGGCCGATGCTGTACCCTGAACTTCAAGTTTGGTGGTTGGATTTTTAGTTCCGACTCCCAAGCGCGCATTAGACACATCCCAATAGAAATTATTATTATTTTGGCCAAGATTACCAGAAGCATCAACAAATAAGACCGAGCCGGCCGTACCATCTGTCACTTCAGCGCCGATTTCCGGATTACCTACATTTTTCCAAGAAGTACCATTATAGACCTGCATTTTGGTAGCGGTGGTATTAAACAAAGTCATACCCGCAGCTGGAGAAAGTAAGTCCCTTTCAGCAGTCGTCAAGTTATTTAATTTAAGACCGGCATGATTTGTACCATTAAATGAGAGGAGACCAGATATAGAAGCAGTACCACTGACCTCAAAACTTGTGCTGGCAATCTTTACGGGTTGATTAAAATTGAATTTATTATTTGTTGAATCCCACTTGATTATTGCATTTGGGGTTGTAGTCCCCCGTTCAAAAGAAAGATAAGAATCTTCCGTGTCAGCCGTGGCGTTGTCTGTATTAATTCTGAATGATGAACTTGTGACTCCGGCAAAATTAACATTTCCCGAAAGCGTAAAATCTCCGTTAAAATTCCCGCCTACAGCATATAAGTTCTGCCATCGGTTTGAAGATGAGCCGAGGTCATAAGATCCAGAAGGAATTAAGTTTGATAGTACCCTGCTGGAAACTACTAAGTCACTAGTTGAAGTTTTACCGCTTGCAGTCAGATTACCGTTTCCATCAATACTAAATTTTTTGGAATAAACTTGAAAATTGGATTTATCTGGTTTGTCTTTATTTCCAACACTAACATCGCCTGCAACCCCCAAGGTGCCAAATGCACCATCAGAACCCCAAACTCCTTTATAGAAAAAACCAGGGCCACGAAAATCACTCTGGCCATTCACTTCTAGGGCGCCGACAGTAATACCATTGAGAGTGCTAGCGCCATTAGATGTGACGAAATCAAGATTAATATTTTGTTTTTTTATTCCATCAAGAAATTCAGCGTTTAAGTTTTTAATCAAAGAGGTGTTAAATATTTTAATGGTACCGCTTGTCAAAGTAATGTCTTTACCGAAAACCGCATCACCAAATACACCGAGACCGCCATAAACCTGCAACGAATCCATAAGTTTTGTGGCGCCTTTTACTGTCAATGTTTTACCTATTTCAACATTACCTTCAAGTTTCACATCTTCATATGTCAAATTACCATTCTTTGTCACGAAAGCGAGCGTGAAATCTTTAGACGCCAATCCGTCTAAATAATTAGCATTTAGATTATCCACCAATGTTGTTGAGTCAACTACTATTGGTGCCACACCATCAGGCGCATGCGAGCGAAACTGGCCTTGAGTTTCAATGTGGCCAAAGATTGAAATGTTTCCAGCTTTATCAATGACCAAAACTTCATTAGCATGAGTACCCGGAAAGTGTCCCTGAATCGTATCTGCATCTTTAAATACTTTTTTGACTTGCTGAACAACATAATCAACTTGTCCGAAACTAAATCCGCCAGCCATTATAAAAAGAAGTGCTATGGCAGTAATCATAATGGCCATCATTCTAACTGGACTACGCATCATCGAGCGGGCATATCTGTCAAACATTTTAAAACGGTGCCCAAATGATGGCAGTTCAACTTCAAAAAATTCTTTCTGTTCTGAAGTCAGAGATTCTTTCTGTGGCTGTTCAAGTTTCTTGGTTACCCTTTCGGCAAAATCTCCCAACGACTCCGATAGATTATCTAATTTTTTTAAAACATCTTTTTCTTCTAATACAAAGGGGTCCTTTTGTATCGGGGATGTTTCTGGTTGAGTTACGACAGGAGTTTGAGGCTTTATTTCTTTTCCGGAATTAAAAGATATCTGTGGATTCAATCTTTCAAATTCTTCAAAAATTTTTGAATGTTCTGCGTGCTCAACCGGTTCTCCTTTTTCAGGTTCTTCTGGAGTAAGTGATGATGTAAGTCGTCCAAAAACATTTTTGGGTAAAGAGATAAAAACACTTTGTGTTTTTAAATAGTCATCTATCGCTTCTCTCGTTGTATACCAATTTCTTCCAAGCTTTTTAGAAAAAATCTTCCCTCGCCTTGCAAGCAAACTTAAATATTCCTGCGAATAAGCACATAGTCTTGATGCTTCAAGCATCGAGATCCAATGATATTTTTGTTCCTCTTGATTGGCCATTTTTATTTGAAAAAATCTCTAATTTTTGATATATTTAAAAAACCTAAAGCCCTGTATTTATACAGAGCTTCGGGTGTGCATTCCCCTAGTCCCGCCATTGGCGGGACTAGGCCGTTTTTAATCTGATAATTGTGCATCCTCTTTTTACTATTTTCGAATGTGCCTATTACGATCGATATATCTAAGTATTACAACAACAAAACGCTACATCCGATATCGTATCGGATAACTTGCAAAATCTTTTTCAAGTCTAGCGAAAATTCCATCTTAAGCGATACATAAAGTATACCATCGGATGTTTAAAAAATGTTGATAACTCTATGTTTTTAATGTCTAAGGAGGTTTAAATATTTAAACTTTTAAACATGGGCCGACAAATGCTGATTTTGTTATCAACATTGACCTTGTTTAAACATAAAAGTAAAATTAATATATAAACCCGCATAAACATTACTATCATAAGTTTGATAAAAACATTTAAACTCTATGGCATAATGATTGGACGGTTTATAATGGTTCAAAAATTAAAAATCAATAATTAATAATTATTTATATATGCCAAAAAAATTTCTAACCGTAAATGATGTCGCCCGATTACTTGGAGTAACCCCCTTGACGGTTCGCAACTGGGATCACGCCGGCAAGCTTGTCGCTTACCGCAACCCTGTGAATAACTATCGGCTGTATAAAGTTGAAGATGTGGAAGTGTTGCTCAAACAAATAGAGCACTCAAAAGAAAAAATAAGAAAATTAAAAATAGATATTTTCTAAAACCGCCATAAGGCGATTTTAGAACCTTTGACAAAAAAATATAATCTAATAAGATAATAGGAAGCATCTTGAAAACCAGGAAATAGAAACATGAAAAGAATTACCAAAACAATAGGTATCACTACCTACTCTTTTGACGAATTATCTGGGATAGTAAAGAAGCTCTTTATAGAGGCGGCAAAAACTAGAAACAATGCCCAGGCTCCATATTCAAATTATCACGTTGGTTGCGCAATTCTCACAATAAACGGGAAAATTCTTACTGGTGTTAATGTTGAACGGTGCTCCTGGACTCAAACAACTCATGCGGAACAAAACTCAATTGATAGCGCAGTTGCAAGTGAGGGTCCCATCAGAATAATGTCTATAGCAGTTATAGGGGCCCCCGCAAGTGAAAAAATATCGTTCGACCCTCCTCCCCCACTCCCTCCGGAAGATAAGAGGATTAAAAACGTTCAGGATGTTTGTCCATCTTGCGGCCATTGCCTTCAAATCATCGTTGAGAATTGTTTTAAGTCAACAGGCGAATATGATCCCGATGTTAAATTATGGGGCTATCATAATGGAGAATTCTACTGCACTACAATCGGTGAAGCTCTCCCAATGCCATTCCTGCCCCAATATCTCGGCACCAATTACGCCGATAAATGAGCCGAATTAAAAACCTCGTCGAAACGGGGTTGTTTTTATTTTAAATCTCTAAAAATTAAGGCTTTGGCTTCGGAAGAATATCCATATGCTTGGCATCGACTTCGTCTTCCCACTGTTTGATCAGCGGAGAATCAAAGCCGTAATCATATTCTCTGGTACCCGGCTTAGGCCGAATTAAAAGTTCATTTTTGTCCCTATAGAACGGACTGCGACACTGGTAGTCAACCAGATATTCCATAGGATACATCTCAACAGTGATGCCATCCTTATTGGAAAATTCTACCATACAGAAAAGGGAAAGAGGAGTGAGACCAAAACCAAGTTCAAGACCTGATTGATCGATCAAACCAGGCATTTGAAGCGCTAGAATATCAGAAATCATTGCCACCCAGAAAGAGTGATAATGACCGCCAAGCATTACATTGATGCCTTCGGCAGCTTTAGCCATATTGGTCACCCATTTGAGCTGTGAATCAACCGGAGTCCGGCCGCCTCCGCCAAAAGGTTGCCACTTATGCTGAACGGCATACCTGAAGCCGGCAATTTCTCTGGTGTAAATTGGCCAATGAGCAGTACCGCCATCCTCGGCATTTCCGGAATTAGCCGTACGTCCACGGGAAAATGGAATGATCTCGACATCAGGATAAGGATATACAATCTCACCCTTCTGACCGCTGTCCAGCATGGCTTGTTTGTAGCCCTCCCTGAATAGAGCATACTTATTAGTCAAACCCGATTCTAAGAATGAAAGCGGGTCTCCGCCCTCTTTCTTAGCCATCAAGTTATCCCATTCGTGGTTACCCAATACGCGTCCGATAAATTCCACAGTTGGAGCCGGATAAAACGGCAAAAAGCATTTTTCGAACATCGCCTGCTGGCTCTTAATAGAAACAAGCTTTTTGATTCTTGATTCCGACACAAACTGCATATAAATTGAGAAGCCATGAATAAGGTCGCCGTTATAACTGATGTGGTGAACAGGATTAGGACCGTAAAGAGCCAGGTCATGAGCCTTGATAGCCCACTCCAAGCGCATCTGCGGTGAACCGGTTTGAATGTCCTGGAATAGGGCAACGCGTTTCTTAACTTCCGGAACGGTCTTGCAATTCTCTAATATCCTCATCGTCGAATTGTTAAGAACCCTGAACTTGAATCTTCCGTCTTCAAAGATCTGGAAGTCGGTAATACCGGAACTGACCGGTTCTTTACGGAAAGTATTCTGCTTGTGCGACTTCTCGCCCACGATCTGGGTATTGAATGTCCTGAGCCTTCTTGAAGCTGCAAGAAGAGTATCCTGACAACCCGGAAGGTTAAACAGGAAAGAACCGCCGACATTAGTGCCAAAGAAACGCTCTTGCTGGAAGTCGAAAACAAAATTCGGAGTTTTGATCCCGCGTGCCTGTAGCAGGCGGAAGTTTTTTTCCATAACGATCAACGTGTCAAGATTCTGAGTAACATCAGAATAACCAGTATTGTGAATATACTGAAGAGTTTTGAGATTCTCCGGATTGTCTCTGAATATTAACTTGAGCATTATGGGATCAGGAGTAACGTGGCGCTTGCTACTGGCTTTATCGCCAAACAGCGCTTCCACATCAACAACCTTCTTGAAGCTCTCCGGGATCTCATGACCGAACTTCTTGAATAGAAGCACCATCAGAATCAACAGGAATTCGTTCTTATTGAGACCAGGTACAATCTCATTAACCTCGGCTTTATTTAGCAAGCTTCTGCCGGTACGGTACATATAGGTCTGGATGTGTTTCCATTGTTTCTCGTAATAATCAACGTAGTCCCTGCCGGACAACCTGGAAATCTCTTCCGGGAACAAAGCGCTCAATCCGGTCCTGCGCAAACCAAGAAGCTCTTTCATGGCGATAAGGGTTCTTGATTTGGCAACATTCATGTCATCATCGCTCAAAAGGTAAAAGACCGAAGCGGCAACTTCCTCGTAATCCTTGAGGAATCTGTCAGCGTGCTTATACTGGGAAGCGATCTTGTGAAGCGATGCTACCTTGGTCAAAGCCCGCAACCGTTCAACTTGATAACTGCGATGGTCGCCCTGGACGAATCCGCTGGCTACCACAATATCAGGCCTAATTCTCTTCATTTCCCTTTCGGCATAAAGCAGAAGGCCGAAATCGGTGAACTGGTTTCCGAGGCGAACCTCGCCTACAGTAATGATTCTGGCGCTTTCGCCCTTGACATTGATCACATAGGGAACGACTGTTTTGGCCTCAAGATCATCCTTAGACAGCTTTAAGAGGGTCTCGGTATCTTTGGGTTCAATCTTTTTAGCTTCCTTGTCCTCTTCCTGATCAAGCATGTTATCTGCCTTGAAAAGATCGAGGCCCATCAAGTCATCAGGATTAGTACCGGTAAGTTTTGCTCCTCCGGTAAGCTTAAAAGCTCCCTTGGGCTGTTTAACCATTTCCAATACACCTTTAGAAACCTGGTGGTTGACGATAGTTTCCAAAACATGGATACCAATAGTCCCACCTGTTTCCTGCTCAATCATCGCAAGTGTCTTGGAACCATCTGCAAGAGACCTAAGAACTCTAGAAGTTTCTTCATTTGGAATCAACTTGAATAATTCTTCGGCTTTATAGAAGTCCGGAAGATTACACAAATATTGGAGATGTGTTCCACATTTGAATGTTGACAAGATTTTCCATTCAACAAACTTAGATAAGATGCCACGAATAGCATTGAGCTTCTCTACCCGCTTGCGTCCAGTAACACCAAGTTGTTTGACAAAAGGAAGAAGTTCAATATTTCTGAACGTTCTTTTTTGATTCAGAACCCGGTGAATAACAGACCAATATCCTTTGAGGTCACCTCCAAGGTTGCTGACGAATTCTTCTGGAGTTATTTCGTCTTTTTCTCTTTTAATAATTAGTTCTTTTTCAGAAATACGTTCGGTCTTTTTAGGGCTCATTATTTCCTCTTTGAGTTTTAAAAGCAACTGCCTACATAATAGCAAACGAAATCAATATGGCAAGCACACAACATAAAACCACTCATTGAGTGGTTTTATGATTGGCGGGGGCACCAGGACTTGAACCTGGAAATCTTCTTTTGGAGAGAAGCAGTTTACCGTTAGCCTATGCCCCCATATGATAAAATCAGCTTTTAGCTGATTTTATCATAATATTTAAAAATGTTCGAGGTCTTAGCCTGTCATTCTAGCCTCCTTATGAGGAGTGTGCTTCTTGCACCATTTGCAGAATTTTTTGAACTCAAGCTTCCTTTCAACTAATTTCTTGTTTTTTGAAGTGTAATAATTAGCTTGTTTGCAAACCGTACACTTCATTCTTAATAAATTATCTTGTGGCATAGGAGTTTTATTGAATTATGTTGGTTTCAGTATAATATACCAAAAATAACAATATTACAATAGTCCGCCAGCTGGCGGATTGACTTTATCGAAATTAACTATAAAATATTTAAAAGAAGCACATTCACAAGAACAGGAAAGTGGGTATGACAAGATACTATTCAGAAAACGCCTTAAGACGCATCAAGTCAGCTAAGAATTATCAGGAATTGCTTATCGTTGCAATTGAAGTTCTGGATGCCATGCGCGATCAAAACCCACGAAAACCTATCGCCATGGTTTGTGGACCAATATCAACTGGCGGCATGAATTCAAGAGAAGCTAATCTGCGCATATTTTCCAGAGCCATAGATAGAATATCAACTGATGGCTTATTGGTCTTTAGCCAAATGCCGTTTGAAGATGATATGGGAAGGATATATAAATCAGACCCGGCATTGCAGGTTTTAAAACTATTAGAAGAATTCTATCTACCTATATTTGAGTTGAGATTTATCAAATTATTATGTTTCCTCCCTGGATGGGAAAAATCTGTCGGCGCAAGCTGGGAACACAAACAGGCCAAGACATTAGGCATACCAATAATATATTTAGCCGATTCATACATTGCAGACTAAACGCCTTAAGGCGTTTTTTATTGGGGAGCCGGAGGAGAGAATCGAACTCTCGGCCTCTTTCTTACCAAGAAAGCGTTCTACCACTGAACTACTCCGGCACTATTTTAATAAAGATTTTTTCTTTAATCCGACCCTTAATTTAGGACTTGATTTTGGGTGTTTAAAAAACTCAATCTGTTGTAGCCTCTTTTTTGGCTCTCCTTTAGTATTATGGATCCCCATATGCCTATCGTTTTCAACAACAACTACATATTTTGACCCAATCTTTTTAATCATGTGGGCGGTGAGGGATTTGCACCCCCGAAGGCCAACGGCCGCGACGTTTACAGCGTCGTGTGTTTGACTACTCCACCAACCGCCCATTTTTATATATTATAACACAATCTTAACTAAATTCCCAGTTTTCAATGTGGGGCGAAAATTGTTCCTGCAATTTTAAATAATCTTCCTTTAGTATCAAGATTAATTTTTCTTTCGGATACAATGACCTAAACCCCTGATCCCTCTTTAGGGAATAGTCCGAGAGGAAGTTTTTGATCTCGATATAATTATTATAATAAGGAAGATAAAAATCTGGTGTATATTTCTGAAATTTCAAATCAAACGTTCTTGGCTGAAACACCCATTCAATTTTTAGGAAGTTAAGAACTCTTGCAAAATTAGCTTCCCACCGACTGAAGAAATACAAATTGGAATCAATATCCGGCCTTATTCCAGCTTTTGCTCTCGCTGCTTTTGGAGAAGTTGGTCTGCTACCGATATCGTTTATGGAACAAGCCACACTACAATATTTATGATTTCGCCATCTTTCGGTCAAAAACTTTTTGTTACAAGTCGGACAAACTTTATCCAAACGAGGAATCATTATCCTGCCTTTTGATTTACTTGGCTTTCCAATTAAAGATAGAGAAATTTTATTACGCCATTCATCGGTTAGAGGGCCTCGGTGCAAATTACTGTAAGTTGCAGAACAACTTTGCGAACAAAAATCCTTCTGTTGATATGTTTTTGCTTGAAAAATATTATTACAATCATTTCTCTTGCATTTCCTGTCCTCTATTTTTGCCCGCTGATTTTCAAAATAACCTGCTTTCCAAGCATGCTTTGTCCTCTCAGCCTGTGCTTTTTTATATTCAGTTGAATCGTAAAAACTATAACGCATTTGGGTTAACTTAAAAATTGAGCCTGTGTGGTGAATCGAACACCAGTCGGCGGTTTACAAAACCGTTGCTTTGCCACTAAGCTACACAGGCATATTTATCCTATTTTATCAAAAAACTTGAGATTTGGAAAGAAAATTTAATTGCTTTGAGTGACAAGTTTTTCTGTTGTTTGAGAATGCTTTTTTTGTAATTCTTCATTTTGAGGATTTAGTTCTATTGCCGCCTCAAATGATTCCTTGGCATCAGATAAATTGTTCATTTTTACATAAAGATCGCCGAGAACCTCATATAATCTAGAGTCTTTTGGGTTTTTGGCTATTTCTATTATCAATCCCTGCTCCTCTCTCTTCATATCCTCCAAGGTCGTTCTGGGAGCAAGCTGGACTTTAAGAATCAGAGATTCTTCCGCTTTTGTCTTCTCTGCAACAGCAGAAGTTGTTGTTTTAAAACCATTACCTCTTCTTATTCGCTTTATCCAAGAATCGGATATCCTGTCTATTTTCAACGAAACAACCCTCAATCTTCGGAGAAACTTTTCAAGTTCTATGAGCCACAGGTTTCCATATTCTTTCAATTTTAAACTTTTAAATCCCTCCGAAAATTCAGGAAATAAATCATTCAAAATATCGCCCATTGCACTTGCCTGCGCAGGTAGATGGGTCTCGGGAGTAAGTTTGTTTAAGTATGGCATCTTACGAAAAACAATAACGAAAATTCCTATAACTGATGCCAGTATTAACGTAAGGGGAATTAAAATGAACATAGTAATTATATTTGAAATATTTCAAACCGGCCTATTTGAATATTCTCTCCCAATTTGGCTATGTAATTGTTGATGAGATCCCTTATGGTCATGTCCTGATTTTTAACATAGAGTTGATCCAAAAGATCATTGACACTCCTGGGCTTCATGGCAGCAATGTGCATAGCGATTTCTCTGGCCAATTCCTGAAAATCCGCATTTCTCGCAACAAAGTCGGTTTCACAAAGAACTTCCACCATAGAACCAAGTTTTTTTGTCGCATGAATATAGGAGGAAACCACACCCTCCTTAACTTCACGAGACGCTTTCTTCTCGGCTGTTTTAATTCCTTGGGCTCTCAATATTTCAACAGCTTTTGTCTCATCCCCTCCGGCTTTATCAAGGGCTTTTTTTATCTCATTAAAAGAAAGCCCCGTGCTTTCTCGTAAGTGCTTTACCTTTTCTACATCAGTCGACATTTACTTTTGAATTAGTTCGTTTTTAATTATCTCCATAATCAAGTCAACTGATTTTTTGGAACGATCATTAGCCGGAATTACATAATCCATATCGTCTGGATTAGAATCGGTATTGACTATGCCCAAAGTTTTAATGCCCACTCTTTTGGCTTCCTTGATTGGTAAAGCACTTTCCTTGAGAGACGAAACAAACACCGCATCCGGCACGCGTGTCAGCTTCTTCAATCCTTCAAAATGAACCGACATTTTCTGAAGTTCTTTATTGAACATCATTCTTTCTTTTTTAGTGTATTTGTCTAATTCACCCGACTTGGTAGCTTTCTCTAGCTCTTCCAGTTTCTTTACCCTAGAATTGATAACTTTGTAATTGGTAAGGGTTCCGCCCAGCCACCTGTCTAAAACATACGGCATGTTCAATGTTTCGGCTAATTCTTTTGTAGAATCCACCGACTGCTTTGTAAGCGCCACGAACAAGACCAATCCCCCTTTGGCCAAGGTGGCCTTAAGAAATTCAATGCTGTTTTTTAATTGGGCTTGGGTTTTTAAAAGGTCAATGATACATATCCCATCGCGGACGGTAAAAACATACTTGGACATCAAAGGATTATATACTGTCTTTTTCCGGCCAAAATGCATACCCGCCTTTAACATGTCTTCATATGGCACTTGTGTTTGTATTTCTTGCATGAGAACAATATTACCAAAATTTAGTTTAATAATCAAGCAATCGTCTCATTCTCACAACCCAAGCTTCGCCTCATCATTTTTCTGGTCATGTTCCTCATCTCGTCATTCGCTTCAAGATAGCAAGTATAGATTTAGCCAAAATAACAGGTAACCCACGCTTGCCTCCTCGCATATCAGAATATGCTCGGCGCTCGACCTATTATTTTGGAATCTATAACTCTTGCCACTTTCAGCTCATGACTCGCTTCGTCAAATGACAGAAAAACAATGGGGCTACGCTTGATCTTATTTTAGTTGTTACAAAAAGACCAAAAAATTGGTCTTTAAGATTTCAAAACAAAAGTTGTGATCTTCAGTAAACGAGGTCTGCCCCACATATAACGATGCGTGTTTTGTGGATCATTCCCCCACCTGCCAAACCATTCCATGAACCAGTTCACAGCACCTTCATCGTTAATAGCTGGAAATTCAAAACTATGCTTTGTGGGCCAACCCTTTAAATCTTCAAGAACCGTACCGTCGATTATCGCGCCTGGCCCAGCTTTAGTCTCATATTCAACAACATATTTAACCTCAGCCACAAAAACCTCCCTAAATAATGAACTGCCCATATTAAACCACAAACTCTTTAATTTTGCAAAAAGTCCGTTCGTATTTACTTTGACACTTTATCGCCAATTGAAAGCTACGTCTCAAACAATCGGCGGAGGGCGTGCCCTTTTATAAAATTAGCAAGATTTTAGAAAATGGGCACCCCGCAGTATACATAGAGGTTGTGTCACCTATTCTTATCTTTTGACTTTATCAAGCTTTTGTAATAGAATATCCATATTATGAAACAAGGAATTCATCCACAATACTATCCTAACGCCAAGGTGAAATGCGCCTGTGGCAATACTTGGACCACCGGCTCTACGATGCCGGAAATTAACACGGGCATTTGCTCGGCCTGCCATCCTTTCTATACTGGGACGGAAAAGATTTTGGACACAAGAGGCCGGGTTGAAAAATTCAAAAAACGTCTTGAAAAGACCGCTCTTAAATCTTCTCCATCGAAAAAGAAAATTAAGAAATAATCTTTCATGAGCTTTAACTCATACACTCCATATCAGAGCCAGCAAAACCAGCCAAAACCCCGCAACCCTAACAATGAGGCCATAGTAGAAATAAGAGCCGGTGCCGGCGGCGATGAAGCCGGTCTTTTTGTTTCCACGCTTTTTAATATGTACAAAAAATATGCCGCGATAAAAGGCTGGGGTTTTGAAGTTATAGATTCAAACGAGACAAATATCGGCGGATTCAAATCAGTTGTTTTTGAATTAAAAGGAGAGGGCGCTTTTGCAAAAATTAAAAACGAATCCGGAGTTCACAGAGTGCAAAGAGTCCCAAAAACTGAAAAGAGTGGCCGAGTCCATACATCCACAGCCACAGTAGCCGTGCTTGCCAAGGCAAGCGAAAGCGAACTTCAAATACGACCTGACGAACTTGAAGTTACATTTTCCCGTGCCGGCGGACCTGGTGGTCAGAACGTAAATAAAGTAGAAACTGCTGTAAGAATATTGCACAAGCCATCGGGAATAGTAGTTTCTTCAAGACAAGAGAGGAACCAACAAAGGAATCGTGATAAAGCGATGGATATTTTAAGAGCAAAACTTTTGGAAATAAAGAGAGCAGAAGAAACCGGCAATATCACCGAGGAGCGCCGAAAACAAATCGGCACTGGAGACCGATCAGAAAAAATAAGAACCTATAACTTTCCTCAAGACAGAATAACAGACCACAGGATAAAGAAGAGCTGGGGAAACATGGACAAGATATTGAATGGAAATTTGGATCCCGTCTTTGATGCACTAAGCGATAATAAAAATGAGTAATTTGGATTTAAAAAGTCCCATCTTTAAGCCCAATCCCGGCTGGGGAGGCAAACTAAAAAAGTGGCTTGCCCATAACGGGTTGCCACTTTTTGTTTTGCTTTGGATCGTTTTGTTATTCTTCTTTCTTCTCTTGAGGTAATGATGCGGACTTCTCTTCGCCCTCTTCGAGAACTTCCTCTTCTTTTTCTTTCTTGATTACCTCAACATCCTCCACAGTTGCAGTCGGAGCCTCCAAGGCCTTTTCGAGTTCTGCCTCTGACATCGGTTCCTGGACAGTAGCTATTATTTCCTCGGCTTCTGCTGTTACTGAAAGCTTATCGCCTAATTTCAAATTCTTAACCAAAATCTGGTCACCCATATTCTTCAATGAGGAAATATCTACGATTATCTCATGGGGCAAATCCTGTGGTAAGGCCTCTATTTCCAATTCGTTTATATTTCTTACAAATATGCCTCCGAGATCTTTGACAGCAGATGATTCACCTTGAAAAACAACGGCGACTTTGGCCTTGATCTTCTCGTCCAAGCGAACCTTATAAAAATCAGCATGCAAAATGTTGTCGCTTACCGCATCCCTAGCTATGTCATGAATAATGGTGGGATAGGACTGACCATCTACATTGATAAAAATAAGAGTTGATTCTCCAGCTGATTCAAATGCCTTGTGAAAATCTTTAACCGGAATTTGAAGAGGAATGGATTCCTGGTTTTTTCCATACAAAATCGCCGGCATATATCCGGATTTTCTCAAAACATTCAGCCCGCTCCCGATGACCTCCCTTTTTTGGGCATTTAGTTCTATTTTTGTCTGCTTATGAGCCATAATATAAGTTTTAATATAATATCACATCTATTTTATAAAATCAAATTTAAACTTTTAAATCATAGCCGGAGCTTATCTGGAACTCATAAATAATTTTATCTTTTGGGCGACGAGTTTTTTTACTTCTTCAGCGGCGGGGCCGAGATATTTGTAGGGAGTGGTTTCGTTGGGATGAGCGTGAAATTGTTTATCTATTTCATTACGATATACAACTCGAAGTTCGGTGTTAAAATGAACATTCACTATCCCCGCCTTAATAGATGCAGCCACATCTTCGTCTTTTAATCCCGATGCCCCATGAAGCACATAGTAAGGCTCTACGAGGGGCACCTTCGCAACCTGCGAAGGTGCCCCTCGTTTAACATAAGAAATTATTTTGGCAAGGTGTTCAATATCTAACTTTTCTTCTTGATCTGTGACTATGCCGTGAATATTGCCGAAAACTACAGCCATACGATCAACCCCTGTTTGCGAAACAAAGTAGGCCACCTCTTCCGGTTTTGAATAATCGGCAGAACTTATTTCAATTTTTGTCTGGACTTCCGATGAACCCTTCAAATAGCCAAGCTCTCCCTCAACGGAAATATTTTGATTTACCAAACGGGCATAATCTGTAACTTGTTTGGTCAAAGCTATATTTTCTTCAAGGTTCAACCTTGAAGCATCGATAATGATCGAGTCATAACCGCCATCGATGGCGGCTTTCGCTTTTTCAAACGATTTAAAGTGATCGGCGTTCAAAAATACAGGATATTGAAAATCATCGGCCGCTGCTCGAACCATAGCTACCGCTTCTTTGAGTCCTACAAAATCTGCCTCACCCTCGGATGTACCGACCATCACGCAAGGAGCGCCTGATTCTTTAGCCGCAGATACTATTGCCTTGAGTACGTCTTCTGTCGCAAAATTAAAATGCCCTATAGCATATCTTCCTTCTTTCGCTTGTTTTAGATAATCGTTTAAATTCACAACTCAATAAATCCATTGATTATATTTTCCCCTATTAACTCGTTCATCCTTTCTCGACCTTCGTATTCCGAGAATATTTTATTCCAAAGAGCTTCTTGTTGATGATAGAGATATTTAACCTGACCTTTTTTGACTAAAGACATTATTAAATCGGTCAAATCAAAACTAACTAGCTGTTCCTGTCCACTCTGGTCTTTGAAAAAGTCTCCAACATAATCTAAACCTGCCCAATATCCTAAATCAACTCTACTTTCATTCGGCAACATTCTAGCTAACCGCTCTAAATCTTCGGAAACCTTAAACCAATGCTCTGCTTCCGGATTTACATGCGGTTCAAACAACCTGAAATCCTGCTCATCATCCTTGGCCAAATATGTCTGAACCACGCGCCAGACAGGCCTATTACCTACCTGTCCGGTAGGCAGGCTTTCAATCTTTTTATCCGAAACATCTCCCCTCAAAAGCGATTTGAATTTGTCTATAAAATCAGAATCTTTCATAAATTTACGAAACAAATCTGAATAAAACGGCACTTCATGCAGATAATGCATTATCAAAGTAAACATTCTCATGGTCTCGCCGGCGGTATCGATAGGCAGAGGAATCACAAAAATAACGCCATATTCTTTTAGGTGGCTAATGTTGTGATATTTTTTCTCCAGAAACTTATCGGCCACTTGAAGCCATTTAGTTTCCAATACTTTCAATTCTACATCTCTTTCTTCAAAATCTTCGGGCTTTAATTCATTATAGGCAACATCAAAAAATTTATGCATCCAATCAGTGTTTTGTGTAAACCTTAAAGCGCTAACCACAGACGCAAACCCCTCTTTTTCCAAAAGTTCTTTGGCATTTGAGTATCCAAAATGATTCAAAAGATTATCGGGCCGATATTTTTCCAACAGTTCGGCAACTTTTTCTTTTTTAATAAACATCCCTTTTGGCGGAGAGAATAATTTAAAAGCTATCTCACAAAGCTTTCCGCAGGTTACGGACATTTTAGAAAGATCGGGTTTGTCCAACAATTCATATAAATTCTTATCCAGATTAATCAAACGATTAACTAAAGCAGTATACACCTCCTCGGCTGTCGAGGTTCGCGACAAAGAAAGCTCGGCTAAAGTTTTTGAAACTAAAACATCATTCTGATTCGCAATTGATTCAACAACTCCATCTTGCCCGGTAATTTTGCTCATCTTCCCGTCCAATTCATAAAGAACTTCAGGTGTGGTTCTCAATATTGTCGCAAGTTTTTTGTATGGTTCTAGCATGTTAGTTAACTTTTACTTCCACCAACGGCCATGAGCCCCAATCGTCTTTCTTCAATATTCCCGCTTTGGCTCCATATTGGGCAACAACTGATGAGGCATTGGCAGTTGCAAGTTGTATCGCTTTGGAAATGTCCCCCGAACGGATATATTCGGAAATAAATCCTGACGAAAAAGCATCACCCGCTCCCGTTCTTTCTACAATCGGAGAATCCGGAACACCGGCTCTAAAGATATTTTGACCGTCGGAAACAACAACACCCTCTGGACCTTTAGTCATGACAAAAATTCCACCGATTATTTCGTCCATAAATTTAAAAATTTCGGCTTCTCCGCCAGCTGGCGGATTATAATCTACTCCTGTAAGCTTCGATGCTTCTTCCTGATTCATTATCACTATAGAAAAATTCTTCAGAAGAGGCTTTAGTTTTTCTAAGCCATGGTCTAGCTCCTTACCGCCAGGATTAGTCGCTAATTTAACATCATTAGCAACGGCCCAACTAACCGCTTTCTCCAATAAATCATAGTGTCCGCCCAAACTATCCAAGAATAGCCACTTCGTTTTTAGTTCATTAAATTCAATTTTATTAGCATCAAAATGCTGGCCCTCGCCTTTATAGGACAAGATTGTCCTTTCTCCTGAAGAGTCAACTAAAATCACCGAATAAGCCGTATAATCATCATCGTGTTTCTGGAAATATTTGGTTTCCACGCCTTCTTTGACTAGCTCGTTTAGAACTTCTTGGGCATTTAAATCATTCCCGATAACTCCCACGCAAGCCGTAGATAGTCCTTGCCTTGCAAAAGTAACCGCTGTATTGGTTCCGCCACCCCCAGAAGTAAATACAATTTTTTTAATCTCTATCTTTGATCCCAAAGGAAAACAAAGCCCTTTACCATTGGAAAAATCAGCCATATTTAATGACTTAAAATCGTCAGCAGTAATAAAAACATCACGGGTCGCCGAACCTATTGAAACTATATCAAACATCTAATAATTATTACCTATTGCCTTCATTTCTTCAATCGCTTTACCCACATCTATAGAATTAACTATATAATTTCCAACCACAAGAGTTGTTGCCCCAACAGCAACAAGATGCAACGCTGTTTCCAGATTGACCCCACCATCCACAAAGATAGGCATGCTTGGATATTGGCCATGAAATTCCAATATTTTATTTATTACACTATCCACAAATTCACTTCCATAAAAACCAGGATGCACTGTCATGAACTGGACAAAATCTATATCGTCTATCAATTCAGTTATTTTTTCAATTTGAGTTTCTGGATTTAAAACCATACCAACCTTTCTGCCATTAAAGTGTATCTGATCTATTAGATTTCGGTGGCCATGGTCAGTTTCGGCGTGAATCAAAAATCTGTCTGCTTTGGTCTTATACCAAAAATACATCTGGTCTTCTGGTCTTGAAACCATGAGATGAACATCGAATTTTACTTTGGTTTCTATCTTTATCAACTCCTCGTAACCAGAGATGGTTTTGGTGGGAACAAAATCTCCGTCTCCAATATCCAAATGCACCCTATCTACATAGGGTTCAACCATTCTGACCATCTTTTCAAACTCTTCGGATGTTTTGGCAAGTATTGAAGGAATAATTTTAATCATTTTAATCTTTTTAATCTTTTTAATCTTTTATAATATGCCCCATTGTATAATCTAATGTAGCTCCTACTTTTTTGTGAGGATTAAATATGTTCTGTGGATCAAATATCTGCTTTGTTTTTTCAAATAGTTTGTAAACTTCCGGGCCATACATTTTTTCAAGATATGGCGTGCGAATCAATCCATCATTGTGTTCGGCCGTAATCGAACCGTGATATTCTAAAACCAAATTATAAACTTTCTCTGCAAGTTCTGGAATAATCTGTCTTGATTTTTCGTCGGATAAATCCATCAGGGGGATGATGTGGAAATTTCCATTTCCGGGATGGCCAGCAATTGTGTAGACCATATACTTTTTATATTGATCCAAAATTGCATAAAGTTTGGGCAAAAATTCCGGCAGATACTCCGGCCGGACTATCACATCATCAATAAAAGGGGCTGTTTTTTTACCTTGAACATGTTTTCTCAACAAATTAAAACTCTCTCTTCTTATTGTCCAGTATTTCTGGGCATCCGCCTCGTCTCTAGTTACTCTAGTTTTTGTCCCAAACCTGGCCGAAACTTCTTTCTGGCATTTTTCTAACCTACTCATAAGCTCCTCCTCATCATCACCGGTAAATTCCACCAGCATAACCATCTTGGGAATGCCTCCGGTTAAGATTGCCCAGATATCAGGAATGAATTTAAACATGACGCCGATTCCCATTCTTTTTATTAAATCTGGAAGTATTTTAATGGCTAGTTTGAATGTATGATTATCATAAGATTCAAAACTTTCCGGCTCACTTTTGTTAACCATGTTCACCACATCACCTAAAGATGTTAGATTCTGCAGAAATATTATTAATAACTTTGAATACTTCTTTGGTTTTATCAGTCGGAATTTAATTTTTGTGATTAGTCCTAAAGTGCCCTGGGCTCCAGTAAATAACTGTGCTAAATCAAATTTTTGGCGGTTTGGCCACACATTCCAGAGTAAATATCCTGCCGAGTTTTTAGAAACATTGGGTTTAGCTTTCTGAATAAGTTCGTAATTAGATTCAATCAAGTCATACATCTGACGGTATATATCGCCTTCGAAACTATTTTGAGACTTCTTTTGTTCCAGCTCTTCGGGTGTGAGATCTTTTAAAACATATTCCCCGCCATCTCCAAGAACAACATTAAGTTCCTGGACATAGTTTTCAGTTTTACCATAACGCAAAGACTTTTCTCCTCCGGAGTCATTAGCAACCATACCGCCTACAGTGCAAATCTCACGAGAAGCGGGATAAGAAGGCAATAATAAATTTTTCTTCAGAGTTTCTTTTTCAAAATCCCGGTAATAAACCCCTGGCTCCACGGTTGCTGAACCATCGCCGACCTCCAGAATCCGATTAAAATGGGTGGTAAAGTCCAGAATAATCGAATCATTCAGTGCCCCTCCAGTCATATCTGTTCCTCCGGAACGAGCAGTTAAAGACAAGTCTGGATTGGAAGTTTTTTTATCAATGACCCATTTAACCAAATTTTTTATGTCTTCGGCATCTTTTGGCTTAACCACTAATTGAGGTTTAACCTCAAAAATGCTGGCGTCATAGCTATAAACCGAAAGCTCCTTTTTATCGGAGCTTATTTCGCCTTTAATAATGTTTTTTAATTCTTCCAGCATGATTAGTTTTCTTCTTCAATTTCGCCAACTTCTTTCAATCTGCGGCTAAATCTTTCTTCATCGGCAAATTCGGTATCAAGAAATGTTTTAATTATTTCTTTGGCTTCTTCTTCGGAAGTAAAGTCTGAGGCCAAAGCCAAAACATTAATATTATCATCATTACGGGCAGCATAGATCTGTTCTTTGTTAATTGCTAACCCGGAACGAATACCATCAAATTTATTGGCTACCTCATCCACTCCTACGCCGGACCCGCAAACAAGTATTCCCATGTCATCTGGCTCAACCATACTTTCGGCAACCTTTTTGGCATATATAGGATAATCGTCTGCCGGATCTAATTCAAAAGCTCCCATATCTTCATAGTCATATCCCCATTCAATTAGCCATTGCTTAATTTTTTCTTTTAATTGAAATCCCCGATGATCAGCAGCAAGATAAATCATTGTGGTCAGGTAATTAACCAATTTTATCACTTTAGAAGCTAAAGAAAAGGCCGAGTTCGCGAAACGACGACGAAGACATAGATTATTCTATGACAAGGAGAAGAAACAAAGAACTCGACCTTTTCTTTGATTCCCTCGTAGGGCGGGCTGATTTTAGCCAAATTCTTTGTTGCGAGTTTCTTGAAGTAGAACAATCTACATCTGCAAACTCGCGTCGCGAATTTGGCTAAAATCCGCTCCGCTAAGGTGATAAAATTGGTTAATTACCTGACCTGTTTGTTTAAATACTGAACCGCGGACAGTGTCGCAATACAGCCCTGGCCGGCGGCAATAACTATTTGGTTAAATGGTACATCGGTTACATCTCCGGCGGCATATAATCCTGGAATATTTGTTTCACAATTTTTATTGACCATAATTTCTCCGAAATTATCTTTTTGCACTTCTGTCGGAACAATACTTGAGTTTGGAATCATTCCTATGTGAACAAATATGCCGTCCACCCTTATTTCACGTTCACCTTCTTTTTCGTATTTCAAACCGGCCACAAATTGCTCACCTATGATTTGAGCAGTTTTTGCGTTATACAAGATTTCCACATTCTTTTTAGCCATTAAATTATCCAATAATATCTTATCCCCCTTAAATTCGCTATTTTTATTTATCACATAAACCTTCAAAGAAATGTCCGCCAACATAAGACCTGCCTCCAACGCAGAGTTGCCTCCGCCTATTACGGCTGTTACCTTCCCACCAAACAATGGTCCATCGCAAGTGGTACAATAGCTAACGCCCTTGTTTCTGAACTCTTTTTCACCAGGAATATTCAACTCTCTGGGGTGAACACCCGTTGCCATAATAATGGTCTTGGCCAGATAGTCGCAATCTAAGGTCGGACCTTGTGGGCTTTCTTTGAGGTCCGACAGAGTTCCCAAGGAGTGGGATTCCCACTCCGAGAACCTTGAATCTTTTTTTGTCCTAACACAAAAAGTGCCATTTTCCTGTTTGATTATTTTTTCGACTTCCACTCCTTCTTCGGGAATGACACCATAAAATTTTAGATGTTCTTTGAATTGATTGGAAAGAGCTATGCCGTCAGTCTGATTGATCCCTGGCCAATTGCCTATCTCTCCGGACGTCGCCACCTCGCCTCCGAAATCTTTGGTAACAATTTTAAAATTAAGCCCGCGGCGAGCGGCATAAATACCGGCAGTAGTTGCCGCAGCTGAACCTCCAATTATAATCAGGTCAAACATACATGTAATTCAAATAATAACTTTATTAGTATATCATATCAGATATGGCCAACAAATCATTATTGTTCACACTGTTAGCAATCAGCTTAGTAACTCATTTTGCCTTTTTTGGTAACCCTAACCAGACTGTTTTCGATGAAGTCCATTTTGGTAAATTCATATCGGGCTACTATACTCATGAATACTATTTTGATATTCATCCCCCGCTTGGAAAACTAATGATTGCGGGTTTTGTCAAAATTTTCAATTTCAAGCCAGAATTTAGTTTTGTCCAAATCGGTGATAAGTTTCCAGACAACAAATATTTTGCCTTGCGTTTCCTTCCTTCTTTAGCAGGAGCGCTCCTTCCCCTCGTCATATTCCTTCTCGCCTTACAGCTCAAATTCACACCTCAAGCGGCATTTATGGCCGGATTCTTGGTAGCAATAGAGAACGCCTTCATCGTCCAAACCCGTTATATTCTTATGGATGGATTTTTACTACTCTTTGGATTTTTGGCTTTATTGTTTTATTTCAAGAGAAAATTACTGTGGATGGCTGTGTTCGGCGCTTTTGCCGCTTCAATTAAGTGGACAGGATTGACATTTTTAGTTTTGCCCTTTTTAATAGAAATTTTTTATTTATTTAAAGAAAAGAATTTCCGGGCAATATTTAAATTGCCGATCTATTTTTTATTAATCCCTCTAATTTTGTATTTTTCTATTTTTGTCATTCATTTTTCTTTACTCACAAAACCAGGTCCGGGAAATGCTTTTATGAAACCGACTTTTCACCAAGACAATGTTATCACAAAATTCTTCCAACTAAATACGGAAATGTACCGATCCAACCAGCGCCTAACTGCAACTCATCCCTATGGTAGTCAATGGTATTCGTGGCCATTCATGACCCGACCTATTTTTTATTGGGTCTCTGGAGATTCTAGGATCTATCTTCTCGGAAATCCGATTATTTGGTGGGCATCTACTGTGGCTATGTTGCTGTCTTTAATGTACATAGTCCGGCACAGAATTATTAAAATACTTCTGGGTGGATACTTTTTAAACCTACTGCCGTTTATCGGAATCAAGAGGGTTATGTTTCTTTATCACTATTTAACCGCACTAGTCTTTGCAATTTTAATATTGGCATACTTAATTGATAAAAATAAAAATTCCAGCAAAATATTTGCTGGACTCGTTTTTGCAACTATTGTTGCGTTTATATATTTCGCTCCCCTGACTTACGGCTTGCCCTTGAGTCCTCAAGCATACGATACCCGAGTTTGGCTCTCGAGTTGGAAATAACGCTCCCCACCCCATCTCTAATTTTGACCACCAGTCCTCGTCTTCAAAAATATACTTAGCTCAATAAGGATTTATAACTGGCATAGAGGGAGAAATGAAAGAGTTTCTTTTTCATTTCGACCGAGAGAACCAGATATACAGAGTATAACCAAAATAACAGGTAGCCCACTCTTGCTTCCTCGCTCTGCAAGCTTGCGGCTCGGCGCTCGACGTATTACAATGACGCACATTGTATTGAAGTCTACCACGCAGCATGCATAGAGGTTGTGTGAGCTGTTCAGATGGGACGGAGTGAACTATTCTAATTCATACTGTCTTGCCTGAAGGTAGAGTTCGTCTATTTTGTCCCAGTTAAGGTTATCAAAAAATGCCTTGATGTATGTGGCTCGATCCGAACCGGTATCTATGAAATACGAATGCTCGTAGACATCAAGGGCAATAATTGGAATACACCCCCAAACCCCGCCATGGTTTTGGGCATCGCAATTATATTGCATCAATCTTTTTTCATGCATATCCCAGCATAATATCGCCCAGCCTCTTGCTGCCATGCCGCAAGCAGAAAAATAATTGAAGAATTCTTCCATCGTGCCAAATTTATCTTCGATTGCCTGTTTTATCTCCCCTTTCGGCACGCCATCTCCACCTAGAATCGAGAAATAATTCTCGTGTAAATACATTCCATTTCTAGCGAAAGTTTCTCCTTGTTTTAATCCTCTTAATTCGCTGTATATCTGATTACCTTCAGCCTTACCACTTTTTCGTAATTCTCCCAATTTATCTGATATCTCGTTTGTTTTGTTTACATACCCAGCATAAAGCTTGCCATGATGAATCTCAATTGTCTTCTGGGAGATACCCTTTAGTGAACCTGCATCGTATGATAATTGTTTTATTTCTTTTTTCATTTTATTCCTAAATATTGATTAATTTTAGTCCTATCAAATCCTATTACTATTTTCCCGTCTATATCTATGACTGGGACACCGAACTGGCCAGTTTTTCCTATCATTTCTTTCTGTTTCTCAATATCGGTGGCAACATTGTATTCCTCATATTCAAAACCTTTTGACTTAAAATATTCTTTTGCCATTTTGCAATATGCGCAAGTCGGAGTCGTATAAATTTTTATCATATTAATTTAAGTATAACATATGACCCAACAATTAGCGCAATATTGCTAATAACTAACTTTTGTTGTATAGTTCTTAAACCCAATAGGACATTGAAAAAGAGTGCGATGAAGAAAATAATTCTGTTCTGCCTGATTTTCTTCATAATACCCCCAAATACATTCGGACAGAATGACCAGAATCCAGCTTATTTCATTATGAGAATGGTCGCCAAAAAGACCGTTGACAACGAGAAGTTTAAAGAGTCTCGTGTAGGATACAAGAGACAATACATAATCCAAGATCTCAATACCCAAGAACAGCCCACTCGTACCAAAAAGAATGAAGTCGAGTTGGTTGCCAATGGCAAGGGTAAAATAATTGAAAGAAATGGCCGACCCATAAACGGCGGGGCAAGCTCCATACCGAACATTAACTTTCGAAAAGCCTTGTATGATTTCTATGATTTTAGTATGGCCTCAACGCCAGTAACAATGGTTGAAGGCCGAGCCTACCATGTCATAGACTTCAGACCAACCAAGGGTATCGCCCACCCCAAAGGCGATATGGAAGAGATCTTATCCCGGGTGGCCGGAACAATATATATAGACGTGGAAAAACTATTCATCTATAAACTTAGTGCTAATCTTACCGAAGAGTACTCGCGAGGGTGGTTTATCTACAGACTGCGCCGAGCCGATATCGAGTTGGTACAAATGGAATTCCAAAACATGGTTGTGGTTGATTCATTAAAAGTTATCGATAAATACAGCATATTCGGAGTAGAAACATTTGAAAAACAAACTATAACTTACACTGATTATGCCTACAAGCCTTAACCGCCCCGATGGCGGTTTTTTCAAAATACTTAAAAAAGATAAAAAAACCAAGGCCCGTTTGGGTGTTTTAAACACGCCTCATGGCAAAATTATGACCCCTTCTTATGTGTTTGTCGGTACATATGGAAAGATTCGCCACCTCATACCAAGAGATATTAAAAGAACAAAAACACAGATTGTCATCGCCAACACTTTTCATCTTTGGGATAAGGCTCTCCTAAGCAAGACTTCTGGGAAAAAGGCTCTCGGAAAAACTTTTCTCACCAAGAGTTTTGGTTTAAATATTCCAACCATGACCGACAGCGGAGGTTTTCAGGTTTTATCTTTAGCTTTTGGCGATAAAAATAGAGTGGGTAAGTTCATGACTGGCGAAATAAAAAAGGATTCCAATTACAAGAGAAGTAAAATACGAATCACCCAAAAAGGAGTGTATTTTAATTTCGAAAAAAAACCACCGCTTTTAGCGGGGCCCCGCCATAGGCGGTGGTCATTCTTAGGTCCAGAACTCTCTATGAAACTTCAAAGCAAGATTGGAGCAGATATCATCTTTGCATTTGACCACATTACCTCACCGCTGGATGACTATGAATACAACAAAAAAGCAATTGAACTTACAGATAAATGGGCAAAGATCTGCTTAAAAACGAGAAGCCCCAAGCAAATGCTATTTGGAATTGTACAGGGTGGATTGTTTAAAGACCTTCGCACTAAAAGCGCAAAATCCATTGGGGCGATGGATTTTGACGGTTTCGGTATCGGTGGTTCTTATACAAAAAAGCAGATATCCAAAATATTAAAATGGGTAATTCCTTATTTACCAGAAGAAAAGCCAAGGCATCTTTTGGGGGTTGGCAAAGTGGCAGATATTTTTGAAGCCGTTCAAAACGGAGTAGATGCCTTCGATTGCGTTATTCCCACCCGTGAAGCCCGCCATGGCCGGCTCTATACTAAAACCGGACATATAGATATTCGTAAGGGAAAATACACCAACGACAAGAAAATAATTGAAGGGGGTTGTACTTGCCAGACTTGCTCCTCCAAAATATCCCGCTCCAAAATCAGAGAGCTAATCAAAAGCGATAATATAAAACTAAATGCAGCCGGCCAGCGTTACTGCTTAATGCACAATATGTGGTTTTTCAACAATCTCCTTGAGGAAATAAGAAAATCCATACAAAAAAGTAAATTTAAAGAATTTAAGAAAAAATTCTTAAAAAAGTTTTCAAACCCACCTCAATAAATTAGTTCTTGCGGTATTTTGAGAAAACGTGAAGATAGAGAATTTCTAAAATTCCTAGTGTGTTAACAAGCAAAAGGATAACAAACCAGACCTTGTGGTCATGCTTGGCGGCATGCCAGAGCGCACGGTATTTCCAATAGAGCATCCACACGGCAAGGACAAGGATAATTACCCCCACAGTCATACCGACAATGAATGAACCTCCAAAATTGACCATACCGTTGTTCAATGTCCATTGCCTAAACATAGACCAACCGCCCATCATATTGTACAATCCACTACCCATCATAAGATGTGAATACCGGTCCAGCTCCAGCCGATATTATTATCGGGTGTGTATGCTTAAAACCGAGTATTTTTTAAAGTATTTATATCTTCTTTTACTTTATCATCTTTTGTCTCGGCTATAAAGTCACACTTAAACACAGCCATCAGATTTACAAACCCATCAAGTCCTATTTTGCCATCGCCGATATGGTCATGCCGGTCTTTGCGTCCGCCGAGTTCTATCTTTGAATCATTGGCATGAACAAGCTTTATCCTTTCAAGCCCAACTGTCTTTTTTATTTTTTCCATTGTTTTTTTAAATCCTTCTTTACTTTTTATATCATAGCCCGAAGCAAACATGTGAGCAGAATCAAGACAAATACCAATCTTAGAATTGTTGTCTCGGATATATTTTAATTCTTCAAAAGTATTGCCGATTGTATTCCCTGCTCCGGCCGATATTTCTAATAAAAATTCCGTACTTCCTTTGTATCCTTTCATGATTTCTTTAATCCCGGATGCAACCATCTTAAGAGCTTTGTCTCTAGGCACATCTTTAGCGCTTCCCAAATGAGTCATCAAACCTTTCGCCCCGATAAGACTGCCTCTTTCCAATTCTTCGCGAATTACCCTGACCGAAGCTTTTCTTGTCGCTTCATTAACAGAAGCAAAATTAATATAATACGGTGCATGGATATAACAGTCTTTCTGTCCCCATTTTTCCATCTCTTCTTTAAATTGTTTAACAATCTCGGGGGTAATTTTCGGCGCCGGACCGCCCTGTGGCGAACGAGTAAACATCTGAAAAACCTCGCACCCCAACTCTGCCGCTCTTTGTGGCGCATTGATTATCCCTCCGGCAATTGATACGTGACAACCGATTTGAGACATGGAATAATAAATTAAGAATAATGAATAAATCATAATGTATTATTTATATTTGAGCAAAAAAAAGCAGAAAGAGATTTCTCTTTCCGCCAAGAATAAAATTTATGATGGCTTGGTAAATACCAAGAGCTCGCCCTGACGCATACGACTTTCCGGATTAACAGAATTTAAACCAAGCCACAATTTACCGTCAACATTGTCAACAGTAAAACCCCATAAAAGCTTGGCTCTTTGATATTCACATTCAATCGGCTTCATAACAATCCGAAGAGATTCTCCATTTGGCTGATTCAGGCGAGCCAAACGAAAAGCCGGCCCTGCTTCCTCATCACATGGTCTTAAACCAAATTCCTTAGCTGAATCAACAAGTTCGCCGAGTTTGGGGCTAAAATTAGATACCACCTCTGCAATCACCAAGTTAACTCTGGTTTCGACTTGAGCAAGATTGATAAGCCGTAGAATTTTCCCGGCATAATAGCGGTCAAAATGGCAACAATTAAATCTCAAAGCATCTTCGTAGCAATTTGTAGTTGTATAAAGTCCAAGTGTTACCGGATGAACAACATCCAAATCAAACCCAAGAAGAGCCAGACCTTCTTGATTTGTTAAAGTAACCTGAGCACCCATACGGCCACCTCTTTTCTGATTCTACGGGCAAAAATATTATATCATGCTTATTAATATATAGCAAGTGAAACTTTTGGATATAAATTCTACATAATTCCTGCCTCTTTGAGCTCCTTAAGTATGTCCTGGGGTATTGGAATTTGACCGCCTACAGGACTTACTCCAGGATAACGCCAAGCAGAAATAATAATTTTTCTTCCCTTACCTCTTTTGCTAGGTGCCTGATACATTACCCAAATTTCTGACGGTTTTTTCGAGCCAGTTGGCTGCATCACGGCAATAGTTCCCTCGGCAATTCCTTTTTCGCTTCTTTTGGGACTCCGCATGATTCTCTTTATTCTGTCTGCCGATAAGCCATAAAACATCATCTTCCGGCCAACATGATTGGTCCAAAAGTATTTGTCATCATTTTTGGGAAACTTAAACATTGTATTATTATGTAACCATATAATTTATAATTTCCAAAGCATCAACCTGATGCTTTGGAAATTTCGCCTCTGTACGGATACCAACAATTACGGCAAGCGGCTCTATATTCTGTATCTCCTACTTCAACTTGTGCAGTCGAGCCTGTTATTTTTTGAGTAAAAATAGCATGTCTGCTTTTGCATCTGTAGCAAATCGCCATCGTCTTGATCACTTTATGGGCAATAGCCAATAAGCCAGGCATCGTTTTGCCAAACGGATTGCCGAGATAATCCATGTCCAGACCAGAGATAACAAATTCAATACCATATCTGTCTGACATTTCTTTAATAAATGGTATAAACTCTAGACTTAGAAATTGAGCTTCATCAATACCAACAATTTCTGGATGATTCAGATCAATTACCGTTTTCATATCGGATGGCACAGTCACTATAGTAGCCGGAAACCTACGGGAAATCTCTGGAAGACCTTGTTCGTTGAATCTTCTGGAAACAATCTCGCCAGCAGTTCGAGTATCCTTGGCTGGCTTAAAAGCTACAACCCGTTTTTCTGCTATACGCGCTTGCTCTAATTCAATTATCAAAAAATCAGATTTCTTTCCTCTCATCGGACCAGTATATATCAATATCTCGCCTGCTTGAGACATACCAACCCCTAATTAAACCTAAGAAGCTTTTTATTATATGCACATTTTATAGAAAAATAAAACAACCCCTTTCGGGGTTGTTTTATTTTTAGTAGTCTCTTCCACCGCCACCGAAGCCTCTTCCGCCGCCGCGGTTGAATCCGCCACCATTGCCGCCTCGGTTAAAACCTCCGCCGGCTGGTCTGGGTGGTCGATCTGTCATCGGTCTGGCTTCATTGACTGTAACCTTTCGGCCGTCAACTTCCGCACCGTTTAACATTTCGACTGCTTTTTGGGCTTCTTCGTCGGTAGCCATTTCCACAAAACCAAATCCTCTTGATCGGCCCGACATCTTGTCGGTTATAACTGATGCCGATTCAACGGTTCCGGCCTGTGAAAAAGCTTCTTTCAAAGACGCGTCGGTCGTGTCATAAGACAAACTTCCGACATATAACTTTTTTCCCATTTATATACTGTGTTTGCCTGTTATTTCGTAATCATAAGATTACGGAACGAAGGCAAGACAGTTGCTTTTTTAGTAGGACGACCTCTCGTCTAGTTCCTCCTAAAAAGACAGAGTTCCTTGACGGGCTAAAGCACCATCAGGAAACCACTCCGAGCAGGACTACACCGAGAAAACCTACATTAGAATAAGTATAGCATTTTTTGACATAAAAAGTCAATACTTCAGCTCTGATCAGTATTGACCCTGAACTATATTAGAACGGGTCAATTACTTAAGCTCACCGTCGATTATGGCTTTGAATGCCGAAAATGGTTGAGCGCCGACTATGGATTTGCCGTTTATATATAATGTCGGGGTTCCGGATACTCCATAGGTAGAGCCATCAGCAATGTCTTTTTCTACTTCCGATTTATATTTTCCGGAATCAAGGCATTGATTGAACGCGTTCATGTTCAAGTTAATTTGAGAAGCCCACTTTTTAATATCGCTCAGACCAAATTGTATTGTTCCTTGTCCTTGTTTTTCCTGCTCTGAAAATATTTTATCATGCATCTCCCAGAATTTGCCCTGGTCTCTAGCACATTGAGTAGCTTGAGCTGCTGGTATCGCCGCCGGATGAAAAGAAAGCGGAAAATCGCGATAAACAAATTTAACCTTACCAGTATCAACATATTCTTTTTTTATTTGCTGAAAAGCCCCACTCCAAAATGTTCTGCAAAATGGACATTGGAAATCACTGAATTCAACTATTGTCACCTTGGCTTTTTCGTTGCCCATAAAAGGATCGTCGTCCACTGAAACATTTATTTTCTCTCCTACCGTTGGACCTCCAGCCTGTTTTACGTTTGCCCCAAGTTTACCGGTATTTAAAGAGTAAAAAACCACCGAACCGCTTATTAAAAGGGCTGCTATTAAAATCGCCCCGGGCAAAATAAGTTTTGTTTTATCAATCCCGTTAGAGGTCCGACCTGCCCCCTTGGCATGGTCGGCAGACGATCCCTCAAAGAGGTACGTCTTACCTCTAACGGGATCACTTTCGACCTGATTTAATTGTTCTTCAAAATTTTGTTCCATAATTTAATAATAGCTTAAATTAATTTCACAATCAAGAAAATAAAAAAACAGTCCAATAAGGACTGCGTAATTTTAACTCGGAATACCAGAAACAAAGGCTATGAGCCAAATAAACCATGCCACTATGGACCAGTGTTTAAAATAAACTTCAAACCTGCCACCCAGTATAATTGATAAGAGTGCCCATCCAAAATGCAACGCCATGATAACTAACGAGGCAAGACCAGAGACAGTGTGTAAATTAAAAACCCACCTTGAAGCCGCCGCCACGCAAAGAAACGCTGTACCACTCATATCAGCTGCGAGTCCGATTCCAAATAACCACACCATCCAAGGACTAAAACTTTTCTTGAATTGATGGGACCATATTACAAAACTATATAGCAGAAGTGCGACCACAAAGAGCCATTCAAGTGGATGCATTACTATCTCTATTTCAATTTAATAAGTTCTCACGAGAGAATAACACCTAAAAGCCATTCTTGGCAATCAAAACCACTTTTAACCGGATCCGAGCCAGAATTTGCCATTTGCCACACATTTGTGTATACTTACATTATATAGGTCGAGCGCCAATAATAAACTAAAAAATAATCGTATGCCACAAAAAACAAATTCTGCGTTTATGAAGCCAATGAATGTCAGCTCCGAGCTGGCTGAAGTAGTCGGCAAAGGTCCCATGCCCCGATCAGAAGTCGTCAAGAAGCTTTGGGTGTATATCAAAGGACACAATCTTCAGGACCCAACAAACAAGCGCAATATCAACGCTGACGAAGCTTTGAAAAAAGTATTCGGCGGAAAGGCAACTGTCAACATGTTTGAAATGACGAAACTCGTTTCCAAACATCTTTCCTAAATTAATTTTTAAACAGATTGAAACTTAAAACACCCGCAACGGGTGTTTTAAGTTTAATGATACTTTTTATTTTTTCTCGCTTCGAGCATAAGCCTTTTTGTTTCCAATCGCTTCTTGGTTTTTTGGGAATGTGATTTTCTATATTTACCCACCCCAGTGCGTCTTTTTGCCATAGATGTATTTTATTAATTAGTAATTATCCTTTAAGTGTATCAGAAAACATTAGTAAAGGAAAATATGATTCTATTTTCGCTCCTCAATTAAACATCAAGATCCAAAGTCTCATCAATCCGTATTTGGTTCACAAATTCGGGAACATGGCTGACAAGAATCATGGCGCCTTGATAACTATCTAAGGCAGCGGCAATCACCGGCAAGTGCCGGAAATTAATATGATTAGTCGGCTCATCAAGAATCAACAAGCCTGGTCTCTGCATTACCAACCGTGCAAATGCAACCAATCCTTTCTGCCCCTCAGACAGACTACCGATTTTTGTTTTAATGGCATCTCCTGTAATTAAAAATCCGGCCGCAATTGAGCGAATTTCCTCTTCATCTATGTTTCTTGTTACTGAATGAAATGATTCATATACAGTGTCCTCAAAATTTAAAGTCGAAAAATCCTGACGATAGTAACCCACAACGACTCCAGAAGTTATTGTGGCTCCTTTTGCTTTTCCTGAAGCGAGGGCTTCAAGCAGGGTGCTCTTACCAATACCATTCGGTCCAGCCAATAAAAGGTGGCGGGTTTTTTTGAGTGAAATATTTACCTTTTTTTGGACAGATTTATGTCCTTTAATAATTCCGACTGATGTTAATACGACAATATCGCCAATTAAGTCTTTCTGAGCTGGAATCGTAAAATTACGGATTGTTTTATCTTCTTTGCGAACTTCCACCTTAGACTCTTCCATTTCTTCAGCATCTTCACGCATTCTTTTTGCAAGTACGCGTAATCGTCCGCCTTTCATGGCAAAAAAATTGGCTTTTTCCTTTTTCTCTATCGCCTCTTTAGCCAAGCGAGCATTGGCGCTATTTTCCTTTTCAATACGAGCAATTATTTGTTGTACTACATTTGCATAATTACCCTGATACTGTTCAACCTTTAATGTTCGTACATCTAAATACAACACGCCCCGAGTAAAGGCGTTTAGAAAATCCGCATCATGCGAAATAACCAAACACGTCTTTTTGTAATCAATCAAAAACTGACGAAGATGAGTGATGCCCGCCTTATCAAGATTATTTGTTGGCTCATCTAATAGTAAAACATCAGAATCTTGTATCAGTGCCGACGCCAAAAGCAATCGAGCCTGCTGACCACCAGAAAAAGAACGCACGATTCGATCATGAGGCGCATTCAAATTAACCACTTCCAAAACAGCATCAATCTTAGGGTCAATATCATATATCTTTTCAAGGAAACATGAGGCAAAAAATTCACGAATAGTTAAATCAAGCTGGTCTCGGGGAATTACTTGGCGGGCAATCGCAATCGTGAGTCCGGGTGTCAGGTGAACGGCTCCCAATAAGGGCTTGATGGCTTGGATAATAAGCTGGAAAATCGTACTCTTTCCGGCACCATTCTGACCCATGATTGTCATCTTCATCCCCCGCCGAACTGAAAAATTCACCTCTTCGAGGATATGTTTGTTGTGTCCGTATTCAAACGAAACTTTTTCAAATCTAATTATTGTTTCTCCTTGTGGCATAGTGGCTCAATACTATACCATATTTATTAGTATTGGTAAATGCCGTCCCAGCCATGTATTATAAATACTCGCTTCACGATGTAGTTTAATTATTTTCTGTAGCTAAACCTCTTTTAATCATACTGTCAACTTCATTGTTCGCATTGACGTATTGAATATCAATACTGGGATGCTTTTTCTTGAATACACGAAATACTTCATCAACAAATGCCTGGCCAACCAATTGCACGCCCTTAAAATCTAAAACGATTTGCTTGAATTTTTCTAGACCCATTAATAATCTTTTAGCTTGTGATCTTGAAATATGGGGATCATCTGGATCGGCACTTAAAGCTACTGCCACAATTGTCTTGCCAAATCCTATTTCTTGATTTGAAAATTGATCCATTATCTCTTTGGTAGTCTTTTCAGAATCAACAGATATGATCATTTTAATATAGGTGCCTTTTCCAAAATTTTCTCTTTTTTCTGAAGAAAGAAACCAGTCTCTATCTTTGAATGTGTAAAACATATCGTCGGATAGAATAGAAAAGCTATCAAACATTCTAGAGGTAAAAAATATCCCTTCTCCAGTATGTTTGGAGGGGTCAGTTGTGAATTTGCCCTTTGAAAGGTGTAATATGGATTCCCTTATAAATTGTAAATCTAATGCTTTCTGAATCTTCTGAAATATTCCGATGCCATTATCCATGATCGTAATATTAATATTGCCGTCTTTAATTTCTACATCAGTAAAAATAGATGCTCCCTCAGAATGGTCAATCGCATTATTAAAAATCTCTGTAAAACCGTAGGCACAGATTTTTTGGATATTATCAGTATATGGCAATATCATTGGTTTAACATAACTAGACCAAACTTTATCTTCTGCTAGGGTTGGCTCTATTTTTAAATCAAACTCAATATGTTTTCCACCCACAAGAAAATAGCGAGTGTATTTAGTTCGCCCCATCTTAATTATTCTGCCTCTTTTTATTTCTCTAGCAACATATGCGTGTGCTCTCTGCCTAGAAAACCCAAACTGCTCCACAATTAAGGATACCAAGTCAGAAGAATGTTGCTCTACCTGGCTAAGAATAAAATCCTCAATTTTCGTGTTATCTTTCTCCATCTAATCATTGTAAACCCTTTAGGGGTTCTTTGTAAACCCATAAAGGCCTCTTTGTAAACCCCACTTTTTGTTGATTTTCGAACTATCTTGATAAGCTAGGTAGAGCAACATGAAACTGAGTTTTTGGCCATATCTATCCTGAAATCCTCTAAAAAACCAACTTTCATTCTCAAACCGAAAACAACTAGATCCACAAAAGACAAAACGAAATTTTCGTGTCGCCTTGTCCTGTTTGGCTCCGCGGCCAGGACTCGAACCTGGAACCATCTCCTTAACAGGGAGCCGCTCTACCATTGAGCTACCGCGGAATATTCAATTGTCAGTATATTCTACCAATTTTTTTAATATATTTCAATATCAAGAGTTGTGTGTTAGAATCTAAAAATGAGAAAAATAAATATAAAATCCACCACAGTTCTAATTCTTGTGTTTTCAATATTGAACATATCGCTTTGGTATTTTTTCAATCCTAAAGAAGTTTTAGGAAAAAGTTCAGATTCAAAAAAAATTCAAAAAATTACTGACTTTCTTGACGAAATATCCCTAAGCTTTACCCAAGATCTAAAAACTATAGTGAAAAATAATAACGCTCCTTCGTGGGGCTGTGGTCCTGTAAGTTATGCCCTGGCCAAAATTATCGATAAAAAATTCTTTAACAATGAATTAACAATTGATGCTCTTTATGATAACGATCCTTATGAAATAGTTCAGCGTTTTGGATTTGTAAAGTTTAAATCTGGTTCAGAAGAAATTACTGGCGATCATGCTTGGCTTGAAATTTATCTTGGCAACCAAATGATATTTGTTGATCCGACCATTGCTCAATATAGCCGTTCCAATGGCATAGCTTATGAAGTAACTCAAGTAGGCACCCCGCAGTTTAAAGATTCACTGAAAGAAAAATATGGCATTTTAGATGCTCGACTAAGTGTTATGATGCGCAAAGTTAAAAATAATATCCCAGTTGATGAAATGCCCTACCCTGGCATAACAATTAACCCTCAAGATCTGGATTATTTCAAGGGAGTTTTGGCTCTTAGAAACACTGTTAGTCTTGGCAAAGAGCCATCAGAGTGGGTGCCATGGGTGAATTATTTTCTTGCCAAATATTAAACTGTTTTCTCTTCGGCAATCTTGTTAAGAATTTTCTGAACCGAAGTAATAGTGTCTATATCGTGAATTGAAAGAACTGATGCGTTCTGGTTTAACTTTTTTAGCTTGACCAACTTTGTTTTAATTGTCGTCGCATCTGCCATATCAATTTTACTCAAGAAAAGATATTCGTCTTTTTCCAAAAGCGACTTGTTATAAGCGCCAAGCTCTTTTCTGATTGCTTTGTAGTCTTTTACAGGGTCTTCGGATTCAGCCGAGATAAGATGAAAAAGAACACGAGTTCGTTCAATGTGACGAAGGAACTTAACCCCCAACCCCCTGCCTTCGGATGCGCCTTCAATAAGACCGGGAATATCGGCAAGAACAAGATCGTAGTAAACGCCCAAGTGGGGCTCAAGTGTGGTAAAATGATAGTTAGCAACCTTACTCCTGGCTTTGGTAAGCTCGTTCAGAAGACTAGATTTACCAACATTAGGAAGTCCAATAATACCTATGTCAGCAATCATTTTTAGCTCAAGGCGAATGTTAAATTGCTCCCCGGATAGACCTTTCTGAAATCTTTTGGGGCTAGTGCTGTGCGGTCCACGAAAAAGAAAATTTCCTTTTCCACCATGTCCGCCTTTGGCAACCAAAACCTGCTCGCCTATCTTGACGAGTTCCTGGTCAAAGCCGGTAGTTGTATTATGAATAACTGTTCCAACTGGAATCTTAACAACAAGATCCTCTCCGGCTGTGCCATCATTCAGTTGATGCCGGCCATTCTTACCATCTTCAGCTTTAAAAACCTTCTGGTTGCGAAGGGTATTTAAAGCACCGAGGTCAGAGACTCCTATGAACGAGATGTTGCCACCATTGCCTCCCCTGCCGCCGGTCGGGCCAAGAGAACCCTTGTTTTTATTAAAAGCAATAATACCATCCCCGCCCTTTCCAGCCTGGATTCTAATTGTCAGGTCATCTATTATCATGCCCGCATATTATAACACAGAATACTAATCCTTGCATTATTTACAAAAATAGTGTATACTGTATAGATAGTTAAGAGAAGAGACGGAGGTCGGGTTTCTTAAGTAAATTAAACAAAAAATTAGAAAATATGACAGGAACAATTAAGAAAAAGATTGAGGATAGAGCCTTTGGATTCATCGCACGTGAGGGTGAACCAAAAGACCTTTTCTTCCATAAAGACGACTTGAATGGTGTGACATTTGAGGAGTTAAGAGAAGGCGATGCTGTTTCTTTCGATGTGGTTCAGGGCGAAAAAGGCCCAGCCGCTAAGAATGTACAGCGAGCTTAATAGACTCGATTTTATAAAAACCGGTCGCCATTGGCGACCGGTTTTTATTTATTCATATCCTTTGAGTTTTCCAAGCTTGTGATGCTGGCGGATTTTTTCAAGCGCTTTGGCTTCAATCTGCCTGATACGTTCTCGCGTAACCGTGAACACCTTGCCCACCTCTTCAAGTGTATGGGTCACGCCATCGGCAAGACCGAACCGCATATCAAGAATCTTCTGCTCTCGTGGAGTAAGATCGGCGATTATTTCATCAATATAACCCTTAAGAATTTTGCGCGCGGCGGATGTTGAGGGTGAGATGGAATCATCATCAGGAATGAAGCTTTCCAGTGAGCTATCTTCATCTTCATCTCCCACTGGCGCCTCAAGAGAAATGGTCTCTTGAGAAATTTTCTGTATGTGTCTTACTTTCTCCACTTCCATTCCCATTTCTGAAGCAATTTCTTCAGGCATCGGATCACGCCCCAAATCCTGCACTAAACGCCTTACGACCTGCTGATATTTATTGATGGTTTCCACCATATGAACCGGGATGCGGATAGTTCTGCCCTGATCGGCCAAAGCGCGAGTGATAGCTTGTCTTATCCACCAAGTGGCATAGGTTGAGAATTTATATCCTTTTTTGTAATCAAATTTCTCTACAGCTTTAAATAAACCAATATTTCCCTCCTGGATCAAATCCAGCAAGGTTAAATTGGCCGAACGGCCAACATATTTTTTGGCTATGGAAACAACTAAGCGAAGATTGGAAACGGCCAGCTTTTGTCTTGCCGACTCGTCATTCTTCTCAATCTTTTTTGCGAGCTCAACTTCCTCATCTCCAGTAAGAAGCGGATATCTGCCTATTTCTTTCAAATACATCTGAACTGAATCAGATGCGACGTCGCCAAATTCAGTCTCTATTTTCTTCTTCTCATCATATTCTTTGACTTTTTCTTCCTCAAAAACCCTTCCTGATTCTATTATGTTTATGTTCGCCGACTCCAGTCTTTCGTAAAGAGCTTCAAGCCCCTTGATATCTTTCTCTATGCTCGGAAAGGCATTAAGAACCTCAGCTTGAGTTACAAACCCCCTTGACCTTCCTTTTTCAACCAAAGCCAAAACTCCGCTCTCCGAAATCGGGCTCTTTTTGCTACTGACTTGTTTTCCTTTAGGTTTTCTGGTAATTTTTTTTGCTTTCTTCTTTACCGGCTTTTTGGCAATTTTTTTGGTCAGCTTTTTTGCTTTTTTGGGTTTTAATTTTTTCATAGTTTATACTTTTTGTATTTCTCCTAATCTGTTTAAAATTTTATTAGCCTCCGTAACCAGGGTCATCTTTTTTTCTTTATTATCTCCGACCCTCATTTCGAACCCTATTTTTTCCAGCCTGGTTCGAAGGTGACGTTCCTCCAGTTTGTTCATTAAATTATTAAATTCTATCTTTAATTCTTCGTCTTTGGAATCTTTCCATTTTTCTTGTGAATCAATATATGCAAATTCTAATTTATAGCTTTGTTCTTTTTCTCTAAACTCTTTCAAAAGATGGCCTAAACTTGTGAAGTCTGCGCCCATTAGTCCGGCAATTGCTTTAGCAGTTTCAGAATCTAACAACTCTGTGTTTATTTTTTTTAATTCCTCTTTAAAAAGAATAGGGTTCTTCATCACCAGCGATAATAGGGTTTCACTTAATGGATCAGCCACAACAACTGCGGTTTTAACATCAGCTTTAATCAATAGTGATTCGTGATCATAAGCTTCAAGATCATCTTTGGCCATATTGATATCCGCCTCTATCGCCTCTTCTTTTGCTCTTAGAAAAAATGCCAGTTGAACTAACCAGTGGGCTTTCTCAACTTGACTAGTCAATCTTTTTAGAAACGGCGCCAAAGCGAAGATGACAGATTTTTTACTATCAGCTGAATTGGGGTCAAACCCGACTTTAGCCTTATTGAAATAAAACTCTAGAACCGGCTTAGCTTGGCTTACGGCCTTAGACCAAGCGACGGCATTTTTTTTGACCAAATCAGCTGGATCTTTACATTCTTTATCATTAATCTCTATCACTTTTATATTGAAATTCTGGCTCAATGCCAATCCTATACCTCGCCTTGTCGCCATTGCTCCTGCTTGATCGGTATCAAAACAAAAGCCCAGATTGGTAGTATATCTGTGAAGCAATGATAAATGATTTGGAGTCAGAGCTGTTCCAGATGAAGCTACAACATTTTTTACTCCAGCCTGATAAGACATCATAGCATCCATATTACCTTCCACCAAAACGCATTGATCGGCTTGTTTAATATCCATCTTCGCCTTATTGAGTCCATAAAGAATCTTCGACTTATCATAAATCCTGGTTTGAGGAGTGTTTATATATTTGGCAGCTTCTTTTTCATCAGACTCAAATATTCTTCCGGTAAAACCGACGACTTGTCCATTTAAGTCAAAAATAGGAAATGTTATCCTGGAACGAAAACGGTCATAAACGCCAGAGCCATCATTCCTTTTAATGGCTAGTCCGGCTTCTACAATCTCGTTTTCTGAATAACTGCAGTTCTTTAAAAAGACTCCCAAAGCATTCCAGTCATTTGGAGCAAATCCCAAACGAAATTCTTGGATAGTAGTGTCCATAACTCCCCTGTTCTTTAAATACTCTAAAGCAAGTTTTCCCGTATTTGAGTGGAATTGTTTTTCAAAAAACTTAGTCGCTGACTCGCAAACTTCGTATAATCTTGCCTTATCGTCTTTGATGGCGGGATTGAACGACTCAAGTTCTATCCCGGCTTTGGTGGCAAGTATTCTTAATGCCTCTGGAAATTCAACACCTTCTACATCTTGTACAAAACTGAAGATATCGCCACCCTTGGAACACCCGAAACAATGCCATACCTGGCGTTCCGGTGAAACAACAAAAGAGGGCGTCTTCTCATTATGAAAAGGGCAACGAGCTTTGAAATTTTGCCCAGCTTTAACTAATTTTAAATACCCGGAAATAACATCAACAACATCAAGCCTGTCCTTAATTTTGGAGACATTATCTTCCATTGAACCTTTATTTTAACACGTAATAAACAAAAAGAAAAGCCCCTAAAAAGGGCTGTGTTGAAAATATTAAACTACCATTTTCCCCATATTGGTTCTCTGTTCTCAAAGCAACCATGGCAAAAATTGTCAGGATCCTTTCCAAAGCTTCTGACTGCATCATAAACACCTTGTAGCGACTGATATCCTACAAAATTTGCCTCCACTTCAGCTGCAACTGCCCGTGGATCACAAACAATGCCGTGAAGAATGTGTTGAGCGGCAATTAATTTACTGCCATCTTTGCCTTCCATGTCTATGCCTTTTTTACATGGACCGATAAGTGGCGGAACACCAGACAGAACTCCTACCCAACGAACCCCTAATCCTCTAAAAACACGGATAATTTTCCGACCCGTATTGCCACGAACAATTGAATCTTCGATGATCCAAAATCTAGTATTCGGATTCTGCTTTAAAATATCTTTTATACCAGACTGTAAAAAACTAAATTTCCTGCGTAATGTATCCTCGATGACTGCCTGACTTTCTTGCGTAAAACTTTTAGTTGAATGGCGCCTTAAAATCGTTGTAGTCAGTTCGCGATGAATGGCCTGACAAAAACCTTCAGCAAAAGTATTAGAGGAATCCGGAACATTGGTTATGATATCGTCCGGCGTAATTAAGTGGCCAAATTCTTTGGCCAAAGTATTCCCCAATTCTTTTCGAAATTGACTAACAGATATCCCAAAAGTTTCAGAGGTGGGAAGACTAAAATATTCAAGTTCATAGATGCATTGTTTCAAGGGCAGAACATCTTCGTGGTCATATATAGGATGCGAGAATAAACTGTTTTGAGATATTACCAAAAGTTCTCCGGGTAAAATGTCTCTTTCATAAACAGCGTTTATTACTTCAAAGGCTGAATTTTCTGAAGCAACGACATAACCACCTCCAAGCCTACCCAGAGCAAGTGGCCGATTACCTGATGGATCCCTAGCCACTATTAATTTTATCCCATCCTTGTCCCTAATAAGCATAGTTAGAGCGTAGGTACCCCGATAAGCCCTAAGTCCGTTTTTGATGGAGTTTAATGAATCGTCGCTTCCTGAAAGTAGCATTTGATTCAATATCAATTCCGAATCAGAAGTAGTTGAAAAAGGCAATCCACGCTGGATAAGAGCTTGTCGGTCTTCTTCTACATAAGGAGAGTCTCCATTATGAGCAAGATAAACATCCCCCCATGACATTTTAGACATCAATGGTTGAGCATTGTCTAGCGATCTCTTGTCACCTGTAGTTCCATATCGATCGTGGCCAACTCCAGAAAAATAACCTTGATTATTTTTCGCTAGTCCCCGATGACTCGTCTTGTGAACCAAGTCTGGAACAGTAAATTCCGTGCGCTCCCAAAAAAAATCACCATCATATGTGGCCAAAGCCATTCCAGCGCCATTTTCTCCCCGATACTGAAGAGCGTCCATCATAGATACTATAGCATTATAGGCATTGGGAACATTGATCGCTCCAATAACTCCGCACATTGACCTACCTCCATTTTTTAAAAAACACGAAGTTATTCTACAACAAAAAAATCCCCTTGTACAGGGATTCATTTCTAGAGATTTATTTTGTAAAACTTTCAGACCAAGCATTATATTTTTTGGTCATCGTGTTTTTTATGTAAATACTCACCTGATATGTTCCTAGTGGAATAGCGGCAACCTGTTCAAGTTCAAGTAAGTCAACAACAAGAATTCCTTCCGGACTTTTTTCCAATAAGCTTCTCTTCACCTCCCTCACGGCCAGACCCTCCAATATAATTGGCTTGCCTGTGTTGCGATTCTCAAGAATTATTCTGTACTTAAGCGAAAGCTCTAGATATTCTTCCTTGACCGTCCAATCAAAGTTCTTCCATAGACCAGAAACTGTGAATCTTTCGCCCATCGAAAGTTCAGCTGGAATAAATGAATTACACTCGTCGCAAGAAGCAAGAATGTAGTCGGTTCCGGCTGTGCCAACGAGTTTTGATGCTTCTCCGGTTACACGCGCATTGGATTGTTTAGAAATCTCTGATGCTGGCTTAGGTGGGCCAAGCGCCTTTCCTTGTGAGGCCGAACCGTCTTGGGAAAAATTAAACAGTGACCAGGCAAAGATGTACCCGTCAAGATTACCACCCTTACCACTTGCGGTTCGGATTTCCAGAAAGACATCTTCCACATTAGGCGGACAAGCTTGGTTGCCGCCGCCAAAAGACAAAAATTCCTTGTGCAACATGATCTCATTGATTGCTCCACAATGATCAAGTTGGTATGAATCCTGCGAAAACAAGCGGAACGATCCCTCGCCTCGCTGATAGAAAAGGAATGCATAACGGATACCGCCATTTTCGAGATTGCCATAGATCCAGAGCACCAGATTAACAAATGAGCTACCCTCAAGAGTATCCATTGCATCTGGTTCGCCGTGAAGCAAATAGACATGGGCCATATCTCCTCGGAATCCGCCATTCGTCTGGAATGAGAGTCCAAACATACCAGGCGTGCTGACAAAAGGCTCATTGGCGATGTCATCAATCCTCTGATCAATCCGCTGTTTCTCTTCGTTCTCGGGTGTTGCGGGATCAGGATCCCGATCAGTCCAGAATTTATCAATAAATATTTGCCGTTCCTCATCCGTCAAAAGTTTCTTAAACTCTTTACGCTCTTGGCCGTTAATAAAACGCTCATACCGATCCGGAAATTGGGATGGGATATCAGCAGGAATGTTGTTTTGCTTATCGACAAAAACCTTCGGTTTTTTCATTCCGCCGGAAGCACAGCCGATCACAAAAGGCAACATAACAATCAGAGCAAAAACAAGTGTCTTACTTCTTGTCATTGTCATTCTCCTTGGCCGAAACCACAATCTCATCCTGATCAATACGGACAATATGGACTCCACCACTTAAAGTAAACTGGATTCCGACAATAATTCGCTTCTTGGGGTCAGCCTTAGACGGTTCGGAAAGTGGTGATATAAATAAATTGTAATCAGAACCGTATGTCAACATCCAATTACCATTTTGATCCAAAAGCCATGATCGTAAAAAATCGGCCCTGATATCCTGACCAGTTCGTGGGTCGCGAACTGTCCGCCATTGAACATAAGCAAAAGCATCGGTTGTCTTCTGAACCCGACCGAGAACTTCCGTCTCCTCTTGGCTATGATATTTGTAATTAGATAAATTTGTATCCTGACTGCCTTCTGTGCTGTTTTTTTCTTGAGCTCGTTCAGAAACGATGGCCACTTGCCGATAATATACCCTGACAAACTCATTTGGATCGTTCGGGTTTTGATAGTCAATCACCCGACCCACAAAAGCCGTTTTATAGTCATCTATCCTAAACTCCAATTTTTTGGATAAAATCGGCCTGAAATCCTTAATGTTCGGCAGAGCCATTCCTGAACCACCAGTAATTTCCAGAGTGAGACAAACCGCCAATGCTAGAAACATGTAAATTCCCCTTTTTTAAAGAGCAGGTATCTGCCTAAAACTATATCCTTATCAAAGAAAAGCGCAATAGTAATAAAAAACGTCTCGCAAATGCGAGACGTAATGTTTAAAAATTGAAACCGACACGAAAATTGAAGGTCCACTTTTTCGGAGAAAACTTGGTTCTCGCCCATTCAAAATTCATAGGCATAAACAAAGGTATTTGCAGTCCAATACCGTATGCCCATTCATGGCGTGCCAAGAATAGATCATTACTGAACCGAGCCACCGCATAATCACCGAAGAGCGTTCCGCGCAGCTGAAACGGAATAGCACTTAACAACGCTACATCAGCAATCGGGAAACGAAGTTCCGCACTCCCGTAGCCGACCTGATTTCCAGCAACACTGAAATAGGGATAGTTCCTCAAAGTCTCATTACCGCCCAAAAGGACAACATCGCCGTTAGGCCTATTACTATTAAGCCCAGTGGCCCGAACTGCAAACAATGAACTTCCCGATAGTCGGATATACTTGCGGGCATCAACTTGAGCAGTAAAATATGAGGGTGAATTTTTGTTCAAGCCCGGTCCATATTCAATTTGAGAGCGCAACGCATCTCCGTGCAGAGGTCCAAGTGTGTTATTTGAATAGATAACAGTATCATGAACAAATGCCATAGTGAAACCAACATTGGCTTGGCCGTTGGAAGCACTGAAAAAATCGTAAAACTGGCGGTCAATTTGAGGAATTTGATCGCCAAGATTTTCAACATCAGCATCGGATAACGGTAAGAAATACATCCGCTTACGCGGGTGAACCCCGAACTCAATACGACTCCACTTATTAAACGGATACTCTGTATAAAGCATCGCACTTGTTTCTTTAACCCAGGTATTGTTGATCGTAAACTGGTTATCGTTACCATCAGGATATGGATAGCGCGGATACTGACCCTTTAAATTATACAAGAAATAATTCAGCGGATATTGGGCATGGTTGATTTTTGCCGCCAATCCCCAGCGCCTAGACCGATCCATGTATGCATAATCGATATACCTGAAGCCGCCCTGCTGGGCATAGAGGCCCAAGTGAGTTCGATTGGCCAATAAATCTTGAACAACAAACTGGGAACTTGCGAACATCCCCCAATAGGTACTTGTACCAATACTTACATTCGATCCATAAAACTTCCAGCGAGCCGGCGGTTTTTGGGGATTTTCCAATTGCCTCTGATCAAGCTGCTCACTAACTGCTTCCTGGCTATTAAATACCAATTCCATATTCTCATTTTTATTCTCGACTAGATCTGTCCGAAGCGGTTCCTTCAATCGAGCATCGAAGAGTTTGGGGTTAGAAAAAATGTGACTCATAAACTGGTCATCTTCTAAGTAAGAAGAATAAACAACCCGATCGTTCTCACCGGGAACAAACTTAGGAGTGAAAACTCCGCCAAAATAATCTGTCCATTGCTTGGATTCATACGACGTTCCTCCCCGCTCAAACGTGTAGAGATTCCAGATGCCATCTTTCTCATCCGAGGTGTAGATCAGTATATTACCATCAGACGACCAGCTGGGAGAATTATCATTCCAGCGACCGTAGGTAAGCTGGGTTTTCCTTCCAGATTCAATGTCGAGATGGAAAATCTTCTGGAATCCTCCAACAAATGCAACATATACAAGCTCTGTTCCGTCTGACGATATTCTTGGCGCACTATTAAACGCGCCGCCATTGGTCAAATTTTTCAGCTCACATGTTTCAAGGTTCATTGAATACACATCGCGCTGGATATTCTTTGCCGCCGAAAAATATATAGTTTTGCCATCAGCGCTGAAATTGGGAGAAAATGCCTGATCAAGCGAAATCTCTGTTTTCTGAATAAACTTGCCGGTGTTGGCATCCACAATAAACAAAGCATGATCCCTATTCTTGCGTGCAAAAAAGACAATCTTGCTGACATTGGGAATTTTTTTAACTTCCGTTAATTTTTTATCCAGCGGCTCATTTTCGGATTCAAGTACGGTAATCTTTTTACGATCCGCCTCTATCTTGGCTTCTATTTGGGCCTTGGCGTCTTTATCCTTCATCTTGTTTCTTTCCAAGTTCAAACTGCGGATATCATCTTGCAGGCTCTTAATATCCTTTTTATTTTTTTCAACACTAGCCAATGCTTTCTTGAAATCACTCACCCAATTCGCATCTTGCCACCAATCCAGATCAGAGCCATTAAATGGCCACGTATTAAGCTCCTGGGCAACTATGTACTCATAGTGCTTAGGAGGCATGAATGTGGTCAAGATCCGCAGAGGCGAAGTCTGTGTGAGCACTTGATCATTAAACACCCTAGTCTTTTTTTGCTTGGCATGCGGTACATACGATGGATCATCTCGCGGTAACATGCGCGCAACTGTTAAAACGATGCCGTTCTTGGGATTATAAGTCAGAAATGCTACAAAATTACCGTCAGGCGATACTTCGGGCGAAGTCATTGGAAATTGGTATGGCTGCTTAATTATTTGGCGACCCTTAATGCTGTTGGTCTCCTGATACGGCTTGGGTCGTTCCAAAGAATCCTTAGCATATTTGGCAGCCCAATAATTTCGGTGTGCCCGATCAAATGCTTCGGCGTTATAGAATTCTCCATGTGAAATATCGGCTAATAGTTCGGTGAATTTTTGACCATGCTGTTTGAAGACATCCGTGATTAAATCCACCACTGCTTTCTCTCCATATTTTGATTCAAGAAACATGAATGGCATAGCTCCAAGTGAGTAAGGATTGGCCTGGCCCTGTGACAGCATTTCCAGCGTAGGCAAGCCCCTCTGGGGATTCTTGACATTTGCCGCTGCCATGCGTTGTTCCATTTTGCGAATCTCATCACGCGAGTATGGAGCATATTTGTTAGCAAAATATTCAGCAGTTGCCTCGTAGAGCCATCCTTCGATTGAATTCGTACCAACCGTTCTACCGATGAAACTCCAGCCAATCATATCGAACTGGAAGATGTGTATTAATTCATGAGTAAAGATAGTGCGGTTTAGTACCGGTAAAAAATCTGGTTTCACCACAAGTATCATGTCAGAATCAGGCAGAATACGAGAACCGCGTGGAAATGCATAAGCACCTACACCTTCAGGCATTGACTCACCGCCAGATAGGTGGAGTGCCTCAAACTGACTGTGAGTACGCGAAACCACAACAATTGGTCTCTTTTTTAGCTGATGGTTTAATTTGACGCTCAAATATTCAGATGAACCTTCCAGGTGAGCTACTAAGTCTGTAAAGTGTTTCTGGACATCTTCATCTTTAATCTCCAATGATAAATAAAAATCAAAGTGAGCGGACTGATAGAAATTCCAGATTGTCTTTTCCCAGATAACCTGATTTTTCCCGAATTGGGCAAAAACCGTCAATGGCATCAATAAAAATACCAAGGCGAGAAGAGTAGTGAGCTTTCTTGTCATTTCTTTTCCTAATTGACAAAGAACCGAAATCTATCGCAAAACTACATGTTTTATAAACAAAGGTCAATCCGGCAGGCAGGGATCTACTAAAGCTAGTACCTTGGTTCAGCCGAATTCATTGTCTGCCTCACCTTGCCCCCAACCATAAAATGGGTTTGAGATGCCGCTCGGTCTCCTTGTATTTTGTCCTTTCTTATTTTTTCATCAGTTTGAGTAATGCGAAACAAATTTGCGGCTAATTCAGTAGAACTCGCTCTGTCTAATAGTTCACATTTTTTGATACCTTTCCTTTTTTCTACATCTGATAGGGATGAGCCATAAAGCCCTTGATAACCGGCATCGTTAAATAAACCAAACTTGGAAACACCCGCTTCTTTGGCGGTGTTGTTGAAAAATCTCCTGCCGTCTTGCTTGGATAGCAAAATAGGTTTGTGCCATTGCTATCTCTGGCTTGTTTGGGTCTCCATTTTGAGCTATCAAATAACAGGCATACCTATCCAGTTTGTAGTCCCTCACTTTTCGCACAGTATTTGAGCCAATTTTAACCATCTTAACCGTCTGGTTAAAATGGTTATCTACATTCTGACCGCTATTCATACAGGCACGAGCTGCCCAGTATTCAATTCCGTTTTCATCAATTTTTTTAATGCCCTCAAAATCTTTATGAGGAGCAGTCGGTGTTATTTCGTTAGTCATATTTATAGTCGAATCTACACGCTTAAAATAAAAGTAGCAAGTTTTACCCCACCCCACTACTCACTATTGTTTGGAAACAAAAAACTCCCATGGTGGGAGTTTTTCTTGAAAAGAGATTACCGTCTACTCCGCCCCATTGTTGTTATTTTGGTCTTTAACTTCCCCCTGTTTATCTAGGACGCCCTGATTGGTATTTTGATTAAGCGGCTTGATTTCTTTAATATCGGGGATCCCGTCATTATCGTGGTCAAATGGCTGTTTATCATTTTTGTCTAAAATCCCATCATTATCATCATCGGGGTCATTGCATTCATTTTGACCATCGTTATCATGATCGTTGGGCTGGCTATCTTTAACATCGGAGATGCCATCATTGTCATCGTCCTGATCTTTATTGTCAACCAACCCATCATTATCGTGATCAAATGGATGGTTCTCATTGACATCTAAAATGCAGTCGTTGTCGTCATCAGCATCCTTATCGTCACGAATATTATCGTTGTCATGATCAAATGGTTGCTGGTCCTTGTTATCAAAAACCCCATCATTATCGTCGTCTTGATCTATGTCATCATTTTGGCCATCGTTGTCGTGGTCAAGCGGTTGTTTATCTTTCTTGTCTAAAATCCCATCGTTGTCATCATCGATATCTTTGTTATCATTTTGACCGTCGTTGTCGTGGTCAAAAGGAAGCTTGTCAACTGTATCAGGAATACCATCTTTATCGCTGTCTTTAGCGCTCGCAATCTTTGGGGAGAAGAATGATTTGATCTTGGCAGTCAAAGAAAACCCGAGTGCTGGTTCACTCTGATAAAATGAGACAAATAAAGCCAAAAAAAATATTGTCGATCCCAGCAATACTTTCTTTAGAAGAGGTGTTTGGGCACTTTTCATATTAAGGTAATTATAAACTAGTGGTAGGCATCAATAAAGTGGGTTATCAACACCACTATCTTTCTTCTCATTCATTGTTTTGTTATCCTCGCTCGTCTTGGTCTTTGACGCTGTCGTTATCTTGGTCGTCGTTTTGACCGTCATTATCATCAACATCAACCAAATCCACCAACCCGTCGTGATCATTGTCAGAGGCGAATGCCCGAGGAGTGCCTAAAATCTGGCCAAGAAAGAATCCGACCACGAGGGATACAATGGAGGATAAAATTAAAACTTTATTTTTCATCATATTATTTAACTTGAGCTTATGCCCACCCCCTACTTCTCAAGAAGCACCGGATGGTAAATAAACCTATTTTAAACTAACCCGACACCCTAATAATAGCATGTCTGAAATAAGCAACAAAACCACACTGAAGTTCTAACGTCCCATCTGGGTGGGTCAAAATTGTTGCGTAAAATAAGGACAATTTAACTGGCGGAGGGGGTGAGATTCGAACTCACGAGTCCCTTTCAGGACGCCGCCTTTCTCCCGCATATGGCGGAGGGTACAGGATTTGAACCTGTGAGGGATTTCTCCCACACGCTTTCCAAGCGTGCGCCTTAAACCACTCGGCCAACCCTCCGCCATAAGCGGGATTGCGATTTGTAATTGTGCTCGCTACACTGCGCTCAAACAAATCGGGAACAAGCGAGCGCACTAGACCACTATCCGACCCCTCCCTTGACCCCTAAATTAATATAAATCTCTGGCTCCAGGGGCAGTCCGACTATTATTTCTTCCCCTCCCCAGCGAGCCACCAGATCAATCTCCCTGGCCCTATCCAAAATCAATTTGCTCAAAAACTGAAGCACCCTATCGCCGACCTGATGTCCATAAGTGTCATTGATTTTCTTAATTTGTTTGTCTTTGTCCATGGTCAAATAATATCATAATTTTTATTGCCAATGAAAATAAGATGGCTGTTTGGTCTTAGAATTTAGAAGTCTTGTTAAAAGCCATTAAAATGGTAATAATAAACTTATGAAATTCTGGAAGTGGTTTCTATATATAACCAACAACGAAGAGGTGTCTCGAGATGAGGAATTTTTTGATGTTCTATTTTTTGTTGTAAATACCGTTGCCTTAATTTTTGGAGTCATCATGCTCACCATCTATGATGAGCCTCAATGGATACCATTTCTTATTATTGAGTACTCTTGGGCACTAGACAACATGCGCCACAATAGGCCCTAAAAAAATATCGCTCCCGCCCCATCACTTTTCTGAATAGCTGACACAACCTCTATGCGTACAGAGGGAGACACTTTTTAAAAATTTACTAATTTATAAAAAGTGTCTCCCTCTGTTGGTTAATTGAGTAATTAACTGACGATTGGCAATAGAAATTCAAATTCATCTGTTTCCTCGTCTCGTCAAAGTGACGTAAAAGCGATGGGGATGGGAGTAAGTTTTAATTTGAAAAAACCAGCCTTTTGAGCCGTTTTTATGGAAAGTTTAAACTTTTATTTCCAAAAGTAAGCTGTAAACTAAGCAACCGGCGGAGTGAGCATAGAGGTTGTGCGAACTATTTAGATGAGGCGAAAACTAGTAATCCCCGCCCATGCCGCCCATCGGAGGCATACCGCCACCCATTGGCGAATTCTTTTCTTCGGGAATATCGGTGATAACTGCTTCAGTTGTGAGAATTGTTGAAGCAACAGATACGGCATTAACTAAAGCCGTCTTGACCACTTTTAACGGGTCAATGATTCCCATCTCAAACATATCACCGTATTCACCATTAGAAGCATTGTAACCCCAACCAAGATCCTTTTTGATTATTTCCCTTACAACTCTGTCGGGATTCTCGCCGGAATTTTCAGCAATAGCTCTGATTGGCAAGACAAGGATGCTTTTGATTATAGCGGCACCTTTGGAAAAATCATCTGTTATGATGGCGGTGTTCAAGAAATTTTCCTTTTCCTCTGACTTTTTCCCTTGCCGAGCAGGCTTTGTGGATTCAGTTGCTTTTTTATTAAAATCTCTAAGAACATCAAACAACGCAACCCCACCGCCGGCTACAATTCCCTCTTCTAAGGCTGCCCTGGTAGCTGCAACTGCATCATCAATTCTAAATTTCTTTTCTTTAAGTTCAGTTTCTGTTTGAGCGCCAACCTTGATGACGGCAACTCCGCCGGACAACTTTGCCAATCTCTCCTGAAGTTTTTCTTTATCAAAATCAGAAGTTGATTTTGCAATCTGGTTTTTTATTTGAGCAACTCTTTTGTCTATATCTGCCGGTTTTCCTTTGCCTCCAACAATGGTCGTTGAATCTTTTGAAGCCACAACTCTTCTTGCCCGTCCAAGCATATTCAAATCAACAGCTTCAAGTTTCATACCTTTTTCTTCAGCAATAACCTGACCGCCGGTTATCACGGCCAGATCTTCGAGCATTTCTTTTTTTCTGTCTCCGAATCCAGGGGCTTTTACAGCTAAACTATTAAAAGTTCCTCGGAGTTTGTTGACCACCAATGTTGCCAAAGCATCACCATCCACGTCTTCGGCAACAATAACCAAAGACCTTTTCCCAGCTTGGGATAATTTTTCAAGCAATGGAACAATTTCCTGAATAGATGATATTTTCTTATCAGTTATTAAAATAAGCGGATCGTCATGAACAGCTTCCATTCTTTCGGTATTCGTCACCATATACGCAGAGGCGTAGCCTTTGTCGAATTGCATGCCTTCCACTATTTCCTTTGACATTTCAGTGGATTGGGATTCCTCAACAGTTACCACTCCGTCTTTTCCGACTTCATTAAATACATCCGCGATAAGCTGGCCAATCTCTTGGTCATTTGCCGAAATAGATGCAACTTCCCTGATATTTTCTTTCGTAACTTTCTTTTTTCTGCTGTTTAAGGACTTGATTACCAATTCCAACGCGCTGTCCATTCCCTTTCTTAACGCAATAGGATTAGCTCCAGAATTAACGGCTGAAAAACCTTCAGCCAAGATTGCTTGGGCTAAAATAGTGGCCGTGGTCGTGCCATCACCGGCAACATCATTTGTCTTGGAAGCGACTTCTTTAATCAGTTCCGCGCCAATATTCTCAAATTTATCTTTGAGTTCAATCTCTTTGGCCACAGTAACACCGTCTTTTGTTATTACTGGGGAACCAAAACCTTTGTCTAAAATGACATTTCTTCCTTTAGGACCCAGTGTTACCTTAACCGCATTGGCCACCTTGTCAACTCCTCTTTTTAAGGCCTCGCGGGCTTCTTCTTTGTATTTAATTTGTTTAGGCATGTTATTGAATTATTGCCAAGATGTCTTCTTCTTTGGCGATTAAATATTCTTTACCGTCTATTTTAATTTCATTAGGCCCATATTTGGTAAACAAAACAACATCCCCCTTTTTCACTTCTAAGGGGATCTTCTTACCTTCTTTGGTCTTACCCGAGCCGACAGCGATAACCTTGCCTTTTTCCTGCCTCTCTTTCTCAACCGTTTCCGGCAAGATAATGCCCCCCTTTTTCTTTTCTTCTCTTAAGGGTTCAATTAAAACGTGGTCTGAAAGTGGTGTGATTTTAGCCATATTGACCATCATTTTACTCATAAAAAAATAATAGTCAAGTCAGTAAATAAAAAAGACCGTAAAACGGTCTTACTCTTCTAAAACAACTTCAAACAGGACATTCTCATTAATGGTCTGATCAAATACGTAACCGTTGGGTGCGTCCGGTAAATCTACATGATACGTTACGATACCTTCATCTTTTAAAGTAATTGTTCGTTCTTTTAATCCGTCCTTGATAACATGCCACCCGTTTTCGTTGGCCATGATGTCAATTGGCATAATGTCACCAGACTGGGCCACAACCTCGTCAAACAAACCACTCCGTGCCCGTAATTTTACCCTAGTGAAAATTTTTTGATTAGTCAGACTAAGACGGGCAGACAGATTTTTCAAGAAATCATCCGCATTCAGAAAATAATTTGGAAGAATTCTCTGACTCTCCTCACTAGCTCCGACAGAAAGACCAAACACGTAAACATTCGAACTTTGTATACTGAGCCATCCACCAACAATCTTTTCACGTGTCTTGTCTTTATCGTTTGTCAGTGCTGTATAGACCGGCTTCTCAACCTTGTCCCAATCTATCTTTACAGAAACCCTCTTTGCTATTGGCATCGTGTTGTTTTCGTCAACAAACATAACATCCAAAACAGGATCTTGTCTGTAAACAACTTTATTTGGAAACTTATACGCCCCCATTTTATATATCTGACTCGCTCCTGGAATGAAGTTAACCGAAACAGATACGTCAGATATTTTTAATCCATAATTATTTGTGGAAAGAGAAACATAGATGTTGGTAAAAAATGCTTCACACGCAGAATTAAAAGAAGAAAAATAGAGAATCTGGGGACCAAACCTGGTAGAACTTGAAGGATATAGTCCCTTCCACAAAATTGGCTGATGACCCTCAAGGTCAATTCGGGATTCAATCTGAGTCACGCTTATTTCTTGCGAAAGAGGCGCTCCGTATTCATTGCCAATCATTGCAAAAGCCGCTTCAACTAAAATTGAAGTCATGATCGATTCAGCAACCTTAATTTCAAATTTATGAGAAGGAACACCTTTGTTCTTAAACTCGAGATTGAAATGACGAAGCCGTTTCAACTCCTTCTTTGCCCCCACTGCTCCATAAATACCATAGGAAGAATCATATGTAATCGCTCCCAACACATCTGACGTTCTGCCAGTCAACTTAAAATTAGAAGCTTGGTTATCAGAAGGAATTGTGCCTATAATTTCAGCTGTACGAAAACCATAAACAACATTTTTTGAATTATAGAATGGATGGCCAAAACCAAATATTCTTCCCTTGCCATCAATATAGGTGATTGTCCCCATAGCACCAAGAGTTGACGTCTTACCCTTTTCGTCTGTCCATTCAACAAGATCAACAACGATGGGCATTCCGGGTTTGAGGCCTGATTTATTTAACCTATAACTGCCAGGTCCAGATTTACCCGAACTGGTGGTTTTGATAAATTTTTGATTAGCAAAAACATCTAATCCAGATATTGTTTCAAATCCCAAAGCAATCGGAACAAACATCTTTCCTTCATAAACAAACGACTTTGCCAATTTATTATTACCGGCATTGGCATCTGACACCATTAAAGATATGGGGGATATGCCACCCCAGTGTTCACTGGAGAAACCATTAAAACTATATGCTATTGCCCCAACAAGCTTGCCATTTACATAAGTGGGGCTTCCGCTCATACCAGCGGCTATTTGATGCTTGGAAGTAAATACTATGATCTCAAGTCCCGGTTGACGAAAAACGCCCCTGATTACAACCTGAATAGATTCAATCTTAGTTCCCCTAAGAACAGTGTCAAAATGTGCATTGATGGTTTTGTTCGGACTAGAGTCAATTAGCCTTTGCACCTTTTCCAATGACATTAATTTCTGATCAGCAAAAACCGTCCCAGAACAGATTACGACAAAAACGAAGAATAGTTTTACTAAACCTTTCATTTCGTCTTCCTTTCAAAGAACTGAAAAAATCTGCAAGAAGTATAGATTAAACAACAAGATCAAGCAATACTAAACAGTTAGTCCGGAATCTTTTTCTTCAATGTGGGAAATGATGTCAAGTTTTTTTAATCCTTTATTGTATTTATCTATGGCAAAAGATTCAAAAGAACGGGGATGAAATTCAAGTTCATTATCATTAAAAACCACCCTGCCTCCGGATTCATAAGTTGCGGGATTTTCTCTTATCCTTTTTTGCTGATAATTTTTTGCCAACCCCTCAATCCATTCCCCGAAAGACGAATTTAAAATAAATTCGACCAACTTGGCGACAGCTAATAAGATAGAATTGGGCGAAATACTTCGGGACTCGAGGTCCGACCTTAAAGAAATCCCAAGGTCGGACCTCGAATAATTATAAATATATTTATTCAGCCAGATATTTTCGGTATAAAAACGGCTGAAAATTCCATTATTAACCAGAACTGGCTTTAGATTGGCATAGGTCTGGGCATTAAATAAACTTTCATATTTTATATTCAAATTTTGGTCGGTAATATAGTGATTGAAACAAAACTTATCCGGTGCGCTCTTTTCATACCTTGTCCTGCGAGCACCGAAAAGAGAAGCGATAAGAGACAGAAATATCCTGCAGATATATAGTCGGCCAGATTTGGCAACTACCAAGACATCAAAGTCGCTCTCTTTGTTGGTATTATTTATTGCCAAAGAACCGGAAGCTAAAATCGCCTTCAAATAAGGCACTGTTTGAAACCACTTTGCTATCCTCAAAAACTTCTTCCATTTTTGAGTGGCTATCTTTTCCCTTTCTATTCTTAACTCATACAAAGTATCTCTACCCAACAAAAAATAAAACCCATTCTTGAAGCTGACATGACCACCGTTAACCAAACCATCAAGTTCTTCAGCAACCTGACCCAAGGAAATCATCCCCGAAACGGGATTGTTGGATAGGCGTCCTGGATTTATCAAATACTTATGTACTTCAAACGTGGTCAATGGAAATTCAAAAACATCGTAATAAACCAATGTTGCCAAAATTGAGTTTTTAAGATCAGACATGTTTATATATTACATAATTTGAAAATTAAAAAAACCCATAATACGGGTTTTAGTATATTGTATGCAAGCCAAATGTAATAATGTCAGATCCCGCAACTATGGATATGAATTGCTGATTCTTTGACAAGTATGTGATAGGTGAAGCAAATATCTGTTTTCCGACATTGAAGTCCCAAACTTTTTCTCCGCTTTTTGAATTTAATACGACCACATGTCCAGAGCCTTCTCCGCTAAAAACTATACCGCCTCCCGTAGATAGAATCCCCGGCGCTGTCATATTAGATCCTCTTGTAAGATAATCCCAGACAATGTTTCCAGAAGTCGGTTCAATAGTTTTTATGTGGAATACATTAGGCCCACTTCTACATCCTTCCAAAACCATAACATAAAATAAATTTGTGACCGGATTGAAAGATGGGGACATCCAATTCGTAGCACCCCAACGAGAAGGACATGTGTCTTTGCTCAACCAATCCAATTTTTCAACAAACGGCTTTGAGAAGATAATGTTACCATTTATTCGATCAATCAAATAGAACAGTCCGTTACGATGAGCCAGTAAAATAACCTTTCTATTTATATTATCCAGAACCATATCTGTTAGCACTAGCGGCTCGTTAGCATCCCAACCAAGGGGCATATTATCTGCTAATTTTGTTTTCCAAATCACCGCGCCATTTTTAGGATTGAGGGCAACAATACTATTGTCATAAACATTTTCTAAGCCCAACGAATTTCCAGAACCCTCTTCTAAAACTCCGACTGGCCAATACAAAACATCGGAAAGAGGGTCATAACTACCAACCATCCAAGTTGGAGCTCCCCGAAATTTTACACCCTCCGGAATTGTCCAAAAACGCCACAACTCATTACCATTAACAAGCGAGAGGGCCGCTATAAATCCACGTGATCCGCTATTTATATTAGAGATACCCAAAATAACCTTATCACCAACAACAAGAGGGGCAGTTGTCGAAAAATGACCATCGCTCAAATTGGCATATTGTTTTGACCAAATTACATTCCCAGATATCCTATCAAGAGCTACCAGACGACAATCATTAGTAGAAAACAACAACTGATCTCCATGTATGGCTACCCCTCGGTTAATAATGTTACTGGAACTCTCTTCATGAGCCTGCCACACCCAAAGCCAAGTGCCAGTAATTGCATCTATCGCATGGACTTCATCTGAACCAGTTACATACATTATATCTTTATAGACAATCGGTGAAGAGCGAAGATTAAATCCTCCTTTTCCAATTTGATAGCTCCATTTGGGAACTAATTTATTGATATTGCTTAAATTTATTTGATTTAAAGGACTGAAACGATTAGCCCCATAGTCACCATGGTATAATAGCCACTCCCCATTTTTAGGACTATTTAGAAGATCTTGAGTTGTCACCCTTCCCGGAGTGATTGTCACATCTCTGGCAAACCAGTTTTTGTAACTTTTTATTTGAATGTCATTATCTTGAGAATACGCAACCTCCTTAAAGATTGACGCAATAGATAAAACAATAATTACTGCTGCCAAAGTGATTCGCATTACAATAATTCCTTCTTTTTAAGGTTCTTGGCTCTAAAACTACTCTATGTCTAAGTTTTTTGCAAATTAAAACCCCGATATATCGGGGTAAGAAACTCGCTATGAAAGTCAGCTCTTGCATGGATCGGGACAAGAGCAGCGGTCTTTATGACTTGCATTTTTGCAAATATAGACGTCTTTTTCATCCTTCGACATGTCTTCTTGAGTCTGGCCATTAACGCACTTTTTGACACATTTGCACCCAACAGTGTTTGGTTTGACCCCGTCGCGCTTTTTGTTCGGTGCTTTCGGATTCACACTGGAGCATCCGTCACCGGGACTCCACCTATGCGTTGGCGTGTCCTGATTCTGATCCGGATCTTGGCCAGGATCTTGCATTATACCTGCCATGGTATTGGACATCATGGTCTGGTGATCGTGCTTCTCGACCGCATTAGGAATATGGCACAACACCTCTTCGGACTTGCTGGCAGATTGCACATTCTCACTATAATAGGAACCAGGGAGCGCTAAAATAGAAAACAATGACACAACTAAGACGCCAAGCTTGATTTTCATGACACCCTCTCAAGGAACATCTGACTAAATAAATAATAGCCCCGCAATTGCGAGGCGTCAAGACCTGACGAACTTGATCGCCATCAGGGAAACAATAATAAGTGATGGAATGGCCAGAAAGTCCCACCAGAAATTCTCGGCCTCACCAGTCGGCACCATCGTCAGAGTTGGCTTCCTGTTCTCGGCAAGAGCCGCACCCAGGAAACTTTGAACCTGACTGGAAGAACTGCTTACAACATAGCTCTTGCCACCGGTTTTTTCCTTAATGAGGTCAAGGGCTTTCATATTTAGCTTTGACTGAACCTGCATTGGCACAAGCTGTTTGGGATCATTTTCGGCCGGAATCTTGATATTAAGGACTCCGCCACTGGACGTTCCCATCCCGATCGTATATGTCTTGATGCGCCTCTTGACAAGATTTGCCAGGGGAACATTCAAAGAATCATCAATACTATCTCCATCGCTAAATATAAATATAACTCTTGGATAAGAAGTCCAATTTACTACTCCCCTGAATCTTCCCTGCAGGAATTGTTTATCTTGCATTTCGAGAGATTTGGGAATGTGGTCAAGCAAACCGGCAAAGTAGGTGTAAAGCTGGGACCTGTCGTAATACACGCGGTCCCTTGGATGCTCAACTTCCAAAAGCTTATCGAGGAACTCTTCCTTGTCATCGGACAAGGGCATCCGCCAATTTGATTTTTCGCTGAAAGCGAAAAGGGTCAGACGGTCGCCGCCATGGATGGCAGGAGAACTGATAAGGGTTACGATCTCTCTTATCATCACCTCGTGGCGTGATGGAGCAATGTCCCCAATAGCCATGGAGACCGATTTATCTACCGCAATAATGATATCCAAATTGTCTTTGGACTGGAGAATTTTGAATGTATCTATCTTTGGACCAACTAGGGCGACTATCATCAGCCCGGCTAGGATCGAGCTTAGGAGCCAAACCCAATCAGGTCCGATGAGTTTTTGTCTTGAATCTCGGGCATACTTGGGGCGCAACAGCCGCTTTAAAACTAATGCGAGCAGAATACCGATTCCAACCACCAACCATAATACCGTGAAATCAAAGTATTGTTTATGAGCAAACGTAATTTTGTTCAGCCAGTTCAGCCAATTTAACATAATTAGCCCACCTTACGCGGCTTGCCCCCTGGCTGGCCAGGGCCTTTGTCGTTAGTATCAATATCTTTACTCTTCTTCCCTTCTCCCTTGTCGTCTTCTCCGCGAGGACCTGGATTTTTTGGTCCGCCTGCGGGCGACCCTACTCTGACCTTGGGCTTGCCAGGCTTGGGCATCAATCCCTTGGCTCTGGTTTCCGAATTAGAAAGCAAATCGTAATTCCAACTCGAAGGAGCATGGGACGGATTAGCCTTCAAAGCGACTTCGTAATCGTCTCGGGCCAGAGTGCCGGCCAGATCATCGGCCAACTTAAGTTGTTCTGTCTTTTTCACCTTTTCAGCATCTGTTTTATCGGGAAGAGTCAAAGCATTGGCAGTAATCGCCTGGGCCTGACGCCATCTAGCATTGGCTCTCAAAAAGGAAGCACAGAAGCCATCTTTATCTTTAAGTTCTTCGTCTACTGTTTTCTTATAATCCCTGGTCAAGTTATAGAATGCAGCACGTTGGCAAGCCGGATCCTCGAAAACGTAGTTGTGTCCTATCCAAGACAGCCATACCATGTCGAGTTTTCTATTCTGCTCATAAAAATACTGCAAATCCTCCAGTCCTTCCCTTGCCGCCGACTCGTCCTGACGAGCAATATGGCCACTGTAAGCATCCAAAGAATCAAAATAGTTCCCGACTTGATACATGATCAGACCGGAGCCTGAAAACAGGGCTAACAGCAAAATAGCCAGTAGAAAGCGTCCGAACGGAAGACGTCTCATCTTCTTATCCTCACTTTTTAAAAAACTTGATAATATCTTAACAGAACTAAAAAAAAATTAAAGCCCCGACATTTTCGGGGCCTACAGGCAAGACCTGTATATACAGGTCTTGCCTGTTAAGTTTTTAGACAATACGCCACAGTAGAAAGGAGATGGCCCTCATCGCCATGGCCGCAACCGCGAACAAAAATGCGATAGCCAGAGGAATGAAATACACTTCTTTCTCTTTGAGATTGGTCTTCTTGGCCTGCTTGATACTCTGAAACTTATCGAGCATTTCGCTGATGCGATCCACCGACTGGCGATCTTTTGCCAAAAAATACTGCCCGCCATAGCGTCGAACCATCATCAAAAGCTGATTCGTCAGCTGAATCTGAATGGAATTTTCGCCATACAATTGTTTTTCAATAGTACGGTCCGAATCGATGAAAATAAGGTACGGAATTATCCGCCTTTTCCGGAGTTCCCTGAACTGGGGCTCCGGATTGACATCGGCGGCGCCATCGGTAATGATAACGACCGATCTCATTTTGGCGTTCGGATTTTGTTTGAGCACTTCCACGATTTTCGGCGACCCTTTCCGGTCGAAAAGGTAGATTGCCGATTCCAAACCGAGATGCAAGTTGGTCTTGCCCCCGGTCTCACTATCTGTAAATTGCCCCTTTTTCATTATGAACATGCCAGGCCATGTGGTTAGAGCCGCCGATGGAGCAAGGGCCATTGGAGACACTGATACGGAGAACATCAAACTTTCGAAACTCATGGTAAAACCGGACCAGATCTCCGACTGTGTCCCAAAGACAATATAGGCCGCCCTATCTCTTTTGTTTTTTCTCTTCACTATCAGTTTCTCCAGAATTTCCCGGGCAACTTCTCCCCTGGATACATTGGAGTTCTGGAGTCTGAATCCATTGGAAGCGGAGACATCCTTGATATAAACGACCTCCCGTGATTCGGTCAGCTCCGTTGTGTCGGTGATAAAAACCACCGGATCAGCCAAGGCAATTCCCAAAAAACATAGAGAGAGAAAAACCAGACACCAAGTGAAACTGTGTATGAACTTGAAAACAATACCCGGCTCATGATACTTATCCACCACTAACCCCATAAGGTAATGAGAGCTCGATCTCCGATTTAGCCACCATCGAACCACAATAGTCATAAAAAAGACCACTGCGATAAAGGCAGCGGCCTTGATGACAAAGAAGCTCCTTTTGTAGCTCAGTTCGCTCCAGTCAAGATTTAGCGCGTCAGTGACGGCTGCTAAGACAAGAGGCCACACATTCATAATGTTCATGGCCCTCTCCGGGAAAATCTTTTCAAGGAAGAAAATGGCCTTGCCAATTTTCCTTTCAAATTAAACAAGTGACGATGCCAGTATACAGACCATGGCCTCAATTCGCGGACAGTTGCCACCAAATAAGACATGTGGTATTTGACCTTGTCGTTGATGTCGTCTCCGCCGATAAAGAGGTCATCTTCAATGTCGCAAAGCGCTGCATGAACCCGAAGCAATCTGTTACGCTCCCACTCATGAGGAATGGCAAGGACGGACGTGGTCATATCTTTGCTGGTCATACCCGGATTGATACTCGGAGCATAGGCCCGAATTACATCGCTTAACCCGTTGCAAACAGCACCAATGTTGCCTTTGGCAATATTTGTCTCAAGTCCACTTATAACTTTTGTCAAATCAATTATCGCATCGGCAATTTGAGGAACACTTGCTCCCGCCGCACTTGCAGCCAAAG
>OBEQ011271042.1_pt1 | contig 60191 bp, 61 predicted proteins | sample 1670901 | NCBI WGS metagenome assembly OBEQ01 (sample SAMEA104232315, study PRJEB22302) | groundwater metagenome | biome: forest; feature: aquifer; material: groundwater | place: USA | collected 2011-08-07 | depth 5.4 m
ACAGATTCACTGATGATAATCACTAGTTCCGGAACTAGTTCGAGCCTTATGCGAGACACTTCGCCTTGAGCGCTAACTATTGAGTAAGTCGGTCGGTGTAGCTTGGGGTGTTGGGGGGATTGTAATGCGAAAACCGCGGTTTTTCAATGGGGGGACCAAGATACACTGCGGGTTAGGGTCGTGTATCTTGGGATGGGTTGAAGACGGCGCCGAGGTCAAGACGGTCGGCAGGACTGCGGACCCCGTGGCCGCCGCGGTTGAGGACGTGCGTGTAAATTTGGGTGGTTGATAGGTCGCGGTGGCCGAGCAACTCCTGAATAGTTCGGATGTCATAGCCGTCTTCCATAAGATGCGTCGCGACGAAGAGTGTGGCACCCGACCGGCTTAGCAATATGAGCTTTCATACGGGCGTCTTTAAAGGCCATCTTCTCTTTGTGTCTTCGTGACTTTGTGGTTCATTGGTTATGGATGGGGAGGTTTTTCAGCAGCCTGCTAGTCGATGACCCGGCGCTTCTCAGAGACGGCGGCCTTCAGGCCCGCGAACACGGAGCGCGCGACCAGAAGCCGGCGTAGCGGGGCGGTTCTATGCGGGATCCGCGAGCAGCTCAGAGACTGCGCGCTCGACGTCCTTGGTCTGGGGCTGGATGAAGTACTCGAGGTTCGGCGACAGGCCGATGCCGGGCGTGGCCTTGCCGGCCAAAAGCCGCGGGCGGACCTTCAGCTCGTAGAAGCATTCGTCCACGAGCCGGCGGATCAAGTGCTCCGCGAAGTTGGTGATCTCGGTCTCTTCGTTGATGAAGACGACGCGGCCGGTTTTCCTGACCGAGGCCGCAATCGCGTCCCAGTCATATGGGATCAAGGAGCGCAGATCGAGGACTTCAACGGAACCGCGGCCTTCGGCCGCGAATCTCCGCGCGACGTCGAGACAGATCGGGGCCATGCGGCCGTGCGTGACGACCGTCGCGTCGGTTCCGGCATGAGAATTTTTTGCTTTCCCGATCTCCACCGTATAATCGGTGAGTTTCGGCCACTTCGCCTTCCACTTCGTGCGGTCGCCGAGAGGCGCGTCGATCATGTCGTGCAAAGTCTTCTCATCGGGCTCGCCGGGAATCAGTTCCTCGCCTTTCGAGCGCAGAAGCGCCTTGGGCTTTAGGAAGAGGACGGGATCGTCGCTCTTGATGGCGGCGATCATTAATCCGTACGCGTCGATCGGCGTCGATGGGCAGACGACTTTCATGCCGTGCAGCTTCGAGGCGATGGAGTCGAACGAATGGGAGTGATACATGCTTCCGTGAATGCCCGAGCCTGTCGGCGTCATCACGACCATCGGCGTCTTGTAGCGCCCGCCCGAGGTCCAATGGCCGCTGGCAGCGAGCTTGAGCATATCGATGACGTTGAAGATGTAGTCGACGAACTGAATCTCAGCGACGGGGCGGCAGCCGGCCCACGCCAGGCCGAGAGCCGCGCCGACGATGCCGCGCTCATCGAGCGGCGCGTTCCAGGCACGCTGCAGCCCCTGGGTTGCGGTAAATACTCCGCCCAAGGGCGGGCCGACGTCCTCGCCGAAGATCTCGGTGACGCCGAGGTTCTGTTCGCCGTAGTGGAGAGCCATGCGGATGGCCTGCGCCATGTTGGCCATGTCAGCTCCCACCCTTGGTCGGATAGGACGGCGGGAGGCCGTCGGCGAACACATCCTCCCATACCGTCTCATTGACGGGGAAGGGCTCGGTCTTGACCTGTTTGTGGGCCGCGTCGAGCGCCGCCGCTTCCTTGTCCCAGGTCTTCTTGAAGTCGGCGGCCTTCGCGAGGCCGCGCTGCGCCATATTCTTCTCGAGGAGCTCGATGCAGTCGGTTTCCGGGATGCGGTTGGCGCCCGACGAGGACGAGTGCCCGTATAAACGGCTGCACTTCGCCTCGAGAAGATACGGTTTTCGATTCTTGCGGATGTAAGCAAAGGCCTCTTCCAATGCCGCCCATGACTCGGCCGCGTCGTTGCCGTTGATGGTCTTGCCCGGCATGTCCGGAAAAACCTTAGCCCAATCCGAAATGTCCCGTTCGCCGTGCTGGGCCTTCATCTCGGTCGAGATGCCCCAGCCGTTGTTGACGACGACAATCAGGATGGGGAGCGGAAGCGCGGGGCGATTCGCCCAGACGAGGCAGGAGTGGAAGTCACCCTCGGCCGTGCCCGCGTCCCCGCCGTTGACGATAGTGATCGCGTCGGTCTTGGCGCGCGCCTGCGCGATGCCGGTGCCGATCGAGGTCGCATACTGCGTCTCGATGGTCGGCGAGACCGGAACCACATTGAGTTCCGGGATCGCGTAGTGATTGACGAAATTGCGTCCCTTCGAGTACGGATCGGTCGCGACCGAGCGCATCTGGCGCAGCGCGTCGATCGGCTGGGCGCCCATCGACAGCACGATCGCCGCGGAGCGGTAATGCAGGTGCAGAAAGTCGTAGTTTACGCCATGGCCCTTCTTGACCTGGAGACCCAGCGGCACGTTGAAGGCTTCCTCGCCGGGCCCGCCGATCCAAAAGAACCCGTCGCCGCCCTTGCTCATCTTGATGAACCGCTCTTCCAAGAGGCGGGCGCGGACCATCAACTCGTGGATCTTGAGCAGTTTGGCCGCGCCGAGCTTTTTATAAAGGTCGGCGGCTGGCGCCGCGGTCTTGGGAGGCATCGCGGGCATTCTAGAAAATCTGGCTCCCGTTAACTAGTTCGACGCCTCAAGCTTCGCGGCTCTATCGGACGCGCGCTTGGCCAGCTTATGAGACGGGAATTTGGTCCCGACTTCCTTATAAAGCTCGATCGCCTTGGCGTTGTCCTTGATCGAGTCCTCATAGATGCCGGCCGCATCGTACAGCGCCTGCGGCGCTTCCTTGGCGCCGGCATAGTCGTCGGAGACCTTGCGCAGGATTTCGGCCTGGCGCGCGTTGTCCTTGAGGTCGCGGCGCGCGAAATCCGCGGCCTGCAGCAGCGCATCGATGCCGTCCTGGCCGCCGTGCATGGAGGACAGGCGCATCAAGGTCTTCATCGCATCCTCCGGCGCGCTCAGGCGGTCGCGCTGGAGCTTGGCGATCGACTTGAGGGCCTTAAGCGACGCGGGCGTCTTGGGAAAGAGCTTGACGATCTTTTCGTGCATCTCGACGGCAAGCGCATACTGGCGCAGCTTGTCATCGAAGAGCCGGGCCGAATTCTCGAGCGCGGATTGGACTGCGGGCGTCTTTGGATATTTCTCGACAAGCTCCTGGTACGCGTCGATCGCCTTTTTCGGATCGCGCAAAGCGTCGGCGTACAGGTCGCCAATCGCCATTTGCGCCGACGGGCACGACGGGCTCTCCGGGTACAGCGCGAGCAGCTTGCGCCACGACAGCATCGCCGCGGCGGACTTGTCGTTGGCCGTATGCAGCCGCGCGAGCGCGGCCTGGAGTTTGTCTCCGTCCTTATGACCGGTGAAGCGCACGCTGAAGTCGCGGATCTCGGCGGCGACGGGCTCGTACAACGCGTCCGGCGCTTGCTCCGCGATCTTCTGCCAGAGCGCGGACAGGCGATCGGCTTTGTCCGAGGTCTCGGGGAGCTTCACCAGGGCCTGCAGAATCGGCCGGTGCTTGCGCGACGCCTTCTTGTCGACTAAGGTCAGGAAGTCGGACTTTGCGCGCAGGCCGATCTTCGTGTCCGGATATTCGTAAAGGAGGCGAAGCAAGGAGGCGGTCGCGAGCTGCCAATCGCCGTTCTTCTGCTTGAGGCCGGCGAGGAGGAGCATGGCCTCGGGAGCCTGTTCCGCGGCGGGGTGACGGCGCACGAACACGGCAAGCTCTTCCATCGCGGCCTCTTGGACCTTATTATCCGCGTCCTCGGCCGAGGCTTTAGCGAAGGCGAACTCATCCGCGACCGAGGTGGCGCGCTTCGGCTCGACGGCGGCCGCCTTCGGTTCAGGCTTGGGCTCCGCCTTCGGCTCCGACTTCGGCTCCGACTTGGGCTCCGACTTGGGCTCCGACTTGGGCTCCGACTTGGGCTCCGGCTTCGGTTCAGACTTTGATTCCACTTTCGACTCAGTTTTCGGCTCGGACTTTTTTTCCTCAAGCAGCGAGGGCCGGAGCGGCGCTTTCGCTTCTTCCTTCGGCGTGTCGCTGACGTCCGTCGCGGGCGCGGCCGGAGCCGCCGCCGGGGGCGCTTCCTTCTGAGCGAACGCGGGAGCGGCGCAGAGCAGCAAAGCGAGGAGCGGGAGCATTAGTTTCATTTGTGGTTCTCCGAGGCGCGGGAAACGGCGTTGACGACATCGTACTTGGTCACGATATTATAGGAAGCCTTGCCCGTCTTGACGAGAACGGCCGGGCGGTCGGGCGTGAAGTAGCGCAGGACGGACTCAACGCGCGCCTCGGGAGCGAGCACGGGCAGGGCCTGAGTCATGGCCTCGCGCACGATCATTTTCTTAATGTCTCGTCCCTTAAGCATGTGGCCAAGCACCGTGTCTTCCATCACGGTTCCGACGACCTTGTTCTTCTCGAAAACGGGCATCTGTGAAATGTCGTACTTGCGCATGAGGGCCATCGCCTTGAACAAGGTGTCGGTCGGCTTGGCCGTCGCGAGCTTTCCGGTCTTGCCATGCTTGCGCTTGGCCGCCAGGATGTCGGCGACCTTGAGCGGGACTTCGCTTTCGAAATACTGATTCTCCTTCATCCATTCGTCGTTATAGATCTTAGAAAGATAGCGCATCCCGGTGTCGGGCACGAGGATGACCATGAAGTCCGTTTCGGTCAGCTTCTTCGCGCACTCAAGGCCGGCGACCATCGCAGATCCCCCGGAGCCGCCGGTCAGGATGCCTTCCATCTTCGCAAGTTTGCGCGCCATCAGAAAACAGTCTCGGTCGGGCGTGACGATCACATCATCCACGCACTTGAGGTCCATCGTTCCCGGGAAAAAATCCTCGCCGATTCCCTCAACGACATAGGGCCTGGCGACGCCCATTTTTTTATTGACGATCTTATCGTAGTACAACGAGCCGACCGGGTCGGCGCCGATGATCTTGATCTTCGGATTTTTTTCCCGGAGATACTTGGCGACGCCCGATATCGTGCCGCCCGTGCCCATGCCGGCGACGAAGTGCGTGATCTTGCCGTCGCTGTCCTTCCAGATCTCCGGTCCGGTTGTTCTAAAATGCGCCTTCGGGTTCTCCGGGTTCTCGTACTGGTTCGGATGATACGCGCCCGGAATCTCCGCGGTCATCTTATCGGCGACGGAATAGTAGGACCGGGGATCCTCGGGCTCGACATTGGTCGGGCAGACGATGACTTCCGCGCCGAGCGCTTTCAACAAGTTTATTTTCTCACGCGACTGCTTGTCGGTGATCGTGAAGATCAGCTTATAGCCGCGCAGGGCCGCAACGAGCGCCAAGCCGATCCCGGTGTTGCCCGAGGTCCCCTCGACGATGGTGCCTCCGGGCTTGAGCAGACCTTTGCGCTCGGCGTCGTCGATCATCGCCACGCCGATGCGGTCCTTGACCGAACCGCCGGGGTTGAGAAACTCCGCCTTAACGTAAATTTTCGGTCTGAGCCCTTTAGCGAGGCTGTTGATGCGAATGAGCGGGGTGTTGCCGATGGCTTCGAGCACGTTTTCGTAGCGCATGGTTTCTCCTACACCTCGCGGCGCCCCGACAGCGCGCAGGACAGCGTCCGTTCGTCAAGGTAGTCGAGGTCGCCCCCCAACGGTACGCCGTGAGCGATGCGCGTGATCTTGAGCGGGAAGGGCTTTAATATTTGAGCGAGATACAGGGCGGTCGCCTCGCCCTCGGTATCGGGGTCGGTCGCAAGCACTATCTCGCGCACGGAGCCTGCGCGCACGCGCTCGACCAACTCCTTGACCTTGATGCGGTCGGGGCCGATCCCGTCGAGTGGAGACAGCGCGCCGTGGAGGACGTGGTAGAGGCCGTTGAAGGCCCGCGAGCGCTCGAGCGCGGCCAGGTCCTGGGTTTCCTCAACGACGCAGATGAGGCTCGCGTCGCGCGCGGGGTCGGAGCACAGCCGGCAGATTTCCTTATCGGTGAAGTCGCCGCAGCGCGCGCAGAGTCGCATCGAGGCCTTCGCCTCGCGCAGCGCGTCGACCAGGCCTTCGACCTCGGTGCGCGGCGCGCGCAGCAGGTGGATCGCGAAGCGCTCGGCCTGCTTAGGCCCGACGCCCGGAAGGCGCTTGAGGGCACCGGTCAACTTCTCAAAAGCTTTCATGAATGCGTTTTTTTGATGATGCGCGCTTTGCCGCCGAACACGCCCTCGGCATTTTTTAGACCACCGCCGCCCGAAGCGCCCTCGCCGATGTCCTTCCAACGGGTGCCGGGAGGGGCGTCCGCGCCCGTCAACGGTGCGGGCATCCCTCGATCCACGATATCGCTCGGGGGAGCGGAGTCGGCCGCGCCGAGGACCAATTCGAGCGCCACCGCGCGCCCGGCCAGACGCGCCAGCGCCGCCTCCAGCACCGCCGCGGATCGCGTCGCCATGTCGAAGTCGAAGGTCTTCGTTAATCTGATCCGATAGCCGCCGCCGGGCTTCAACTCGCCGCGGCTCCGCTCAAGGGCGGCGCCCAGCGCGATCTTGTCTTTGGAGACCGCCTCGATGAGCTCGCGCCAAACGATGGGGCCGCCGGTGGCCGGTTCATGCGACGGAGCAATCCCCGTCGAAACAGGGCCGGTCCCTGGGGCCGGCCGAGCCGCGACGGACGGGGCCGGTGAAAACGCGCTGCCGCCGCCGCCTGCGGCAAGCCGCTTTTCGAGCGCCTCGAGGCGCGTGAGCCAGGCGCCGAGGTCGTGCGTCGCCTCGAGCGCGGAGAACAGCCCGAGCTCGAGCGCGAGCCGGGGCGAGTCGCCGTAACGAAGCTCCTCGAGGGCGCGATTGAGGCGGCGCAGCAAAAAGCCAAGGCCGTCAGACGACGCATCCGCGAGCGCTTTGGTCCAGAGCGCGTCGACGGGCTCTCCCGCGCCAAGCTTGACGAGGTAAACGCCCTCGATGGCCGAGCGCAGATCCTTGAGCAGCTGCGCGGGCTCCACGCCCTCCTCGTAAATCTTCTTGAGCCAGCCCGCCAGCGCCTTAGGATCGCGGGCGAGCAAGGCGGAGGCCACGCCGATCAGAAGGTCCTGGGGGACGAAGCCGAACATCTCGCGCACGATGTCAGAGGTGATGCGGCCGGAGGCCGCAGACCGGCACTGGTCGAGCAGGCTGATCGCGTCGCGAAGCGACCCTTCTGCCGCCCGCGCCAGGAGCGCCAGCGCCTCCGGCTCCACGGAGACATTTTCCTTCTTGGCGATGCCGGCGAGGTACTCAGCCAGCGGCTCCGGTCCCACGGGCCGGAACTTGAATCGCTGGCAGCGAGAGGCGATGGTCGATGGAACCTTATGCGCCTCCGTCGTGGCGAGGATGAAGACCACGTGCGGCGGCGGCTCCTCGATGGTCTTGAGGAGCGCGTTGAACGCCGAGTTCGAGAGCATGTGCGCCTCATCGATGATGAAGACCTTGTAGCGGTCGCGCGTCGGGGCGAGGGCGACGGTTTCGATGATCACTTCGCGCACGTCATCGACGCCGGTGTGCGACGCGGCGTCCATCTCGAGCACGTCGAGGCTCGAGGACAGGGCTATCTCGCCGCAGGATGTGCACTCGTCGCAGGGCGTCGGCGTCGGGCCCTTCACGCAGTTGAGCGCCTTCGCGAGAATGCGGGCCGTGGTCGTCTTGCCGCAGCCGCGCGGACCGGTGAACAGATAGGCGTGATGGGCGCGTTTGGTCGTCAGCGCGTTGGAGAGGGTCCGCGAGACGGCGGGCTGACCGACGAGCTCCTCGAAGCCTTGCGGGCGGTACTTGCGGGCGAGGACCTGATGAGCCGTTTTTTCCTTGCTCATCCTTTGCCTCCGCCCTCGAGGCTGATGCCGCCCGGGCCGTGCGCGATGAGATTTAGGAGGCCTCCCAAAATCGCGAGATTTTTCAGGAGCTGGATGCGCTGATCGGGGGCGGTGTGAAACACCCAGGTCGCCGCGACAAGAAAAACGGCGAGCGCCGCCGCGCCCCAGCGGGTCTTATAACCGAGAATAAGCGCTACGGCGCCGAGCGCTTCCACGGCAATCGCCCCGATGCACAAAAGATTAACGGCCGGCATTCCGTGCGAGTCCATAAACTGCAGAGTGCCGTCAAAATTCGTGATCTTGCCAAACGCCGACGCAAGGAAGATGATGGCCACAAACAGTCTTCCCACCAGAGCCAACACATCGTCGGTGTCCATCTGACCATGTTAACAAAGAAAACGACCGGTGTCAGGCCTGCAAATTCGTTGAATTCTCATATGGGCGGGGGAGGCGAGGTGATGCCCGTCGGGGACGGCGGGATTGACCCGCCTCCGGGGTAGACGCGACAACGACGCCCATGGTCGCGTCAACCCCAAGCCCCTCCGGACATCACCTCGCCTCCCCCATTCCCGAATTCAACGAATTTGCAGGCCTGACACCGTTCTTTGTGTCTTTGTGGTTTATCCGTTATACTTAGGGACATGCGCCGGGTCGTGCTCGCCGCCTTCGTGCTCGCGTCCGCCCTTCCGGCGTCGGCGCTCGACGCGCAAGCGCCGACGCTTTGGCAGGAGCGGTTTTTTTGGGACGCTTTGCTGACCGCGCGGGACAGGCTCGCGCGGCAGCAAAGCGACCCGATGATGATCCCGGTGATGAAGGCCATCGCCGGACAGGTCGCCCAGCAGGTGGCCAATCTGGCTCAGATCCATCAATATGTGAAGGCCCAGGGCGACAACCTGCGCTATGCGTACGCCCAGCCCGACCCCCAGCCGAGCCTCGACACGATCATCAACAACTTCGAGACGCTGACGACGGGTTGCGACCAGGTGCGCCAGAATCTCTACTACCTGACCGCCCGCCAGCGCATCGCGAGTTCGCAGGCGCTCCCCGACCCGGAGATGTACCAGACCGGGCTCCTGATCCTCGGGCAGGTTCAGCAGCTGCAGCTGACGCTGAACGCCCTATACACCGACATGACCGCGGTGCGCGGCCTCGTCATCGAGAACAAGTGGGCCAACGATAAAAACTTCAGCCACAAGACCGAGGAGCTCCTGCGCAGCGTCGTGCGCGTGCAAGATTCCGTGTTCTTGGTCTACAACGCGGGTTACGAGCTCGCGATGCGATGCCGGTAACGGCCGCAGCCGTCGTTCTCGCCGCGGCGCAGGTCGTGACCTTCGCGACGAAGGACGGCTGGACGATCACGGCGGCCTATCGTCCCTCTTCTAAAGGAAAAGCGACGGTGGTCCTCGCGCACGGAGTGGCCAGCTCGGGCGGAGAGTGGGCGCGCTTCATCGAGGCGACGGCGGCCAAGGGCGTCGGCACGCTGACGCTCGATCTGCGCGGCCACGCCGGAAGCCGCCGCGGCCCCCCCGGCTCGACCGACTATTCCGGCTTTGACGCGTATGGCGCCTGGCCTGCGGCCGCCGAGGATCTACGCGCCGCCGCCGCCTGGCTTAAGACCAAGGGCGTGCCCAATGAACGCATCGCATTCGGCGGCGCCTCGATCGGCGCCAACCTCGCCTCGGTCGTCGCGTCCGAACGAAAAACCGCTCCCTTTCTGCTTCTGCTGTCCCCCTCGAACAACTACCGCGGCGTCATGCTCAAGACGCGCAAGGACCTCAAGACCTTCGCCGTCGCCTCGCCGGCGGACGGCTACGCCTACGTCGGCGTAAAGGAGCTCGAGGCGCGCAAGGCCGCCGCCGTGCTCTACGCTCCGGGCGGCCACGGCGTGCAGATGTTCGAGGACCCGGCGACGTTCGACGCGATCGTCGCCTGGACGGTCAAGGCCGCGCAGTGAGCGCGCCGGCATTGCTCCTCGCGGCGCTCTTCGCCGCGTCCGCGCGCGCCGCGGCGGCGCCGGCTCACACGATGGAGATTTTGGCCCGGCGCGCCGATGTGATCTGGGGCTTCGACTTCCTGCCCGACGGCCGGATCATTTTCACCGAGCGCAAGGGCCGGCTCGCGATCTGCGATCCCAAAACCAAGGAGGTCGCCGCCGTCGCAGGCGCGCCCTCGGTCTGGGCTCACGGCCAAGGCGGATTGCTCGATGTGCGCGTCCATCCGGATTTCTCGAAAAACCGCCGGGTGTACCTGACCTGGTCCCAGCCGGTCGAAGACGGCGCGGCGACGGCGCTCGGCCGGGGACGGCTCGAAGGCGACAAACTCGTGAACTTCGAGCTTCTTTTTCTTTCCAACGCCGGCGGCGGGAACGGCGAACACTTCGGCTCGAGGATCGTGTTCGACGGTCCGCACCTGTACATGACCGTCGGCGAGCGCGGACGGCGGGACCTGGCGCAGGATCTCAAGCGGCACAACGGCAAAATTCTTCGCCTCACGCATGACGGCAAGCCCGCCGGCGCGGGCCTGCCCGGAGCGCTCCCGGAAATCTGGAGCTGGGGCCACCGCAACCCGCAGGGCCTGGCCCTGCGTCCCGGAACCAAGCAGCTCTGGTCCGATGAATTCGGGCCGCGCGGCGGCGACGAGCTCAACCTCGTCAGGTCCGGCGCCAATTACGGCTGGCCGGTGATCACCTACGGCCGCGAGTATTACGGACCAAAAATAGGAACCACCGCCAAAGACGGGCTGGAGCAGCCCGTCGCCCACTGGACCCCGGTGATCTCGCCGTCGGCGATGGCATTTTACGACGGTGAAGCTTTCCCGCAATGGCGGGGCTCCCTATTCCTCGCCTGCTTGAGCGGCCAGCAGCTGCGCCGCGTCGTTCTCAACGGGAACGCGGCCGGCGAACAGGAAGCCCTCCTCGAAAACCCAGGCTGGCGCTTCCGGAACGTGCGCTCGGGCCCGGACGGGCTGCTGTACTTCAGCACCGACGGCGGCGTTCTCGGACGCATCGTTCCGGCGCGCTGAGTCGTGCTACTCTATACCTGACGGATTTATCTCGACGCACGGAGTCCACTATGGCGAACCTGAACAAAGTCATGCTGATCGGCCGTCTCACCCGCGATCCAGAGATCAAAACCTTCGGCAACGGCGGCAAGGTCGCCAACATCGGCTTCGCGGTCAACAATCGCCGGAAGAACAAGCAAAGCGGCGAGTGGGAAGATGCCCCGGTCTGGGTCGACCTAAAAGTATTCAACCGCGATACCGGCCGCAAGATGGCCGACCTCGTCGAGTCGTCCCTGAAGAAGGGTCAACAGGTCTACGTCGAGGGCCATCTCGTCCTCGAGGAGTGGACCGGCAAGGAAGACGGCAAGAAGGCGTCGAAGATGGTCGTCTATGTCGACGACTTCCAGTTCCTCGAAAAGCGCGAGGGCGGCATGGGCCGGCCGGTAGGCGCCGCGGCGAAGTCCTCGGGCGGCGACGACATGATCGAAGAAGTCCCCTTTTAGCGAACAGCTACGCCGGGATGGGGGCGGGGGCGGACTTTCGCGCCGCGATCAAAGTGTTGACGCGGACGGCGAAGCCCTCATCCTGCTGGAGGACGTGGCGAAACGCTTCCTGGGGAATCATCAGGACGAGCATGTCGTTCTCCAAGGCCTTGATGGCGGCGCCTGCGGTGCCCATCTCGACGATGGACATCTCGCCGAACACGTCGCCGGAATTTAGTTCGGCGACCTGGACGACCGGCTGATTCGCCGGCTTCACGAAGACTCCGGCCTTGCCGGTGACGACGACGTGCAGGCCGTCGACGGTCGCGCCCTTGAATAGAATGGTCTGTCCCGCGCTGAACCGAAGCAAAGCGGACGATTGCGCCAGCGCGGCGAGGTTCTCCGCGGTCACCCCGGCGAACAGCGCCACCCGCTCGCGCAGAAAGGTCATGGCATCCGTATGTTTATGATAGCTCCGGAGTCATCGAGAGACCAGGGTCCTATGACCCACCCGGAGCGGGCCCCGACGGTGCCTTGCGCGCGGCGATCAGCGCCGTGACCCGGGCCACGAATTCCGGATTCTCTTGGATCAGAACGCGGAAGGCGTCTTGCGGGAGGTGGAGGACGAAGGTTCCATCCTCGAGCGCCTTGATGGTCGCTCCGGCTGTGCCCATTTCCATGATCGAGGTCTCGCCGAACACATCGCCTGAATTCAGTTCGGCGACCTGGATGACCGGCTGGTTCGGCGGCTTGACGAAAACCCCGGCCCTGCCCACGGCCAGCACGTGCAGGCCCTCGACGGTCGCGCCTTTAAACATGATCGTCTGCCCGTTCTTGTAGGGGCTAAGGGTTGACGCCGTCGCCAGCGCCGTCATGTGTTCATCGGAGACACCGGCGAACAGCGCCACCCGCTCGCGCAGAAAAGTGAACGCGTCCATGCCATACTTTAACAAAACCGACGCGCCCCTTTGTTAGACTTGCGCAATGACCGATCCGGGGCGTTTGTTCATGTTCGGCGTCTACGGCCTCAAGCCGTCGCGCCGGACGGTGTCCCTGTTCAAATCCGCCGGAGCGACCGGCGTCCTGCTGCTCGCGCGCAACATCGAGACGCCGGCGCAGACGAGGGCCTTCGTCTCCGAGCTCGAGCAGCGCCTGGGCCGGCCCCTGCTTGTCGCGATCGATCATGAAGGCGGCTGGGTGCTGCGATTTAAAAACGGCATCACGCCTTTCCCCGGGAATGCCGCCCTGGGCCGCGCGCGCGACCCCAAGCTCGCCTACGCCGTCGGCCGCCAGATGGCGCGCGAGCTGGCGCCTCTCGGCATCCGCATGAATCTCGCACCCGTGCTCGATGTGGCGACGAGGGATTACAACCCCGGGATCGGAATCAGATCCTTCGGCGCCGACCCAAAAACGGCCGCGGACTTGGGTGCCGCGTTTATCCGGGGAATGCAGGACAACGGGGTCTCCGCGTGCGCCAAGCACTTCCCCGGAAAGGGCGCGGCGACCGTCGACGCGCACGTCGATCTTCCGACGATCAAGCTGCCGCGCGCGGCGTTTTCAAGCACGCACCTGGCCCCATTCCGCGCCGCGTGCGCGGCCGGCGTCGACGCCGTGATGACCTCACATGTCCGCTTCCCCGCGTTCGACTCGGAAGTGGCGACGTTTTCCAAAAGAATAGTACGGGACGTCCTGCGAGGCGAGCTCGGCTACGATGGGCTCATCGTCAGCGACGACCTGTGCATGGGCGCCATCACCAAGCGCTGGCCGGTCGCCGAAGCGACGCTCAAGTGCCTCGACGCGGGCCACGACGTGCTGATGATCGCGCACGACCTCCAGGGCATGACCGACGCCGTCGAGCTTTTGCGCGAGTCGGGCGTCCCCGCGACTCAGTTGGCCGCGGCGGACGCCCGCATCACCCGCCTCCTGCACCGGCGCAAGGCGTCCGCCGCGACGCTCTCCGAGGGAGCGAAGCTGTCCACCCGCATCGCGGAGCGCGCCGTCGTCACGACGCGCCACGGAGAGGTCGTTTTACCTGTTCCCCGCGACAAGACGACCCTCATCGTCATCCCCGATTTCCGCGAAGTGCGCGACCGCTTTACTTTCGAGGGCGGCCCTCTCGGCCCCGAGGCTCTCGTGCGCCACCTAATGAGAGGTTGCGCGTTCGCCCGCGCGCCTGTCGTGGGTGAGGATCTCGGCTCTTTTCCCGAGCTTGCGCGTCGGGCGAAACGCGTGATCTTTCTGTGTTTCGAGGCCCGGCGCTTCCCGGGCCAGGCCGCCGCGTTGCGGCTGTTCGCCAAGACGGCCGCGGCCAAAACCGCCGCCGTTTTGATCAGATCGTCCTGGGACATCGACCTTTGTCCCAAGACGATGACCGTCGTGGACGCCGCCGGCTACCGCCTCGTCAGCCTCGAGGCGGCGTTGTCGCGCGTGGTGGCCCGGAGATAACTATGCACATCATTTCCCAGATGATTTCCATCCTGCTGCTCGCCGCGCCGGCCTTCGCCGCGGACGTCCCGGCCTCGTCGACGGCGGCCGTGGCCGCTCCCGTCGCCGCGGCGAGCGTATCGATCCTGCGGGACAGGTTTCTTGAGGTCACCTCCTCGCCCGAAAAAACCAAGATCCTGGACCAGATCGCGAAGACCGCCCCCGTGTCGGGACAGGACGTGGCATCGCTCTTCGACCTGTTCTCGCGCTTTACGGACGTCTATACGCGCGATTCGGTGATGGCCTCGCTTGCCCGCGTCGCTCCGGGCAGTCCCCACCTCGAGCCCCTGTTCATGACCTACCTGCGCCAGCCGGAGCCCGAGGCCCAGCTCTTCGGCATCAACGGAACCTTCCTGCTGCGCGCGCGGGCCGCCTTGCCCCTGATTCACGCCATCGCCGAACGCAAGTTTGGCGCGAGCAACGTGAATGAGACCACCATGATGTCCGAACGCAACGCCTGGTGGGCGCAGTACGAGGCGTTGTCCGTGCTCGCCCAATGGGAGGGCGAGAAGGCTCTGTCCTTGCTCGAGCGTAAGGGCGAGGAAAGCGCGAAGGTCGGCACCTTGCTCGGACGCTATTTCTGGAAGCAGACCTTGCCCAAGCTTCGGTCCTGGAGCAATTCAGGAGGGCTGATCGGGAGCGAGCGGGCGCTGCTCGCGGTTTCGGCCCCTATCGACGTCGAGGACGCGCGCGCGACCCGCGCGCCCATGCTGGCGCTGCTCCGCGACACCAAGGTCGACGCCGAGATCCGCCACCTCCTGGCCCTCAAGATCGGAGCCTCATCCAATGACGAGGAGGCCGTAGCGCTCGTGGCCGAGCACGACGCGGTCGCCAGCGACACCGAACGCCTCTACTGGGCCGCCGCGGCCTTCAGCACCCGTAGCCCCAAAGTCATCCCGCTGCTCGTCCGGTACGCGCGCCAAACCGGCGATGAAACGCTGCGCAAGGGCGCCGCCGCCCAACTCATCGACATGGTCGGCGCGATCGAGGCCGCCAGCCTCATCGACCCCAAATAAGCGGTGTCAGGCCTGCCAGTTCGAAAAAAAGAAGTAAAATAGGCCTCATGGTAGGCTTATTCTGGTGGGCCGCGGGCCTGTGCGTCGTCCTCATTGCCGCCCTCGCCCTCACCCTTCGACGCCTCTATTCCTTAGAAGCGTCACGACCTGATCGCGTCCCCGCTCCGGCGCGGGCGCCCGAGGGTTGGAGTAAGCTCGACGAACTCCTCAACATGCTGCTGGCGCTCCAGGAGCACGGAGTTTCCCATTCCGGCGCCGTCTCCCGCGAGGAATTCGGCCGCGCCGTCCTCGACTGTGCCTGCCAGCTCATGAAGTGCGAACGCGGCTCGGTCATGCATTGGGATGAGAAGGACGGCTGCCTCAAGATCGTCGCCGCGCGAAGCCTCATCACCGAGGACGCGCAGAAGCTCTTCCTCAAGCCCGGTGAAGGCGTCGCCGGAAAAGCTTTCGCCTCGGGGCAGCCCATTTTCATCGCGGAGCCGTCCAAGGACCCGCGCTACCTGGAACCCTCGACCAGCGACATCGAGCCTTTCGTCTCCATACCGCTGCTCGTCAAGGGCAAGCCGATCGGCGTGCTCAACCTCCACGCGAAGGCCGGTGCGGAGCCGTTCAGCGACTACAACGTCAAATTCCTCAGCATCCTCGCCGGCGAGGCCGCGGTCATGCTCCACAACATGGACATGTTCGACAACCTCCAGATCTTCTATCTCGAGATGGTTCAGACCTTGGCCCGCGCCGTCGACTCAAAGGACGCCTACACGGCAGAACACTCCGACCGCGCGCGGGTGAAGCCCCGCCGCGTCGCCCAGGAGATGGGTCTGCCCGACCCGATGGTGCGCCACGTCGAGTACGCTGCACTCCTGCACGACATCGGCAAGATCGGCATCGACGAGGCGATCCTCCTCAAGCCGGGCAAGCTCACGCCCGAGGAATACGAGGAGATGAAAAAGCACCCGATCATCGGCCACCAGATTTTGGCGCCCGTCAAATACCTTGGCCCCGTCGCGCAGATGGTGCTGTACCACCAGGAATGGTTCGACGGCCGCGGCTACCCGGAGGGACTCAAGGGCGAGCAGATTCCCCTCGGCGCGCGCATCGTCGCCTGTCTCGATGCCTGGGACGCGATGACGAGCGACCGCCCGTACCGGAAGGCGCTCGGCCGGGACATCGCCCTCAGCGAGCTGAAAAAGGGCGCGGGGACGCAATTCGACCCCAAGGTCGTTGAAACCTTCATGCGGCTCGAGAAGTCAGAATGGTCGCACGAGCCCGCAAGCCATTGATGCTTTTTGTAGTCCCCACGCCGCTGGGTAATTTGGAAGACATGACCGCAAGGTCGCTACGCGTTTTGAAGGAATCAAAAATCGTGTTTTGTGAGGATACAAGACGAACAAGAAACTTAATGAGCCACTTCGGCCTGGGCGTCCCTCTTGAACGGTACGATGAAAACGATCCGCGTTCGGTCGATAAATTATTGGAGCGCGTCCGTCGAGGCGACGCCGTCAGCTTGGTCTCCGACGGCGGTCTTCCGGGTGTTTCCGATCCCGGCCGAAAGGTCGTCGCCGCCGCCAGGCGGCAAGGTTTGCCCGTGACCGCTCTTCCTGGTCCCTGCGCCGTCGCGACCGCGGTCGCGGGTTCAGGTCTCCCCGGCGATTCGTTTATATTTTTGGGTTTCCTACCACGCACTCCGTCCAAGCGCCGCAAGGCGCTTGAAGCTTCAAAGCCGTTAAACCGCACGATCGTTATTTACGAATCCCCATTTCGTGTTCTTGAATTGCTCGAGGACGTCATAATGTCCGTCGGAGCGAGCTCCCAAGTCGTTGCCGTTAGAGAATTATCCAAAATCCACGAAGAGTGGATCCGCGGAACAGCCGTGAATGTCCGCGAAAACCTCGCCGCCCGCGCCGAGATCCTCGGAGAGTTCGTCATCGTCCTTCACCCCGACCCGGAGCCCCCGAATGCCTGAGACAGTCTCGTTGTCGGCCGGAACGCTTTCCCCGGAGAACGCGGCTAAGGCCGGCGCCGCAGGCAAGGGCTGCAAGCTCGTCGCCTTCCCAACCGAGTCATGCTACGCCGTAGGCTCGACCGGTTTGATCAAGGCCGCCACCCGCCGCGTTCTTCAGGTCAAGGAGCGGTCGACCCTAAAGCCGCTCGCGGTCATGGTGCATTCGACTGAAGCCGCGAAAGCCTGGGTCGAGTGGACCCCGCTCGCCGAAGCGCTCGCCGCCAAGTTCTGGCCCGGCCCGCTTTTGCTCTTGCTCAAACCGACGGCCTCGGGCCGTCTTCTGACGTTCCCCGAGTACCCAACCATCGCGATCCGCGTGCCCGCGCATCCCGCCGCGCGCGCCATGATCGCGGCCTCCGGCGTGCCCTGGGTGTACACCAGCGCCAATAAATCAGGAAAACCCGCGAAGCTCAACGCCGCCGACGTGGAAGCGGAGCTCGGCGGAGACATCGATCTTCTCATTGACGGGGGGGCCGCGCCGGGCGGCGACCCGACCATAGTCGATGCGACCGGCGGCAAACTTCGCGTGACCAAGGTCGGATTGATCCCGGCCGAATCGATCTTGGGAGCGCTGACAGCATGATGCGCGCGCCTCGGCGCAGTTCTTATCACAATTCGAGTTATCCACAAAATTCCACCGGTGGAAAATTGTGAATAATTCGAAACGGAGGACCATCCGAATGAACGGCGACTTCAGCCACCTCTTGTTCGTCTGCACCGGCAACACCTGCCGCTCGCCTATGGCTGAACATTTCTTTTTAAGCTTGTCCGGCGAGGCCGGTCTTCCGCACACAGCCTCCTCCGCCGGTACGCAGGCCGAGGCCGGCATGCCTCTGTCCCGCGGCGCCGCCGCCGTCTTCGCCACGCGCGACCTCGGCCCCGTCACACACCGCGCCCGTCGCGTCGACTCCGCCCTCCTCGCCAGGTCCGACGCCGTCTATGTCATGGAGCGCGCGCACCGCGACGAGCTCTTGCTCCGCTTTCCCGAGACTGCGGCCAAGCTTTTCGTCCTGCGCGAGGCCGCCGGCATGTCACCCGTCGATGTAAAGGACCCCTCAGGCGCCGACGCCGCCGAATACAAAACCTGCGCGGCCTCAATTGAGGAGGCCCTTAAAACCATAGTTCTTAGGGAGAAAGAAAAGCATGTCCCGTAACCTCGCCGAGCAAGACCCCGAAGTCTACGCCGCGATCACGCGCGAGGCGCGCCGCCAGTCCGACAATCTCGAGCTGATCGCTTCCGAAAATTACACCTCCGAGGCCGTGCTCGAGGCTCAAGGCTCTTTGCTCACGAACAAGTACGCTGAAGGCTATCCCGGCAAGCGCTACTACGGCGGCTGCGAATTCGTGGACCAGGCCGAGACTCTCGCGATCGAACGCGCTAAAAAGCTCTTCGGCGCGGAGCACGCCAACGTCCAGCCGCACTCCGGCTCGCAGGCCAACATGGCGATGTACCTTTCCGTGCTCAAGCCCGGCGACGGCGTCATGGGCCTCAACCTCGCCCACGGCGGCCATCTCTCGCACGGGCACCCGATGAACTTCTCCGGGAAGTACTACAAGATTATTCCAATAGACGTCCGCAAAGACGACGAGCTGATCGATTACGAGAAGGCCGGGAAGGATGCCCGCGAACAGAAGCCGCGCATAATCTTCATGGGCGCCTCAAACTACTCCCGCGTCATCGACTGGGCGCGCTTGAAAAAAATCGCCGACGAGGTCGGCGCGTATTTCGCGGCCGACATCGCTCACTATGCGGGCATGATTGCGGCCGGAGTGTATCCCTCCCCGGTGGGATTGGCGGATTTCACCACGACAACGACGCATAAAACCTTGCGCGGACCGCGCGGCGGGATGGTGCTATGTAAAACGGCCCATGCCGCTATCTTGGATAAGACCGTCTTTCCGGGCGAGCAGGGCGGGCCATTAATGCATGTCATCGCAGCCAAGGCCGTCTGTTTCGGCGAGGCGCTCAAGCCTGAATTCAAAATCTACCAGCAGAAAACGCTCGCCAACTCCCGGCGTCTGGCCAAATCACTTCAAGAGCGAGGGTTTCGTATCGTCGCCGGCGGCACCGACTGCCATCTATTCTCCGTGGACCTGCGCCCGAAGAACGCCACGGGCAAGGAGGCCGAGGAGGCGCTCGACAAGGCCGGCATCACGGTCAACAAGAACACCATCCCCTACGACCCGCAGAAGCCGTTCATCGCCTCCGGCGTGCGCATCGGCACGCCCGCGATCACGACGCGCGGCATGGGCGAAAAGGAAATGGATGAGGTCGCCGCGCTCATCGATGAAGCCCTGAAGATTCGCACCGACGACAACGCTCTCAAGCGCGTCAAGGAGGGCGTCACGTCCCTCTGCCGCCGTTTCCCGATATACCCAGGTCTCATGGAGAGGTTTCTAACAACAAAGTGATTGCACAGATACTCATCGCCGATGACAATCTGGACATCACCGGACTGCTGAACGACTACCTGTCGAGCAAGGGCAACCGGGTCATCGTCGTCAACGACGGCTACCAGCTCGCGCAGAAAGCCGGCGAACACCGGCCGCATCTCATTATCACGGACATCCAAATGCCCGGCGCGTACGGTTCCTCCGTGTATGAGGTTCTCCAGAAAGACCCGGCCACGAAAAACATCCCGGTGATTTTCATATCGGCGCATCCATATGCGAAGCTCGAGAAACTGCTTCCCAAGGACCCGAAAACCCGCTTCGTCCAGAAACCGGTGAACCTCGATGTCCTTTACGAACTCATCACAGAGCTCCTGCCCCTGGGGGGATATTGTCCTTGAAGAAGACCGCAAAGCCTCGCGCAAAAGTCGGCGTGATCGGGGGCAGCGGCCTCTACTCCTCCGACGCGATTACTAATACCGTTGAGGTCACCCTCAAGACTCCATTCGGCCGCCATTCGGGCCCCATCACGCTCGGTGACCTCAACGGTGTTCCGTGCGCTTTCCTCCCGCGCCACGGCAAAGGACATGTCGTCACCCCGACCGAAATCAATCAGCGTGCCAACATGTGGGCGCTGAAGTTCCTCGGCGTCGAGCGCGTGCTGGCCTTCAGCGCCGTCGGCTCGCTGAAGGAGGAGCTTCCGCCAAGAACGTTCGTGTTCCCAGACCAGCTCGTAGACCGGACCAGGGACCGCATCCAGACTTTTTTTGGAAACGGCCTCGTGGCGCACATCGCGTTGAACCCGCCGTTTGCTCCCGGGCAAAATGAGATCGTCTTTAACGCCGCCAGAGATCTCGGCATCAAATCCGTGTTCGGCGGGACCTACTGCTGCATGGAGGGGCCCGCATTCTCGACGAAAGCGGAGTCCGAAATGCACCGCTCCTTCGGATGGTCCTTGATCGGCATGACCGCCGCCACCGAGGCCAAACTCGCGCGCGAGGCCGAGCTCGTCTACTCGCAGGTCGCCATGGTTACCGACTACGACTGCTGGAAGGAGGGCGCGGAGGTCCACACCGAAATGGTCGTGGAAAATCTGCACGCGAACTCGGCCAACGCGCAGAAGTTGATGCGCCTGGCCGTGCCGCGCATCGCGAACGCGCCGCTCGAACCCGCGTTTTCCGAAGCTCTCAAAGGCTCCCTTTTCACCGCCCCCAAGTTCCGCAATAAGGCGACGCTTAAGAAACTCAACCTTCTCGTGAGGAAGTACCTCTAATGGCCAAGAACCAAAAGCGCGCGCCGATGTCTAAAATGACCCGCAAAAAGCGCTGGGTGCAGCGTCTCATCGAAACCGCCGTCCAGGCGCAAAAACGCGCCTATTGTCCCTACTCACGCTACCCCGTCGGCGCCGCCGTGCTCACCGACGGCGGACGAGTGTTTCCCGGCTGCAATGTGGAGAACGCGAGCTACGGCCTCGCGATGTGCGCCGAGCGCGCCGCGATCTATCACGCGGTCGCCAGCGGCCATGACGCGATCAAGGCCGTCGCCGTCGTCGGCGCCGCGGCCAAGCCCTGCGGCGCCTGCCGCCAAGTCATGTACGAGTTCAGCGACAAGGATACCGACATCTACCTCGTGGACCTGAACCCGACGACAGGACGGCGCGCCGTCAACAAGACCACGGTGTACAAGCTCCTGCCCCTCGCCTTCGATCCGCTCGCGTCGGGCCTGCTGCCGACCAATCCGCGAAATCTGTTGCGGCGAAAAGCCGCACGATCGACCAAGAGGAAATGAACATGGACGCCTCCCCCATCAAAGCCGTCTCCGACTGGATGAAAACCGCCGACCTCGCCGAGGTCGTCTACCGAAAAAACGGCACCGGCTTCTCACTGACCGCGCTCGGCGCCGGCGATCCCGCGACGATCTCCGCGCCCGCGATGCCCTCGAGCCGCTTCACCCCGGTCGCGAGCGACGGCGTCGGCGTCTTCCAGTGGAACGAACCGGGCAAGGCGCGCAAAGCCGAGGAAGGGGTCGAACTCGCCGCGGGCGACGTCATCGGCGTAATCGTAACCGGCTCCGGCGCGTCGAAGCCCATCGTCGCGGCGCAGGCCGGCCGCGTGGCCAAACTCTTCATCGACGCCGGGCAGGCCGTGGAGTACGGCCAACCGCTCCTCCTCCTCGAGAACCGTTAGATGCGGCAAGTCCGAAGGTGCGGGATCTAGGATGGCCTCCGCCGCGATCTTGTGCACGCAGTGCGGCGCCGCTTCGGCGACGCCGCTCTCGCAGTGCGCCAAATGCGGCGGAAAAAATACGCGCATCTGCGCGGGCTGCGGCTTTCAGAATTCACTCGCCAAGAATTACTGCGACAAGTGCGGAAATCCGATTTCCGAGCTCGGCCCCGTCGCCGCCCCGCCGCCGCCGACGGCCGCCCCCGGTGCGGACATATTGATTCCAGCGACGAAAGTCAAACGCTTCATAGATCCGAAAAACGCCGCGCCGCCTCCCGTAGCACTTCCACCCGCCAAATTGAAGGCGTCCGAGCCCGGCGCCGCGCTGGGCGCGGTGCCTCTTCCCGCCGCGAAACGCCAAGCCTCCGATCCGTTCGCCGCGCCGGTATCCAACGATCCCTGGGCCGCGATCGCTCCGACCCAGACCCCGGCGCCGGTAAAGGCGCCGCGCTGGATCAGCACTTTGCGCCTCGCGCTGACCACCGGACTCGCAACGACAGCCGTCATAGCCTCCCTGATCGCGGTCTGGTATTGGAACGAGCACGACAGGCCCGAAAACGCGGCCAACCGCGCCGCCATCCTGTACCTCGACGCCCTGCGCGCGCGAGACTACGCCGCCGCCTACGCGCAGTTCTCCGATTCCGCCCGAAAATACTGCACGCTCGAGGAGTTCATCGCCTCCCGCGACACCTCCACCTGGACCTGGTCCGGCTTGCGCATCGACCATCAGGAGCCGGGCGCCATACTTCTCACTTACGAACTCACGATCGCGGGTGCTCCTCCGCGCACCGACCGCGTGCTGTTCGTCTCAGAGAACAAACAGTGGGTGCGGCCCTACAGCTGGGCGCTGATGCGCAAGGTCGAAGAGGAATTCGACAAGAATAACGCGGACATGGGGCTCGTGCTCGCCCAGGCCGCGGCCATGGTCAATCCGCGCGATCCCATGGCCCGCGGCTATCTCTGCGAGGCCGCCTACTACCGCAAGTCGCCGGTGGACACCGAACGCCAATGCCTGACCGCGATCGAACTGTCGCACGTTTACCCGTCCAATCTCTCGCTCAAGAGCCTATACCACCTTCATGCGATCTTGGCGGACACGTACAAGAACACGCTCCAAAAACCCGAGCTCGCCCTCGACCAATTCGCGCAGATGATGGCCTTCCCGAACATTTCTCCCGCCGACCAATGTGAGATCCTGCTCGCGCGCTCCGAGGCTTATATGACGCTCAGCCGGCCCGGCGAGGCGCTCGCCGACGCGGACCGCGCCGGACAGCTTTGCGTCCGCCCCCGCGACCTCGCCTATGTGCAGGAAATCCGCCGAAAACTCAACGCCCCGAGCCAATAATGGAGACTGCGTGTTCAAGAAAATCCTGATCGCCAACCGCTCCGAGATCGCCGTGCGCGTGATCCGCGCCGCGCGCGAACTCGGCGTCAAGACCGTCGCCGTCTACTCCGACGCCGACCGGGAATCGCGCCACATCGCGATGGCCGATGAATCCGTCTGCATCGGCCCCGGCCCCTCAAAGCTCTCCTACCTCGATCAGGAGGCCGTCCTCTCCGCCGCGAAGAATACCGGCGCCGACGCCATCCACCCAGGCTACGGATTCTTGTCCGAGAACGCCGATTTTTCAGAACTGTGCGCCAAACGCGGCATCACCTTCATCGGGCCGCCCCCCGCCGCGAGCCGCAAGCTCGGCTTTAAGAGCGCGGGCAAGGCCGTGGCCTTGGCCGCCAAGGTTCCGGTCGTCCCGGGCACCACGGGAGATATCACGACCGACGTTTCGAAGGAAGTCGCCGAGATCGGCTACCCGGTCCTCATAAAAGCCTCCGCCGGCGGCGGCGGCAAGGGCATGCGCATCGTGCGCACGCCTGCAGAGCTCAAGCCTCAGCTTGAGGCCGCCGCGACCGAGGCCAAGGCCGCCTTCGGCGATGGCTCGGTATTCATTGAAAAATTATTGGAACGCCCGCGCCATGTCGAGATCCAGATCATCGCCGACAATCATGGAAATGTCGTCGCCTTCCCCGAACGCGACTGTACCGTGCAGCGACGCCACCAGAAGCTGGTCGAAGAATCCCCGTCGCCCGCGTTGACGCCGGAAATCCGCCGCGACATGCAGGCGGCCGCGATCCGCCTCGCCAAGGCCGCGAACTACGCGAATGTCGGCACGGTCGAATTTCTCTTTCAAGACGGGAAGTTTTACTTCATCGAGGTCAACGCCCGATTGCAGGTCGAGCATCCGGTGACCGAGGCCGTCGCGGGCGTGGACTTGATGGAATTAATGATCCGTGTCGCCGCCGGCGAAAAGCTCCCTTTCGGTCAGGAGCGCGCTTCCGAGATCCGCTGCCATGCGATCGAGCACCGCATCAACGCCGAGGATCCAGACAACAACTTCATGCCCTGCCCGGGCAAGATCGAGAGCATCGAATTTCCGGGCGGCGCCGGGGTACGGGTCGACACTTATGTCTACGCCGGCTACACGATCCCAAGCTATTACGACAGCATGATCGCCAAATTGATTATCTCGGCCGGCGACCGGCCCGCCGCGCTGAGACGCTCCCTGCGTGCCCTGGGCGAGCTTAAAATTGTTGGAATCAAGACGACCGCTGGAATGCATGCGAAGGTCGTCGCCCACCCCGTGTTCATGGGCGGCGACTTCGACACCCACTTCATCGAGAAAACCGGCCTGCTCGACAAAAAGGCCGGGCCTGGAAGGCCCGGCACAGATGCGGCTGAGGAAGTCCTGATAGCATCTAGGAGACCATGAATGCCTGATTTCAAAAAGACCATCGCCGCCCAGCTTAAGGACTCAGCGAAGGTTCTCACCGCCGTCGCCAAGCTCTCACCCGTCATCGACGCGGCCGCCAAGGACCTCCTGCGCTCTTACCGCAACGGCGGCAAGCTCCTCTCCTTCGGCAACGGCGGCTCCTCGTGCGACGCGTCGAATTTCGCCGACGAGCTGACCGGGCGCTACCGACGCAACCGCCCTGGCCTGCCCGCAATTTCCCTGGCCGCGAACCAAAGTGATCTGACGGCGATCGCCAACGACTTCGGCTTCGAGTTCGTTTTTGAGCGCCCGCTGCGCGCCCTCGGCCGCCCCGGCGACGTCGCCGTGGCGATCTCGACCTCGGGCAACTCAAAGAACGTGCTGAAAGCCGCCGCCGCCGCGCGCGAACTCGGACTGACGGTCATCGGACTCACGGGCCGCTCCGGCGGCAAGCTCAAGGCCCTATGCGACCACTGCGTACGCGTGCCGTCCGATTCGACGGCGCGCATCCAGGAAGCTCACATCACGGTCATCCAGATCTGGTGCGGCATTCTGGAAGACGAGCTGTTCCCCAACGCCCCGCTGGCCCACGGCTGATGTCCTCCGCGACCAAGATCCGGACGCTCAAGAAGCTCGCGACTCTGCGCGAGCTGTGGCGCTGGGAGGGCCGCGCCGTCGTCTTCACCAACGGGGTCTTCGACATCCTCCACGCCGGCCATGTGAAGGTGCTCGAGAAGGCGAAAGCGCACGGCGATCTTCTCATCGTCGGAATCAATTCCGACCGCTCCGCGCGCGCGCTGCACAAAGCGCCCGGTCGGCCCATCAATAAATGGCACGACCGGGCCGAAGTGGTCGCCGCGCTCGGCTGCGTCGACGCCGTCGTCATGTTCGACGAGGCCACGCCCGAAAAGCTCATGTCGCGCCTCAAGCCCGACGTCCAGGTCAAGGGCGGCGACTACAAGCCCTCCGACCTGCCCGAGGCCAAGCACGCCGGCAAGGTCGCGATTGTGACGCTGAAGAAGGGATACTCGACGACCGGCCTCATCAAGCGCCTTCAAGGCAAGCGATGAGCCCGCGTCTTCTGGCCCTGGCGCTGCTTCTTCCGGTCGCGACGCTTCACGCGACGATGAATCCGGACTTCGCGCCCTCGTTGGACGCGGCGATGATCGGTCGGGATACCGCTTCACTCAAGCGTCTCGCGCGCTGGAACGAGCGCCTGCGCAAGTGGTTGGGTCCCTTTGACGCCGCGCTCGCCGCGACGGGCCTCGACGCGGCCGCGATGGCCAGCGCGGCCGTCGCCGCAAGCCGCTGATCGTCGCGATGCTCTCGGAATCCTTTCTGCTCGACCGCATCCAGGGACTCGTCTTGTCGGACATCCTCGACTCTGAAGACCGTCTCGATGGAGTGCTTGTCGCACTCGACGCGGCGGCGGCGGCTTGGAACGCCCGATTCCAGTCCTACCCGCCCATCGCGGAACTGCGCTTTGTCCCCAGCACCGAGCAAGAGGGCTTATTCCTCGGCCTGACCCCGACCGACCGCCGGCCGGGCCGTCTCGCCGTCCTCCTTGAGACGCTGCGCTCTCCCGATTTCACCGCATGGCTCGGCAACGCCAAGATCAAGAGCCTGGAGGCCGGCCTCCAGAGCAGCCGCGACGCCTCGGGACGTATCATCGAGGCGTCCTACCGGGTCGTCGTCAAGGACCATAAAGGCCGCGCGTTCGAACTTACCGTCCCCTCCGCGCCCTAATTCGGAATACTCAACGCCGCGTCCGGTTACCGACGCGCCGCCCGCAGCCTGGCGGCCGCTTCAACTTTGTCGGCGATGTAAACGGCGTTATTCGGGTCGCCGGAGATGAGTTCGGATAATACGGCGAGCGCGGACGAGAAGTCCCCCAGTTCCATGTAGAGCAGGGCCGCGCGATGGCGGACATCGGGCGCCGCGTTGCTTTGCGCCGCAGCGAGGGCTTGCAGCGCGGCGGCACGGTCGTTTCGTTGAACGGCGATGACCGCGCGATCGAGGAGCAGACGCCCGGGGACGGCATCGGCCTTAACCCTCAATTGCCGATCGAGCGCATCCGCACGCCGGCGTTCGACGGAATCAATGCGCGCTCTCCGCACGGCGTCCACGACGACGCGGGCCGCGCCAGGATCTTCCCCGCGAATGGAGTTCGCGGCGTTGTCGAGGCAGACGGACGCAAGCTCCGGGAGTTCGACGGCGCGGTCGCACATCTTGGCGATGAAGGGACGCCGCACGCCCCGCAAGTCGAGGTCTCCGTGCTCGGAGTCGCCGGCGGGCAGGCGCGAGTACTCCGCAAGCGCCGCGCGGGCGTCCGCGGTCCGGCCGGCGCTCAGGAAGCCGTTGACGCGCAGGAGCAAGGCCTCCGCGTCGTAGCCGCGCGCTGCGGAGTTCCAGCGCGCGAACGGGGCCGCGGCTCCCTGATACAGTCCGAGCCAGACCTCGCCGCGGAGCACGCGCTCGTTCCCCGGCAAAAGCTCCGCGGCCAACCGCGCATCCGCGAAAGCGGCCGCGGCGTCGCCCGCCTGCAAGCGCCGCATTCCGCGCGCATAGTACAACTCGCCGTCACGCGGATGGCGCGCGAGCGCCGCTCCCAGCCGCACATCCGCCGCGGCCGTGCCGCCGGCGGCGGCGCGCGCGTACGAGGCGAGCGTCGCGTAGACGAACAGACACAGCAGGAGATTGACGCCGAGAAAGCCTGTCTCGACGGCCGCGGCCGCCCGGCGAACGGGCGCGGAAGGAGCGTCCTGCAAGGAGACGCCGGGTAAAGCAGCCCCGAGAACGGCGAGCAGGGGCCACAGCGGGTCGAAGTACTCGTGCAGAAACGACATGAAACAGTGGATCAACAGAAAATAGGAACACAGCAGGCCGAGCGTCTGAATCTCCGGCTGTCGCCGGTGCCTCAACCACGACAACGCCGCAAGAAGAAACAACAGCGGGTTCAGGAGTACGACGTAGCGCAGCCGCCGCGCGAAACCGAGAAGATAATCAAGCGGATGGGCGAGCACGCGCGGGACCGCCCAGGCCAGAACTTCGGCGGTTCCGGCGTCGGCGAGCCCGAACTCCGCGGGTACCCGAGGCCAGTCCTTTTCAATGGAGCCGAGGACCCCGCCCACGATGATCGGCGCCGTTTCGCCGTGTTCGAGCGGGATAAAGGAGCGATGCACGGACCAGTTCATCGCGATCCACGGCAGCAGGAACAAATACGGAACGACAGCGACGAGCGCCGGCGTTCTCCAGGCTCCGGAAGAGGAGGGCTTCGCGCGGCGCCACACATAGAGGGCGAGCAACGGGGGGAGTAATACCAAGGTCGAGCGATACAGGAGCGAGGCCCCAAGCGCCAAGGCCGCAAGCCAGGCGCGTCCACGGGATGGCTCGCGAGCCAGTCGAACGGAAAACGCCGCCGCCGCGAGCACCAGCAAACCATAATAGGTTTGCAGGTGCCCCCATTGCCCATGCCAGGCCGGAACCACACGCGCGGTATCATGGAAGCGCGCGACGCACAGCAATAGCGCTGCGGCAAGCAGACCGCGACGCAGAGAGCCGAGCTCCACGCCGAGGGCCAGGATAAGCAGAAACGCCGTCGCCGCCGATACATTGCGCCAGAACACATCCGAGCCCGCGGGAGCGTGCCCGATGATCAGGGCGGCGGAGATGCTCGCGAGCGGAAGGTGAAAATTATCGGAACCCATCCCGTACCGGATGCCGTGGAGAAGCATCTCCCCGGACTGTATCGTGTCCTGATCGGTCGGGGTTCCGGGCCGGTACAATCCAGGCGCGACGTCCGCTAACGCCCACGACAATAGCCCCGCCGCAGCGACCCCCGTGACGACGCGGGCGACCGCCGCTTTCACCGGCGAGCGTCCCTTATTCCTTCGCCTCGCCGCTCTTTTCGGCGATCATCGCCTTGGCGCCCTCAATGGCCTTGTCCACGTCCCCAGTCCGATGCTTGGGGTGCGCGACCTTGAAGGACTCGAGGCCCTTGAGCCCCTCGTTGAGCTTGCCCTTGGAGAGCAGGTCGACCGCCGCCTCGAGTTCAAGATCGTAGCCCATCTCTTTCTTGACCTTCGCGCTCCTCGAGTCGCCCTTAAGTCCCGGTTCGTTCGGATCGGCGATATTTTTTTTGCCCTGGCCCGAGCCGCGCACGGCCGCGACACCCTGGGCACCGCGGCCCTTCTTGCGCTCGCCGCCGATGGCAGACTGCGCGAGCGTGCTCTTTAAATTCTTAAAAAAATCCGACCAGCCCGACTTGGCCGGGGCGGCCTTTTCTTCGGCGCGCGCCGGCAGAACAAGCGCGGCAGCGATGACGGCGGCGACTATAATCTTCATGTTGTCCTCCTTTTTAGATCAGCTTCCCTTAATGAGGCTGTCGACGGCCGGCTTGAAGCCCGGGGCGAGCGCGACCGCCTTGTCGCCCATCGCTCGCGCTTTGTCCGTCTTATTGAGTCGAATCGAGGTCTTGACGAGATTCAGCCAAATCATCGCGTCATCAGGCTCGGCCTCGGCCGCCTGCGTATAGCGCTTTTCAGCTTCGACGTTGTCGCCCTCGAGAAATGCCACGCTGCCGAGGTTGTTGAGCGCCGACGAGTTCGCCGGATCGAGCGCCAGCACCTTATTGAACTCGGTGACCGCCGCTTCGCGATTGCCGAATTGGTACTCGATGATTCCGAGCTGCAGCTGGGCTTCGACGTCCTTGCCGTTCCTGCGAATGTCCGCCTCATACTGCTTTTTAAGGAACGAGTAGCGATCCTTGGCGAGCACGTTGACCTGGTCGTCGTATTTGCGCTCGAGCGCGGAGGTCTCCGGAAATTTCGGGCTGAAGTCGGTCGGCGGCATCGTGACCGGCTCGTAGGTGCCCCAAGCCTTGTGCAGGCCGTACACCCTCACTCGGCCTTTCTCGGCCTCGGTCTTGTACGCGTAGGCGGCCTTGGAGACCGCGTCGCTAAACGGCTTGCCGATAAAGGTCACTTCGACCGGCGCCCACATCGTGCCCTCGTGTTCGATGAGCAGATCGGCGGGCATGCCGGCCTCCACCGCGTCCTCGGCCTCGGTGTCGAACATCATCGTCATATGGCCGGGATAGTCGAGGATCGCGACGCGGATTTCACTGTCCTCCAGCATCGCGGCGTACAGCGAGGTCAGGTCCGAGCACTGGCCGGCCTTGCTGCGCAAGGTTTCGCGGGGGAATTGAGTGTAGTCCACCGGAAAGTTCGGATCGTCATGAGCGGCCTCGAACGGATTCGCCGCGTTCGCGACGAATTTAAGGCCGTACTCGGACAGCGCGTTCCATATCCGCATTGCTTTGACCACCGGCTCGTTGAGCGCGGCCGCCTTGCGGTTCTTGAACTCGAGCGTCGAAACGCCGCGCACGAAGTCGCGCACCGGCGGATCTTTGCGCGTCACGAAGTTTGCGATGCGCTGCGGGTCCTGCCAGGTGATCGCGTTGCGTGAGAACAGGCGCAGCGGCTTCGTGAGCGACACCGTCTGCTGCTTGCCGCTCTCGAAATAAGTCATCGTGAACTCCGCCTGGATCGGCGTGTCCTCGGTGATCTCGAGCACCTTGTTGTTCAGCGTCGCGATCAACGGGACCGACACGGTCTGCTTGGGTTCGAGCTTCTTGATTTCGGTGTCGAAGCCGAAGTCCATGTAGTCCTTCAGCTTGAAGGTCAGCTTCACGTTCTGGAAGGAAACGTTGACGTTGTTGGTGAGCACGGCCGTTCCCATGGGATTGCGCAGATACCACTTGTAGTTCGCGGCGAAGATGTCACCGAGCGTGATCGTGGATATCTCGACGGGTGAGCGGTTGAAAGAACCCGCGACGAACACCTCAATCGCGCGGCCGGCCGGACCCACGTCCGCGGTCTTGGCTTTCGTGGCGACGCGGTACCAGTATTTCTCGTACGGCGCGACCTCTGAGTCCTGAAAAGACTCGGTCTTGGTCTCGCCCGCCGTCGCCCACGGTCCGAATGCGCCAGTCGCGCGAGTCACCACATAGCCGATCGTCCAGGGATCGGCGACGGGCTCCCAGGAGATCGCGACGACGCCGTCCGCCGTCTTAGTCGAGACACCGGCCGGCGAGGTGAGCATCGGATGCAGGTCGTAGCTGACGAGGCGGCTCTTGCCTTTGTCGGCGATCACGAGCTTGTCGCCCTGAACGGAAACGGCGATCGGTTCGAGCAGCTCGCGCTCCTGCTTGCCCCCCGCGAAAAAGTCCGCGAGCCATTTTCCGTCCTTCGTGTGAACGCTGACGCGGCGCAGCTGCGAATCGAGCGTGTAGAGATAGTTCTGCCCGTCGAAAGCGATCGAGACGGGCGACTTGAACTCACCGGGACCATCGCCGTCCTCGCCCCAGGAGTTGATATAGGCGCCGGAGGGTTCGCACTTGAATACGCGCTTGAGCCCCTTGTCCACGAAGTAGACGAAGCCAGCCTTGTCCCAGGCGACCGCCACGGGCTCAACGAGTATGTAGGAACCGACCTTGGGGCCGAAGCCGAATAGGAAAACGCCCTCGGGGCTGAAGGCGTCGATGCGCTGATTGCCGGTGTCGGCCACGTACACGACGCCCTCGCCGTTGATCGCCACGCCGTTGGGGTTCTTCATGCGCCCTTCGCGCTTCTTGCTGTCGAAGAAGCCCGAGGCCTCGCCGACGTTCGACTTCCACTTGCCGTCCAAGGCGAATTGCTGGAGACGATGGTTAAGAATATCCGTCACATACAGGCCGTCGACCTTGGACGATTTCACCGCGGCCATGCCGCCGACTCCGCGCGTAACCTCGCCGCCCTTGCCCTTCGAGGTGCCGAAGCGCTGCTTCTCCTTACCCTGCGCATCGATGAGAACGAACTGCATTTCTTTCGGAAGCCAGGCGTAGAGGTCCTCGCCGTACGGCGCGAGGACGGAAGCCGAGTAAGACCAGGCGCGCGAAGGTCCGGATACCGACATCTTCGTCTGAAGATTCATCGGAAGCGGCTTGATCTTCAGCTTATTGGTGAGCTCGACGCGGTGGATGCGGTTGTTGCCGGTGTCGAGAATTATTAATACGCCGTCAGGCGTAATCGCTATGCCCTCGGCCTTCTTCATCTGCCCGACGCCGGTGCCAAGCGAGCCGAAACGGCCCATGATGAAGCCGTCGCCGGACTGCTCGATGACCTTGCCGTTCTTGCCGTCCACGACATAGAGGAAGCCGTACTGGTCCACTGTAAAATCGTTGCCGAGAAGCGCATACTCCTTGGAGAACTTAGCGGAGGAGTCGAACTTCTGCATGCGCTCGTTATTGTGGTCGAGGACGAAGACGTTGTCGGACGGGTCCACGGCGATGCGCGTCGGATTGTTGAGCAGGCCCGGCTCCTTCCCATGGCGCCCAAAAAGGAAGAGCAGGATGCCCTCGTTAGTGAAAACTTGAATACGGTTGTTGCCCGTGTCCGAGACATAGATGCGGCCATCGGCGCCGACGGCGACGGATTCCGGATTCCTAAGCTTCCCGGGCTCCGTGCCCTTCTCTCCGAAGGTGTAGACGAAGTTCCCGTCGCGGTCGAAAATTTCAACTCGGTTATTTCCGGTGTCGGCGACGTACACCTTGCCGCCGGGGCCGACGGCGACGCCGCGCGGACCGCTGAAGGCTCCCGCCTGGTTGCCGGAGCGGCCGACGGATTTGATCAACTTGCCGGACGCATCGTAGAGGAACATCATGTTCTTCTTCTCGTCCACGACGTAAAGCCGGTCGGCCGCGGCCGCGGCGGCAACGGGCCTGGCCATCTCATCACCCTTGATGGGCTCTAGGAATCGGATGGTGTCATACGCGTACGCCGATTGCGCGGCCAGCAGCAAAGCGAGGACAAGAAGTTTCATGCGATTCATGGGGTTTATGGCCTCCTTGATCAATTTGTTGACGAGGGCCGGATTCGCCTTGCCCTTGGAGAGCTTCATTACAGTGCCCACGACTTTGCCGATGGCGGCTTCCTTGCCTCCCTTCAGATCGGCGGCGGCCTGAGGATTGGCCGCGAGCGCCTGCGAGACCCATTCCATCACCTGCTTGTCGTCGGAGACTTGTGATAATCCAAGTTCGTCGACAAGAGCCTTCGGCCCCTTGCCCGTCTCCCACATCTTGGCAAAAACATCCTTCGCGCCCTTGGAGGACAAGGTGCCGCAGGCGATGAGTCCGGCTAGAGCGCCAAGATGCGCGGCGGCGACCGGCGACTGCGACGCGGTCTTGCCCTCGGCGTTGAGGCGGCCCAGCATCTCGGTGGTCAGTAAATTCGACACGGTCTTGGCGGACCCGGCAGGAGCGGCCGCGACGGCCTTCTCGAAGTATTCGGCAAGAAGTTTGTCGCCGGTCAGAACCTCGGAGTCGTAGGATGATAGCCCCAATTTGGACATAAAGCGAGCCCTTTTTGCGGCGGGCAGCTCATTGAGGCCGGCCTTGAGCGCGGCGACCCATTTCGGGTCCGCGACGAGCGGCACGAGGTCGGGGTCGGGGAAATAGCGGTAGTCATGCGCGTCTTCCTTGGAGCGCATCGAGCGCCCGGCCTGCAAAGCCGCGTCCCAGAGGCGCGTTTCCTGGACGATCTTTCCTCCGGACTCGACGATCTCCACTTGCCGGCGAAACTCATATTCGATCGCGTCCTTGACGTTCTTAAACGAGTTGAGGTTTTTTGTTTCCGTGCGCGTGCCGAGCTCCTTCTGGCCTAAGGGTCGAACGGATACATTGGCATCACAGCGCATCTCACCCTTTTCCATATCGCAGCGGGAAGAGCCCGTGAATTGGATGATCTCCTTCAGGGCGGTCAGGTAGGCGTAGGCCTCTTCAGAAGAGCGGATGTCGGGTTCGCTGACGATCTCGATGAGCGGCACACCCGCGCGATTGAGGTCCACCAGAGAGCCGTCGAGCTTGGCGCCGGAGAGCTCGTGCACGAGCTTGCCCGCGTCCTCCTCCATGTGAATGCGCGTGATCCCGATCGTCTTGACCGTCCCGTTGACCGTGATCGCGAGCTTGCCGTGCTGCGAGAAGGGCTGGTCATACTGCGAGATCTGATAGGCCTTCGGCAGGTCCGGATAAAAGTAATTCTTGCGGGCGAAGATCGACTGCTCGGCCAGCTTGCAGTCGAGCGCCAACGCCGCCTGAAAGGCGAGCTCGACCGCGCGGCGGTTGAGCACCGGGAGCACGCCCGGCTGCGCCGTGCACAGCGGGCAGACTCTGCTGTTGGGCGCCGAGCCGAAGCCGTCGGTCGGGCAGCCGCAGAACAGCTTGGTCTTGGTGGCCAGCTGGCAGTGGACTTCCAGTCCGATGACGAGCTCGTATTGTTTCAACCGACCTTCATTATTCACTTAAATTCGTTCTTAATCCAGCCCGAAACAGGCACGAGCCCTGGAACCACGGTCACCTACGCGGAAGATTCGAAGGAAGCCATTATCCGGTTTTTCACTTCCGCGGGGAAGTCCAGTCCGTACAGGCGCAGGAACAGCAATCGCTTCATCTCGCGATCCGTTATGCCGGGGTTCCGCGCTTGCAGGCCCGCCAAAACAAGCCTTTTGGCGTCGTCGAACATGGCGCAGCCCATGGCCGAGCCTCTGGCTCGGCGACTTTGCGCGCAGGAGCTCCTCCCATCGTTTTTGCGCCAAGGGTCCGGTATCTTTCACTGTTTTAAGGTCAGAGCCGATGAAAGACAGTCTCGGTGGAGAACGACTGGATATTCTTTGACGCGCGGGAAGAGCGCGCCGCTCTGTGGGAAGCGGTGGGCACGAATTGGACTTCGCTGCCATTTTTAATTTTACCAAGCATCCGGGGATGCTTGAGGACAAACCGAGCGAACTCAAACGCTTCGGCGATGTCTTTTTGCAGACGTTCTTTCGTGTCGGCCATTAGTGGACTCTTCTCATTTTGAGGAACCTTTCCGCGTACCACTCAAATCGGTCGCTTAAATCTTGCTCGGCAAACTCCAGAACCTCGGCGAGAGTGCCCAATTTCAAAACCTTCTTCTCGACTAAGTTTCCCGCTGGATCGAGAACGTCTCGGTGCGCGAAGCCGTGGGCATTGTCATACCGGACGACCGCCCACCCACTCGGAGAACTTCTTTGACTCATCCCAGTCCACGTTGACCACCGGCTGGTCGTCTTCTCCCTCATATGAATTGGGCGCGGAGCAGACCCCGGCCGACACACAGGCCCGGTATTGTTTGTTGGTCACCTCGGTCTTGGCCAACTGGAACGCCTTCACGCTCACCCGGTGGACCGGCTTCCCATCAGAGGGCCCGCCGTCCCAACCCATCATGAAGCTGCCGCCCGGAATTCTCACCCACTGGATACCGGCCCTGGCAACTCCCGTCGCGGCTTTCGCCCCCGACGTCACCTTCACCGTCCCCGCCGGAAGGTGCGCCGCCAGCTCGGCGACATAGGGGTTGTCCTCGGAAGTCTTGCCGTAAGCCGTCACGAACGCCGCCGCCCAGCGCGTCTTGTCCGCCGCGGGCACCACTTCCAGAGGCAGCAACTCGCTCAGCTTCTCCCAGTCTTTGTCCCGTGCCTCCGCGCGCTTCTGCCTGGCATCCTCGGTCGCCGCCAGCTCCTTCGCGTAGAGGTCCCACTGCGCCGCGCGCGCGTTCGCCTTCTCCGCGAACTTCGGCGCGCTCGTCACGAGCTCGCGCCACTTAGACGCTTTGTCCTCGGCCGCCGCCTCGCTTTTATCAAACACCGTCGCCTCGTTGTATCTCTTCAGCGCCGAGATGTCCAAGTCTCGGAAATCCGCCCCTCCGCCCATGTCCTTCATAGCCGCCGGCGCCTGCGCCTTGGGCACCTGTGCGAGGTTGGACACCTTGAACATCTCCTCGCGTGCACCGCCTCCCGCCGTCGCTGAGGCGAGCCGCGCCAGGTTCGGGCCCCTTTCTCCGGCCGAAGTCCCCACTACGGCGCTTTCCTTACCCATGATATCCGGCGTCTGGTTGCGTCCCCTCAAAGTCGCGTCCAAGGCGTTCTTGGCGTACCGCCACAACTCTCCCGCCGTCACCTGAGCGTCCTTGCCCGGCGCGGCCCAACCCCGCAAGCCTCCCAGCACCAGGTAGCTGAACGCCGGACGATTGGCCCGCGGCTTGATGCGCCGCTTCCAGTATTTCCTCGCGCGTGGCGTCCACGCCGGTAAGAAGTTTCACGTTCTGGGGAGCCAGCCGGCGCGTCTCGGTCAGGTACTGGTGCCAGAGCTTGGCGTTGGACTCGGCCCCGGGCACGGGAGACACGAACGCGTAGCCCTCCACGCCGACGACGACCGCCGCGTCGTTCTCCCCGCCGCCGACGGCGGGCGCCGGGCTCGAGAGTTCCGGCCACAGTTCCTGAGCGCGGACCAACGCGGTCCCCGGTCCACACAAGACGCAGATAGCCGGCAGAAAAAGAGGGGAATATCGAAAAATCTTCATGGCTTATCGCCTCGGTATTTCAACAGCAAGCGCAAATCACTCGCATAGCTGAGGGCTTTCGCCGCCGTCTTCTTCGCCACCCACTTCGTCTTCATGATCTCGACGGCGTCCGGCTTTCCGGTGCGTTCCACCGGTTCCATCCGATACCAGCGGACCTTCTTGGCCACCGGCCGCCCGTTGCGGTTAAAACGATAGCGGACGAGAGCCAACGGACCCGCGTTGCGGCAACGCCAGCCGGTTTCTTCCTCGACTTCACGCAACGCCGCCTTCAACGGCGTCTCGTTCTTTTCCAAATGCCCCTTGGGGAAGGTCCAGACGACCTCGCCCTGGAGGTTGGTCACTTTCACGAGCAAAACCTTTCCGTTCTTCTCGATGATGCCGCCGGCGGCGTACTCCCTGGCTTCCTTCATCCCTTCAAAATCGCAAACGGCTTGGCCGTCTCGTAGGCCTTGGCCGCAGACAGCATCTTTTTTTCCTGGAAGACGTCCGCGATGAGTTGGAGGCCGATGGGCATGCCTTTTTTCGTCATGCCGCATGGGATGGACACGCTCGTGTTGCCGGCCATGTTCGACGGAATGGTGAATATATCGGATAGATACATGGCGATCGGGTCGTTCGTCTTCTCTCCGAAGCGAAACGGCGGCGTAGGAGTCGTCGGCGCCGCGATCAAGTCCACTTGCTTGAACACTTCCGTAAAATCGTTCGCCATCAAGGTGCGCACGCGCTGGGCTTTCGAGTAGTAGGCGTCATAGTAGCCGGAGGATAGGGCGTAGGTGCCGAGCATGATGCGGCGCTTGACCTCCGAGCCGAAGCCGGCGCCGCGCGTCATCTCATAGACTTCCTGCAGGCTGGTCGCCGCGCGATCCATGAAGCCGTAGCGAATGCCGTCGAAGCGCGCGAGGTTCGAGGAGGCCTCGGACGGGGCGATGATGTAGTAGGTCGCGATCGCGTACTTCGTGTGCGGCAGGCTGACCTCCTGCACCGAGGCGCCCAACGACTTGAGTACGGCGACCGCGTCGCGCACCGCTGTTTCGACCTCGAGGTCGAGGCCCTCGATGAAATACTCTCGCGGCAGTCCGATGCGCAGCCCTTTAATATCCTTGGGCGCGGGGGCGGCGGGCGCGTTGACCGCGGAGGTCGAGTCCTTCGGATCGTGGCCGCCGATCACGGACAGGGCCAGTTCCGCATCCTCAACGGTGCGGGTGAATGGTCCGATCTGGTCGAGAGAGGAGGCAAACGCCACCAGGCCGTAGCGCGAAACGAGGCCGTAGGTCGGCTTGAGGCCGACGACGCCGCAGAACGCCGCCGGCTGGCGTATGGAGCCCCCCGTGTCGGAGCCCAAAGAGAATGCGCACATCCGAGCGGCCGCCGCCGCCGCCGACCCGCCCGAAGAGCCGCCAGGCACGCAGGCATGATCCCAAGGGTTCGTGGTCTTCTGAAACGCCGAATTTTCGGTGGAAGAGCCCATGGCGAATTCGTCGAGATTCGTTTTGCCGACGATGACGGCATCGGCGTGCAAAAGTCGTTCGGTGACCGTCGCGTCATACGCGGCGACGTGGCCTTTCAGAATCTTAGACGCGCAGGTGGTCTCGACGCCCTTGAGCTGAATGTTGTCCTTCAGGGCTACCGGCACGCCGGCCAGGGCCCCCAAGGTTTCCCCTTTCTTTCGTTTCCGATCGACAACGCGAGCCTGCTCGAGCGCCCGATCTTTAGTGACGTTTAGAAACGCCTTGATCGTGCCGTCCAGCTTTTCGATCCGCGCGAAGTGGGCCTGGGCGACTGCTTCCGCAGACACCTCGCCGTTTTGAACGGCGGCCGCTATCTGCGCGGCTGACTTTTCCGTGATATCCATTTTATTTATCGATGAACAACGACTCTTCTGCGCCGCTATGCCGCTCCTTCGGCAGCTCCTTGCGTACGCGGCGGTTCGGGCCCGGTTCGGCGCCCGGAGACTTGGCCGGCAGCTCATCCAAATCAGTTTCCGGCGTCTTGATCCTCTTGGGCGCGACGTCTTTTCCGGCTTTCTCGACGCTCACGGCGGGGCCGTCGTCGCTGAAAGACGGGGCGTCACGGTCTTCGGGCCGGGCGCGCCGCGGCGCCGCGGTTTCGGGCGCGCGGGCTTCCGGCTCGGGTTCCGGCGCGGGCGCGGGCGCCGCGTCGGACTCGATCCCGGCGATCGTGGCTGTTATCTTGTCGCGACGCTGAGGATCGAGTTCCAGCGCCTTGCGCAGGTCCGCGACGGCGCCGGCCTTGTCTCCGAGCATGGCGCGCGTCTGTCCACGGTTCGAGTAGGCGAGACCCTTACGCGGATTAAGGGAAATCACTGTGGTCAGATCGGCGATGGCGCCGTGGTAGTCGCCGAGAAGAAAACGCGTGTTGGAGCGCAGGTAATACGAGTTCTCATGCTCGTCGTTCGTCTCGATGAAGGCCGAGAAATCAGCGTCGGCGCCGCGATAGTCCTTCAGTTCGCGCAGGGCCTTGCCGCGATAGAAACGAGCCCACGCGAACTTCGGGTTGATCTCGAGAATCGCGCCGTAATCTTCGGCGGCCCCGCGGAAATCGCGCAAACGGTCCTTCACCGAGCCGCGCATCAGAAGCGCGGCTGCCGAGCCCGGATCGCGCTTCACCGCCATGTTGAGGGCCGCTTGCGCTTCGCGCAGCTTACCAATAGCCGCCAGGACGCTGCCCTCGCCGAGCGGTCCTTCAATCGAGCGGGCATCCTCCGCAGCGGACGCGCGAAAGTCGGAGAGCGCGCCATCATAGTCCTTGAGCACGAGACGCGCCTTGCCCCGCGCGGCGTAAGAAACGGCGTCATTGGGCTTGAGCTTTGCGGCGAGCTTGGCGTCCTCGGCGGCGCCGGCGACGCCGAGCGTCCCGCGGCATTCAGCGCGAAACCCGGCCGCCGTCTTCCAGCCCGGAACGGCTTCGAGCGCCTCGTCGAAACGCGCGGAGGCTGCAGCCAAGTCGAGCTTATGGTAAAGCCGAATCGCGGCCGTTAAAGCGCGTTTGGCTTTTGTATCGGGCGTCGAGGCCGCCGCGGCCGCAAGCGGCGCGGAAAGGAGAAGCCCAGCGAAAATCAAAAGCTTCATTCGATCACCTTCTTCACCTTGAAGTAGGGGCCATCGCGCTCAGGCGCGTTCGCGAGCAAAGCTTCGGTGTCCGCGCAAGGCTGAGGATCGTCGTCCCGCATCACGTTGACGGCGCCGAGCACTGAGGTCGTCGGCGTCACGCCGCTCGTGTCGGCCTTCGCGAGTTCGGCCATCGAGTCTAAAATTTTTGTCAGCTGCCCGCCATACAGCACTACCTCGTCCTCGGTGAGGCGCAGACGCGCGAGCTTGGCGATTTTCTTGACATCGTCCTCCGAGATGCTCATTAAGCGGGCTCCAGAGGGGCGTAGCGGGTGAGCAGTTTGGCCACGCGCCCATCGTCGAATCGCACGGTCACCTTCATTGTGTCGCCGGACCCGGAGATCTCGGCGACGATGCCGCGGCCGAACTGCGGGTGTTTCACGCGTTGGCCGTTCTTGAAGCCGGTCGCCGCAGCGCGCACCGCCGGCGTGCGCGCGACCGAGCCATAAGGCGAGGAAGTGCCGCCTCCACTCGCCGTTGTGGGGCGGCCGGTCGCCGGTGCGGATTCGCGAGCAGATGAGCCGAACAGTTTCGCTTCGATGATGAAGCGCGACGGCAGGCTCGCATAGACCTGGCCGAACAGGCGGCGCGTGGCCGCGTAGGTCATGTAGAGGCGCTCGCGAGCGCGGGTGATGCCCACGTAGCACAGACGCCGCTCCTCCTCCAGATCTTCAGGGGTTGCGTTGCCGCCGCCGATCGGAAACAAGCCCTCCTCGAGCCCGGTCAGGAACACGACGGGATATTCGAGACCCTTGGCGAGATGGATCGTCATTAAAGTCACCGCGGGCGTGTTCTCGTCATAATCGTCGAGGCCGGTCTGCAGCGCGACTTCCTCGAGGTAGGTGGCCAAGGTGCTCACGCGGCCGTTCTGCTTCTCCTTGTCGTCGTATTCCTTCACGGCGTTAAGAAGCTCCTGAAGGTTGGAGAGGCGGCCCGCGGCCTCGGGATCCGTGTCCATCTCGGACTCGATCCAGGCCCAGTAGCCGGTCGCCTCGAAGATTGCGGCCATGGCGCCGCCGGCAGTCCGCTTCTCCGTCGTGTCGCGCAGCTTCTCGAGCGTCTGGGTGAAATCGTTGAAGGCGGCGTGCGCTTTCGCGCCGAGCCCGTCGATCTGTCCGTGCGCCCAGAAAGCGTCCCACAGAGAGAGGTTGTGCTCAAGCGCGTAGGACTCGGCGAGTTCCAGGCTCTTCGCGCCGAGGCCGCGCGGCGGGCAGTTGATGACGCGGTCGAGGGACACCGAATCGCGCTTGTTGACCACGCTGCGCGCGTAGGCCATCGCATCCTTGATTTCCTTGCGTTCGTAGAAGCGCATGGCGCCGACGATCTTGTAGGGGATGCGCGCGCGGCGCAGAGCCTCTTCGAACGAGCGCGATTGGGCGTTCGTGCGGTAAAAAACCGCCGCATCCTTAAGCGAGAGCCCGGCCTGCACCTCGTCCTGGATGCGGCGCACGACGTAGGTTGCTTCTTCATGCTCGTTGGGCAGTTCCTGCACTCGAACCTCATCGCCGGGAGGCGCCTCGGTCCACAGCTTTTTGGGCTTGCGCGTCTTGTTGTGGCGGATCACCAGGGCGGCCGCGTCGAGTATGCGCCCCGTTGATCTGTAGTTGCGTTCCAGAGTGACGACCTTCGTGTTCGGAAAATCGCGCTCGAACTCGAGAATGTTTCGTATGTTGGCGCCCCGCCAGGAGTAAATCGATTGGTCATCGTCGCCCACGACACATACATTTTTATGTTTTGCCGCCAAAGTTTTCGTCAAAATGTATTGAGCGTGATTGGTGTCCTGATATTCGTCCACCAACAAATGCGTGAAATGCTCCTGCCAGTGTTCGCGCACCTTCGGATGATCACGCAGCAGTTGGCAGGTCTTCAACAATAAATCTCCAAAATCGAGCGCCCCCGCTTTGTTCAGCTTGTTCTCGTAGACTTTGTATATCTTCGCCGCCGTCTGCCGTGACTGGTCGACCCCGGACATCGCGTGAATTTCGTAAGAGCCGGCATCGAGAAGGTCGTCCTTGGCGCGCGAGATGATGCTGACGAACAAGCCGGCCTTCGACTTCTGGTCTTCGAGCCCGAGCTCCTTCATCGATTCGGTCACCAGCTTCTTCTGGTCGCCCTGATCGTAGATCGTGAAGTGGCGCGGCAGGCCGAGCTCTTGATGATGCATGCGCAGGAGCTTCGCGCAGAAGGAATGGAAGGTAAAGGCCCATACGAGCGCCCCCTTGCCGGGCGCCAAATCCTCAAGACGCCGGCGCATCTCGCCGGCCGCCTTGTTCGTGAAGGTCACCGCAAGTATGCGGTCGGGCGGAGCGCCCGACTCAATTAAGCGCGCGATGCGATAGGTGATGACGCGCGTCTTGCCCGTGCCCGCGCCGGCCAGCACGAGCAAAGCCCCGTCCAAATGCGTCGCCCCCGCGCGCTGCTCCGGGTTGAGCTTTTCGAGATCGACGCCCATGGGATGCTCAGCGCGAGCCGACCGCCTCGCGCTTCGGGGCGTACAGCAGGTTGCAGTAGTCCTTGACCATGCGGTCGGCGCCGTACTCCGAGGCGACGGAGCGGATGGATTCCTTCATGACCTTGACCCAGCCGCGCGGAATGCCGTGCTCGTCGCGGTCATAGTAAAGCGGCACGATCTTCTCCTCGAGCGTGCGGTAGATGTCCTCGGCGTCGGCCTTGTCCGCTTCCGGACCGGCGCCGCGACCCCCGGGCTGACCGACGGGCCAGCCGTTGCCGCCGTTGAAGCCCTCCTCCCACCAACCGTCAAGCACGGAAAAGTTGGGCACGCCGTTGGCCCCGGCCTTCTCGCCGGAGGTGCCGCAGGCTTCGAGGGGCGCCAACGGATTGTTGAGCCACATATCCACGCCCTGCACGAGGTAGCGCGCGACGTACATGTCGTAGTCCTCGATGAAGGCGATCCTGCCGCCAAACTCGGGGTTCTTGGCGAGCTGGTAAACCTGTTGAATCAAGGCCTTGCCGCCGTCGTCGGCCGGATGCGCCTTGCCCGCGAACACGAGCTGGACGGGGCGCCACGGATCGAACAGCAGTTTCTTCAGGCGCGGAATGTCGCTGAGGATCAAGGTCGCACGCTTGTAGCCGGCGAAGCGCCGGGCAAAACCGATGACGAGCGCGGAGTGGTCGAGCAAGGCGCCGCCGGCCAGCACCTGCGCCGGGTCGTGTTTCTCCTTCATCCAGCGCACCCGGGCGCGGCCGCGCGCCAACTGTAGAAGCGCGCTCTTGTTCTTGTTGTGCTCGAGCCAAAGCACCTCGTCGGGGATCGAAACGATCTTGGACCAGACGGCCTCGTCGTCCTGACGGTCGCGCCAGTCCGCCCCGAGGTAGCGGTCGTACAGCGAGCCCAGCTCCTGGTTAACCCAGGTGGGCAGGTGTACACCGTTGGTGACATGAATGATCGGAATCTCGGCCTCCGGCAGGGACGGCCACAACACCTTCCACATCGCGCGGGAGACCTCACCGTGGCGGCGGCTGACCGCGTTGCGCCGCCCCGCGATCTTGAGCGACAGCGCGGTCATGTTCCAGCCGGCATGGCCGGGCACGCGCGCGAAATCCATGAAGCGCTCGCGGTCCACGCCGAGCTGGGGCCAATAGCTGGCAAAATATTCCGCGATCATTTCCTCGGCGAACACGTCGTGGCCGGCCGACACCGGCGTGTGCGTCGTGAAGACAGCGTTTTCGCCGACCTGGCGCAGGGCCTCGTCCAGCGCGGCCCCGCCGGCGACCTTCTCACGGGCGAGCTCGAGGAACAGGAACGAGGAATGGCCCTCGTTCGCGTGGAACACGGACGGGTGCACGCCGAGCGCGCGCAGGACGCGCACGCCGCCGATGCCGAGGATGATCTCCTGGCGCAGTCGCATCGTTCGGTCGCCGCCATACAGGCGGCCCGAGATCTCGCGGTCGAGCGGCGAGTTGCCGTCGACGTTCGTATCCATCAGGAACAGCGGCACGCGGCCGACCTGCACCCTCCACACCGCGACCTTGATGGTGCCCCGGCCGAGCGGGATGTCGAGCAGCATGCGGCCGCCCGAGGGGCCGAACACGGGCCTGACCGGAGAGACGCCCCAGTTGACCGACTCATACACGTTCTGCTGCCAACCGTCGGCGGATATCTTCTGAACGACGTAGCCTTCCGGATACATGAAGCCGACGCCGACAAGCGGCACGCCGAGGTCGGAGGCGGACTTGCAGTGGTCGCCGGCGAGGATGCCAAGGCCGCCGGAATATATCTTAAGAGAGTTATGGACGCCGAACTCGGCCGAGAAGTAGCCGATGTTCTTGCCCTTCATCTCAGGATGATTCTTGGCGAACCAGGTCTGGTCCGTGGTCATGTATCGATCGAAGGCGGCGATCACCGCGTCGACGCGGGACAGGAAGCCGGCGTCGGCGGCCAGTTGCTCGAGGCGCGCCGGCGGGCAGCTGCGCATCAGCGAAACGGGGTTGTGGTGCGTCTCCGCCCAGAGCGTGCGGTCGATTTCCTTAAACAGGGCGCGGGCTTCGGGATGCCAGCTCCACCAGAGGTTGTACGCCAGATCTTTAAGCCGGGCCAGACGGCCCGGAAGCTGCCAGTCGTTGTAGGAGTCGGTGGTGACCATATAAGCCAATTCTACCTATTATGGAAAGAACGGCCAAGGCCTTGACGCCGACGGCGGTGACGACTATCCTCTCGTCGTGCGCGCTCTCGCTTTGGTCCTATTGCTCGCTTTACCCGCGTCCGCCGAAGAGGCGGAGACCGGCCTGCGCGCGCAGAAGGCCAGGGAGATGGTGGACGCCCTGCCCGTTGAGGCGCGCGTGGAGCTGCGGAAGATGTACCGCCGCTACAAGGACACCGTCACGCGCAAGCTGGACGCGGGCTGGCGCACGGGCGTCTTGAGCGAGGCCGTCATCGAGGACGTCGATGAGCCCTTTCAGCCCGCGCGCCTCGTCGCGGGCATGATCGAGCTCCGCAAACAAGAGGTCGCCAAGATTCAGGAGTCGTTGAAGGGGCTCGCCAGCGACGACCCGTACAACGACAAGCGCCTGCGCGCCGCCTTAGAGACCAAGCGTCAGGAGCTGGCAGCTTTGATTTCGCGTGACAAGCGCGAAAAGGGCCTGTGCCGGGATTGGTCGGATCAGATCTGGTCGGAGTTCGTGGCCATGGAACTCGAACATTGGGGCCCCCGCGACGAACGCCGCGCGACGCGGCCCTACCACACCGCCGCCGTCGCTTGCTCCCCGGCCGATTCTCCCACGGTCTGCCTCGTCTTCGACCCCTGGAAAGACGGCCGCCCCAGTGTGTTCGCCTACAGAGCCTGGGACGAGTCGGCCCCCGGAGGACGCTTCCCGGCCGAGTACTTCCTGCACGTCCTACCGGACAAGGTCGAGAAAAAGCCATGAGCGCCACGGCCCTCCCGCTCCTCGCCCGCCTGGGCGAGGCCGCCAGCTTCCCCAAAGCCGTGCGCAATTATGAGACCGACCCCTGGAGCTACATGCGCCGCAAGCTCGGCGACTGCGCGGGGCCACTGCATGATTACAAACGCACTTTATACGAAGCGGCCTGCGCCCGCCTGTACGAGGATCTCCGGAATTCGTTCCTTCAACCCGGCGCTCTGATTGATCACAAGGAAACCTTCGAAAAGCTTCTGACGTCCGATGTCTACGCCGATCTTTCCTTTCACCTCGAGCCTGGCGCCGACCCGAAATCCAGGCGTGAGGCGATTAAGGCGCTTCTCAGCGGTGCGATGGTGAAAACCGTCTTCGACACCGAGGCCCTTCCCACCGAACTCCGGGGCAAGCCCTGGGAAAACCTGATCACTGAAACCACGCGCCGGCTGGAACTCGACAAGCTGAAGGCGATCTTCGACCGCGGGCCCAAAACAGAGCGGCGGCGCGCCTACGCCGTCCGCCGCGCCCGGCGCAACCTCGCCGAATTCCTGACGGTCACGCGGGGCGAGGCCGGGATGCGCGACGAGGTCACCTTGTTCGTCCTGACCCGCGTCGAGGCCGTGATCGCCGCTTTGCTGCGCCTGTTGAACGCTTAGGCGATGCTGTAGGGCGAACGCATCTTACGAACGAGCCCGTCGACGAGCCCCGAGGCCGCCATCTCGCCCATCTTCACGCGCGTTTCGAGCGTCGCCGAGGCCAGGTGCGGCGCCAGCACCGCATTCCGGCACGACGCGAGGCCGGGCGCCATCCTCGGCTCCCACTCGTACACATCGAGCCCCGCGCCGCGAATCCTGTCCGATTTGAGCGCGCGCACGAGGGCCTTCTCGTCGACGATCGGCCCGCGCGCCGCGTTGATCAGGTACGCGGACCTCTTCATCAGGCCGAATGCCCTGTCGTCAAGCAGGTGCCGCGTGCCCTCGTCCAGAACGGTGTGGACCGACACGTAGTCGGACTCGCGCAGGAGCTCGTCGAACGGGACGAATTTCGCGTTCAGGGCGGACTCCACCTCGGGCGCCGCCCGGCGCGTGTCGTAGTAAAGCACGCGCATCGAAAATCCGCCCGCGCGCTTCGCCACGGCCTGGCCGATGCGGCCGAAGCCGACCACTCCAAGCGTCTTGCCGGACACGTCGGTGCCGAGAAGCATCAGCGGGTCCCAGCCTTTGTACTTGCCGCCGCGCATGTAGGCGTCGCCCTCGACGATGCGGCGCCCCGCCGCCATCAGCAGCGCCCAGGCGAAATCGGCCGTGGACTCGGTCAGCACTCCGGGCGTGTTCGTCACGACGACGCCCCGCGCCTTGCACGCGGGAACGTCGATATGGTCGTAGCCGACGGAGAACGTCGAGACCGCCTTCAGGTTCGGCGCGGCCGCGAGCAGCTCGCTGTCGATCTTATCGGTGAGAAGACAAAGCAGCCCTTCCTTGTTTTTCACGCTCTTGAGGAGAAGCCTGCGCGGAATCGCCGTGCCTTTGTCGAAGTACTCGACGCCAAAATGGGGTCTCAGGAGGTCGAGGCACTCCTGCGGGACGCGGCGCGTGACGAGAACCTTGGGCTTGCTCATGCGATTATAGTTCCCGAAGCCCCGGCCATTCCAGCCAGATGTCGGTCATGGCCCGTTTTGTATAGGCCGTGGATTTATCGCGCCACGCGTCGATGTGCGAAATACGAAAATAGACCATGTAGCGAATTAAGGAAGAGTGATTGCGACTTTTATCGTGCGCAAGCTGAAAATGGAGGAGGACGGCGTCTCCCTTTTTACCCGTCACTTGCACGGGTTCCGGGAGCGCGATGGCGTCCCCGAGGAAGGTTTTGCCAAATCCGAGGCCGCTCTTCTTGACCAAAATCGCGATCTGCCGATGGGAGCCGGGAAATACGACCAAATTCCCCATATCCTTCTTCGGGAGGTCGCTGAGAAGTATCCCGACGCACAGGGTGAATCTCTCGATCCCATCGGGGTTGTTCTTTGATTTCATTCCGTCGATGTGAGCGGAAAGACCGCCGTCTGCTTCATCGTTGGCCGCCGGGAAACGAAGGGCTATCTGACCCAAGGTGGGGCGCTCAACCTTCCCCACGCCGAGCAGCGACTCCGCCAGAACCCAGAGGGGACTTTCATACAGCAACGCCCGAATCGCCGGGGAGTCCGAGTGCTCGGACAGATAGTCCTCGGCGGCGGGGTCAGCGCCCTTCGTCGGGCGCTTCCCGGCGCCCAGGCGGTGGTTGATCTCGCGCAGCGCCGCGTCGAGCAGCGCCCGCGGCGCGACTCCAGGGACCACGACATAGCCGTCATCGAGAAGGCGCCGCTTTTGCGCATCGTTAAGCTTCACGATCTGAATTATATCCGGGCAGTTCGATCTGTCAAGAGCGGGAAGTGCTAAAATGCGGCCGTGGCGCTGCAAATAGGCTCCCTCCGTCTGTCGTCGAAGATCATCCAGTCCCCCCTCGCCGCCTGCTCCGATCTGCCTTTCCGGCTGATCGGGCGCGAGAAGGGGCTCGGGTTCTGTTATCTGGAGATGGTGTCGGCGCAGTCGCTGACGCGCGAGAACGCCAAGACGCGAAGTCTGCTCAACACCACGCCCGAGGACAAGCCGCTCGGCGCGCAGCTGCTCGGCTGCGACCCGGACATGATGGCCGAGGCCGCGCGCATCCTCGAGGAGATGGGCTTCGACCTCATCGACATGAACCTCGGCTGCCCGGTCAAAAAGGTCGTCGGCAACGGAGAGGGCTCCGCGTTGTTAAAGGACCCCGCGAAAGCGGGAATGGTCTTTAGGGCCGTGCGCAACGCCGTCAAGATACCGATCACGATGAAGACGCGCAAAGGCTTCTCGGACCCATCGGGCGACGAGGCCGTCGAACTCGCCAAGCGCGCCGAAGGCGCGGGGCTGTGCGCCGTCACGATCCACGGCCGCACTCAGGCGCAAGGCTACTCCGGCAAGTCGGATTGGGAATCCATCGGCAAGGTGAAGAAAGCGGTGAAGATTCCCGTCATCGGCAACGGGGACGTGCTGAGCGCGGCCGACGCCAAGCGCCTCTTCGAGGTCTCGGGCTGCGACGGGATCATGATCGGGCGCGGAGGACTGGGCAATCCGTGGATCTACCGCAATCTCGACCGCGGCCTCGCCGGCGACGCGGCACCCTATGTGCCGACGGTGCCCGAAAGAAAGGAGACTTTACTCAAGCATCTGGTGCTCGAGCGCCGGATGCTTGGTGAGCGTCAAGCCGCACTGAACATGCGCCGCATCACGGTCTGGTACACGCAGGGCCTGCCGTACAACAAAGCCGTGCGCGTGGCGATCTGTTCGACGATGGATTGCGAGGAGATCGCGCGGCTGATCACGGACTTCTTCGATCAACTTCCCGCAGACGCCCCGCCGCCGTCGGCCCCGATTCTGCTGGCCGAATAATGGTGTCAGGCCTGACACCTTACAGATTGGGCGCGGCGGCGAAAAGCGCTTCGGGCGTGGCGCCCAGCTTGTAGCGCGTCTCAAGCCAGACTCGACGCGCGATGTAGGCGAACGGCCCGATCGAGTGCACGTGCCGGGCCGCCGGGCGCAGGCGTTCGGGCAGGAGAGCGATGCGTCCGCGCGCGGACAGGCGCCGGGAGAACTCCAGGTCCTCGAGGACCGGAAACGCGGGAAAGCCGCCGACGGCCTTATATATCTCCGGCGTCGTGCAAAGGCCGTGATCGGAAGAGGCCAAGCCTGAACGCACGCGCGCGTTGGACCACATCGACAAAGCGGACAGGCTGGACCCCGAGCCGTACGAGACCGAGAATGCGGTAGCGGCCAGGCCCGCGGTGGGCGTGACGAGCCAGTAGTGCTCGAGCGCCTGCTGCCAGTTTCCCGGAGGCTGCGCGTCAGCGCGCAGGAAGAACAATAAGTCGCCCGTCGCCTTCTCCGCGCCCGCGTGCCACTGCGCGCCGCGATTCGGCTTGCCGAGATCCAAGACTTCGTCGGCCCACTCGCGCGCGGCTTCCGACGTGCCGTCATCGGAGCCGCCGTCCACGACGACGACCTCCATCGGGCTCGTCTGGGATATCTGCCGGAGCCGCTTCAGCGACGACCCGATCTGCGGTCCCTCGTTGTAGGCCGCGACGATGACGGAGAGCTTCACTCGGCGTCCAGCGGGCGGAAGGCTAGGCCGGTCGCGATCTTCGGGTAGAAGAAGGTGGACTTCTGCGGCAGGAGGCCGACGGCCTTGGCCGCGCGGCGCACCTGCGCCACGCAAAACGGCTTGACGAGCACGGCCGCGCCTCCAACCGCCTTCGCTTTCTTGACGGCGAGCGCCGCATCGGGGGTGTAGCTCATCTCGTCTGGCCGCACTCCCTCCAGCAACTGGGAGCCAAGCCATTCGACGGCGAGTCCGCTCCGGCAGCCGTTGGGGGCGGGCTCGCCGAAATGAAAGCCGTCCTCGATCAAGCCGAACGCGTAGGGGTTCTTCGATTTGGCGACCCGTTTCTCGAGCTCGCCGAGACTGCGGGCCCGCTGAAGAGAAGCGAGCGCGCCCGCGCGCTTGAGCAAACTTTTCTTGGCGATTCGATGCGTGGGCAGCACGACGAGGCCCGCGTCCTCATCGGGCACAAGATAGGTCAGCACCGCGTCGGTGCCCAATCCCTTCGTCCTGGCGTGATGATCGCGGCTCACGCAGTAACGGTGATGCCCGTCGGCAATCAGTATGGATCGAGGCGAAAGCGCCTTTCGGATCGCGCGCACAAGCTTAGGCTCATCGACAACCCAGAGCTTGTAGTCGACCTGCGCATGGGAACGGCCCGTCGCGTCCGGACGCCCTTTCATCCCGGCGGCGATCGCACGGCGCGCAGCGCCGGAAGGGTCCGCGAATACGCCGAATATCGGCGAAATGTTGACGCCGACGGCGTCGAGTATTTTAAGCCGGTCGACTTTGGGTTTGGCTAAAGTTCTTTCGTGAGGAATAATGGCCTTGGCGGCACGGGGGGTCGCTCCTAGCGCCGATAAGATGCCCCTGCGCACGCGTGTTTTCGAGCCGTTCAGCTTGTAGCGCTCCTCGATGGCATAAAACGCGGGTTTCGGATCACGCGCGAGCGTCCCATCCACGGTCCAACGCCGCCACAACGCCGCCGCCCGGGCGTACTTCGCGGGCGGCTGCCCCTGGGGCAGTTCCAAAAAAACCGCGTTCGCCTTTCGCCGCCGCAACGCGGCGGCAAGCTCCGGTCCTATCACATCATAAGGAGGGCACAACGCTGAGTTGAGAGAGGAAGACGAATAACGAACGCCGCGGAAGGGACGGACATCGGCCATGAATCATCATCCCGTTTACGGGCGCTCGTTGTCAAGGCGCGCCGATACGCTAGAATCAGGGTCCCCATGCGAGTTCTCGTCTTTGGCGGAAGTTTCGATCCTCCGCACCGCGGCCACGCGCAGTTATTGTCGGCCGCGGCGAATCGTATCCGTCCCGATAAAATTTTAATCGTTCCCGCCTACCAAGCGCCGTTAAAAGGAACGCCGAAGGCGGAATCCAATGATCGCCTCATAATGGTCCGTCTGGGTATTCTCAATCCGTTGCCGTTGCGTTGGCGAAAGGTTTGCCGTTTAGACGCGCGCGAGGCGGCGCAAAACAAAAGGGTTTTCACCATCGACACCTTGAGCTCGTTATCCGGCGAACTTCATTTCGTCTGCGGGCAAGACTCCGCCGTGTCCTTTCCAAAATGGAAAAATCCCTCCCGCTTAAAGTCAATATCAACGTGGTGGTACGGCGCTCGTCTCGGAACCAAAGGCCGCACTCCTTCTCATTTCCGCCGTTTGCCCGGAAGGTTCCCCTCCATTTCTTCGACGGAACTCCGTTCAAAATTGGCGCTCGATCGAGATTGCTCCAAGGAACTGATCCCCGCCGTTTTGTCGTTCATCAACAAGCGCCGTTTGTACGGCAACGACATCTTAACCGTTCTAAGCACGACCCTGTCCCCGAGCCGCTACGAACATACCCTCAACGTCGCGTCGCTGGCCGAATCCTTGGCTAGGCGTTGGGGAGCAGACCCCGTCAAGGCCCGCCTCGCCGGGCTTCTTCACGACGCGGGCCGGCGTTATCCCCCGCATGAGTTGGCGCGCTACGCGCGCCGCCGCCGCCTGAAGGTCCCTGAGAAGGCGGCGATCCTCGAGCACTCGCCCATGCTCCTGCATGCGTACGTCTCCGAAGATCTTGCCCAACGCGAATTCGGCGTTTCCGATCACGAGATTCTTTGTGCCATCCGCCGCCACACCCTCGGCGACCGCCGCTTAACCCTCCTTGACCGTATCCTGTATGTCGCCGACGCCAGCTCCCTCGACCGCACGCACGCGAGCGCCCGCGCAACCCGCGCTTTGGCCTTCACCAATCTCAATTCGGCCCTAAAACTCTGCGTCCGCGCGAAGCTCGCGCACGCGGCTTCGCGCGAAGCTTGGATACACCCCCTCACCGCCACCCTATGGAAATCCCTCGCCGCGCGCTGAACATCCAGCGAGGACTCACCATCCTCCTGCTCGCCTGCGTTCTCGGCGTCGCCTTCATCGAGCACGGCTCGCTCTTCGCCTCTCGGCTCAGAGTCCACAGATCCTGGCCGTTCTGGCTTTCCGTGCGTGAGCCCGGCCGCCCCGCTCCCCCGATGCTTTACCTCGGCGTCTACAACCCGCTCCGCCGCTCCCTCCGCTTGATCCGCATCCCCCAGACCATCAAGCTCCAGGGCAAACTCACCGCCGCCCGCGTCTATGTGGACGCCCTACGCGCCACCGATGACGAAGCCTCCGCCTCGCGCGCCGTCGAAGACCTCTCGCAGGTTAAGCTGTCGGCGTTGTCATTGGAGCCCATATCATGGGAGGGCGCCGGCCGCCTGTCCCTCGAGCTCTCGTCCGTTGAAGACGACCCCGAGCCCGCCGTCGCCGCCGCGTGCGCCCTCAAGAGGCGCGGCCGTTCCCCGCGCGCGCTGTGGTCGCTCACGCGCCGGGCCGTCGCCGGCGCGCTCCGCGGCGACAAGGCTGCGGCGGACGCCCTGCTCTTGACTCTAGAACTCCGCCGGACCCCGCTCGAGAGCCTCGAGCCCGCCTTGCTGCCTGACGACGCCGCTTCTCCCGGTTTCCTGGCCCGCGCCTTCACCGCTCAACTGGAGCCGCGGAGCGACGACAAGGCGACCGTCATCGAAATCTTCAACGGCACCGATGTGCAGGGTCTGGCGGCTCAGGCGACGAAAGTTCTAAGATCAAAGGGCATGGACGCGATGGTTCTCGGGCAGGCCGCCCGTCCGCGCTCACGGACGGTCATCTATGACCGGACCGGCGATTTTGATCGAGCCTCGCGCGTGCGCGCGGGGCTCGGCTGTCCGACGGCGATCACGGCGACTCGGATCGACGCCCTGCGCGGCGTGGATGTCAGCGTCGAGCTCGGTGACGACTGCGCTTTTTAGGAGAAAACATGGAACTCGTCGAAGTGTTGAAAACCGCCGTGCAGGCCGGATCCAGCGACGTCCACATCGTCATCGGCAAGCCCCCGTTGATGCGCGTCAACGGCGAGATGGCCGAGATTCCCGGCTTCACCAAGATTACCGCCGAGGAGTCCAAGCGCCTCATTTACTCTATTCTCTACGAGGAACAGCGGGCAAAATTTGAAGACACCTGGGAGCTCGACTGCTCCTTCGCGGTGACGGGCCTCTCGCGTTTTCGCGTCAACGTGTTCCTGCAGAAGAACGGGGTTGAAGCGGTCATGCGCGTCATCACCTCCAAGATTCCGACCGCCGAGCAGCTGCGCCTGCCCAAGTCCATCACGGACTTGGTCGACCTGCCGCGCGGCCTGGTCCTCGTCACCGGCCCCACGGGCTCGGGTAAATCCACGACCTTGGCCGTGATCATGGAAATGATCAACAATAAATACGCCGACAACATCCTCACCGTTGAGGACCCCATCGAATTCGTTTATGAGTCAAAGAAATCCGTCTTCCGCCAGCGCGAGATCGGCCAGAACACGAAATCCTTCTCGGCCGCGCTTAAATCCGCCCTGCGCCAGGACCCCGACGTCATTCTCATCGGCGAGCTGCGCGACCTCGAGACGATGCAACTCGCGATCACCGCCGCCGAAACCGGCCATTTGTGCTTCGGCACCTTGCACACCCAGGACGCGCCCTCGACGATCGACCGCATCATCGACGTGTTCCCGCCGCACCAGCAGGCGCAGATCCGCGTCCAGCTCGCGGTCGTGCTCGCGGCCGTCGTGTGTCAGCAGCTCGTGACGAAAAAAGACGGCGAGGGCCGCGTCGCCGCGCGCGAGATCATGATCATGACGCCCGCGATCTCGAACATGATCCGCGAAGGCAAGACGCACATGATCTACGGCGCGCTCGACACCGGGGCCAAGCACGGCATGATCCCGATGGACAAATCGCTCGCCGAGCTCGTGCGCACCGGCATGGTCTCCCCCGAGGAAGCGCTCCAGCGCGCCAATAACCAGGAAACCTTCAAGCAGCTGGCCGGCATCACGGGCCGCTCCGGCGCAGCGCTGATGTAAGCATGTCCGCCCCCGACCGCGTCGCGCTGCTTCGCACCTTGCCGCTATTCGCCCATTTTCCCGACGAGCGTTTAAAAGCGCTCGCCTCTTATCTGGAGCCGCTCTCATTCGCCGACGGCGCCGAGATATTCCCCGAGGGCTCGATCGGCGACGGCCTGTATCTCACGGTCTCGGGCCGCGTGCGCGTGACCAAGAACCTGGCCGGCGGCGGCCGCAAGGACCTGGCCTCTCTCGGCGCGGGAGAGTGCCTGGGCGAAATGGCCCTTCTCGACGCGGTCGCGCGTTCCGCCGGCGCGTACGCGTCGGAACCGGCGGAGCTGCTCCGTCTTAAGCGCGACGACCTCAAAGGTTGGCTTGCCGCCGACGCATCGCTCGCGATGGAGTTCTTCGCCTCGCTCGTCGCGGTCCAGTCGAGCCGCCTGCGACGGACTTCCACGGAACTCACCTTGCTCTACGACCTCTCAAGCCTTCTCGTCGAGCCGGCCACGACCGCGGTCTCACTTCTATCGAGGGCGCTCGAACGCGTCGTGCCTCATCTCGAGGGCGACTGGTCGGCCTGCGCCTACGCCTACAACCCCTACAACGATGAAATGGACGCCGCCGGCGCCGCGGGACCGGTGCCGTTCGGTCCTGAGGCCGCGGCGCTTCCCCCCAAGTCCGCCCCCGAACAGGCCTGGACGGACGACCGCACTCTCGCCCTCATCCTGCGCTCGCCCGCGAAACTGCTGGGGACCTTGCGCCTGCGCGCGGCGGCCGCTCCCGACGAGGGGCGCCGCGCCGAAACCGGCCGCACCCTGTCCGCCGTCGCGCGTCTGCTGACCTCGGCGCTCGAGAATCTCGATTTTCGCGCCGACGAGGCGCTCCGCCGCCGTCTCCAAACGAGGACCAATGCCCAAGGTTTTTAAGACGGTCACCATCACCGCCGCCCGGGCCATGAATGAGTACAAGGCCGCGGACATCGTCGTGCTCGATGTCCGCAAGACGAGCCCCCTGTCCGACTACATGATCATCGCGACCGCGCTGTCCCGGCCTCATCTCGAGTCGCTCGAGGACAGGCTCGCCGAAGCTCTCGAAAAAAATGGGACGCGCGTGCACCGCCGAAACCGCCCGCAAAGCGATCTATGGCGCGTGCTCGATTTCGGCGGCCTCATCGTCCATCTGATGGTCGAAGAGGCGCGCGAGCTGTACGCGCTCGAGCGGCTGCACGACGGGGCCAAGGAGCTGATATGGCGGAACTGACCGAAGTCCTCACGCAGACCGCCCGCCTTGGCGCGAGCGACCTTCACATCGTCGTCGGCAAGCCCCCCATGGTGCGCCGCCAGGGAGTCATTGAGCCGATCACCGGACTCCCCGAGCTCAAGGCCGAGGAATGCGAAAAGATGATCTACTCGGTGCTCACCGAGGCCCAGCGCGCGAAGTTCGAGGAAAACTGGGAGCTCGACGGCTCGGTGGCGCTGCCCGGCGTTTCCCGCTTCCGCCTCAACGTCTTCCGCCAGAAGAACGGCATCGCCGCCGTCTTCCGCGTCATCTCGGCCAAGATTCCGACGCCGGCCGAGATCGGACTCATGCCCTCGATCGCGAACCTGATCGATCTGCCCCGCGGCCTCGTCCTCGTCACGGGCCCCACGGGCTCGGGCAAGTCCACGACGCTCGCCTGCCTCATCGAGCAGATCAACCTGAAACATCCGAAGAAGGTGCTCACGATCGAGGATCCGATTGAGTTCGTCTACGAGGACAAGCAGTCGGTCATTCTCCAGCGCGAGGTCGGCTCGACGACGAAATCCTTCTCCGAGGCCCTGCGCCACTCGATGCGCCAGGACCCCGACGTCATCCTCATCGGCGAGATGCGCGACCTGGAGACGATCCAGCTCGCGATTTCCGCCGCCGAGACCGGCCACCTGTGCTTCGCGACGCTCCACACGCACGACGCCGCGACCACCGTCGACCGCATCATCGACGTGTTCCCCTCGCACCAGCAGCAGCAGGTGCGCGTGCAGCTCTCGACGGTGCTTCAAGCCGTCGTCTGCCAGCAGCTTCTGCCCCGCAAGGGCGGCGGCGGCCAGGTCTGCGCCCGCGAGTTCATGAAAATAACGACCGGCATCGCGAACATGATCCGCGAAGCCAAGACCCACCAGATCTACGGCGCGGTCGAGGCCGGCGCCAAACACGGCATGATCACGATGGACCAGTACCTCGCCTTCCTGCTCAAACAGAACCTTCTTGAGGCCGACGAGGCTCTCGGCGCCGCGCACGACCCGGAAACCGTCAAACGCCTAGCCGGCATGGAGGTCGCCCCACACTCCGGAACGAATACATGATCGTTGCGGCATTACGAAAAAAGCTCGCTTACGAGGCCCGCAAATGGGCCGAGACGGCGGGAGTCCCGCTTCCCGAAGCTTTAGCGGTCAACGCGCCTCCGGCGCACGTGAAAGCGGATATCTCTTTGCCCTGGCCGCTCGCTGCGGCGAAAGCCGCCAAGAAGAACCCGATCGAACTCGCGAAGTCGCTCGCCGAGCATCTGTCCAAGGTACTCGAGGTCGAGAGCGCGACGGCCGCGCCGCCCGGCTTCGTCAATATCGTCATCAAGCAGACGGCGCTGTGCGCCAACCTCAAGGCCATCACGTTGGCTCCGAAAACATATGGGGAAGACGAGGGCGGACCCAAGACCAAGGTCTTGGTCGAATTCGTGTCCGCGAACCCGACCGGGCCGCTCCACATGGCGTCGGGACGCGGAGCCACGCTCGGCGACAGCTTAGTCAGAATAATGAAGCGGCTCGGCCGCGACGCCAAGGCCGAGTATTACGTCAACGACGGCGGCGACAGGATCGAACTTCTGGGAGAGTCGATCAAAGCCCGCTATCTGCAGGCCAAAGGTCAAGACGCGAAAGTTCCTGAAAAAGGCTACCAAGGCGAGTACCTCGTCGACCTCGCGGCCGCGGCCCCCGCCAAAGCTTCCGATTGGGACGCGAAATCCTGGGGCCGCTACGCGATGGACGCCATTCTCGTCATGCATCGCGACGACATGAAGGCCTTCGACACGCATTTCGACCGGTGGTACCGAGAAAGCGAACTGTACGCCTCCGGCGCCGTACCGAAGACGCTCGAGTTCCTCAAGAGCCGCGGCATGGTCTTCGAGAAGGACGGCGCCGTTTGGCTGGGCACGCTCAACGCCGAGGGTTCGACCGACGACAAGGACCGGGTGCTCGTCAAAAGCACCGGCAAGCCGACCTATTTCCTTCCCGACATCGCCTACCACAAGGATAAGTACGATCGCGGCTTTGAGCGCGTCATCGATGTCTTCGGGGCCGACCACCACGGCTACGTCCCGCGCATGAAGGCCGCCATCGCGGCCCTCGGCAAGCCTCCCGAAAGCTATCATGCGGTCGTCCACCAGCTCATCCACCTCTTCCGCGGCTCGGAAGCGGTCAAGATGTCCAAGCGCGCGGGCACCTTTATTCCGCTGCGCGAACTCATCGACGAGGCGGGCAAGGACGCCTGCCGCTTCTTCTTCGCCCTGCGCACGCCCGACAGCCACCTGAACTTCGACCTCGAGCTCGCCAAGAAGCAGTCGAGCGAGAACCCGGTGTTCTATGTGCAGTACGTGCACGCCCGCATCTGCTCGATCTTCCGCAAGGCCGCGGAGACCGGGCTGTTCACACCGGGCTCGACGTTGCCGATGCCCAACGCGCTTTGGCTCACCGCGCCCGAAGAGCGCGCCCTCCTCAATAAGCTCGCCTGGCTGCCCGAAGTGCTCCTCGACTGCGAACATCTTCTTTCCCCGCACCCGCTCGCGAACTACCTGATGGAGCTGGCCGGCCTCTTCCACCCGTTCTACGAGAAGTGCACCGTCGTCTCCGCCGAGGACCCAGAGCAGGGGAAGGCGCGCCTGCTTCTCATCGCCGGCGTGCGCGACGCCATTCGTGAAGGACTGGACCTGTTGGGCGTCTCCGCGCCCGAACAGATGTGACCGGCCTCATTGACCTCCGCGCGCCCGTCCCCTATACTTCCAGCATGATCCGAATCCGAAAACCGCTCCGTATTGCGCTCGTCGGACTCGCCGCTCTCTTCGGCGCCTGCGCCCCCACCGTCGCGATCAAACACTGGCCCGAACCCGGAAAGCACATACGCGTGGCCGTCCTGCCGTTCAAGGACGCAGCCGGCGCTCCCGGCTCGGGGGCTCTGGCCGGCGCGGCCTTCAGCGCGTACATCCTGTCCATCCCGGCCTACGAGGTGGTCGAACGCAGTGCGCTTGACGATGTTCTTAAAGAGCACCAGCTCGGCACCAGCGGCCTCATCGATGAGGCGCACGCGGTCGAAATCGGAAAACTTCTCAACGCGGATTCCGTTGTTCTCGGCACGATCACGGAGTTTCAGGAACGCCGCTCGCTCATCTTTCCCCCGGCCTCGGTCGCGCTCTCGGTGCGCGCGGTGAACGCCCGGACCGGGGTCGTGGAATGGACCGCCTCGCACCGCGTGGGCGGGCTCAAGCGCCTCTTCACCTGGCTCGTCTGGCCCCTGGGCGTCGCGGCCACGGTGCTTTCCCCCACGGCGGCCGAGCAGACGCAAAACGCGGTCAGAGATATCTGCTCGGCCGTGCCCAAGGCCGCGGCTGAGCTCACGCGGCGTTAGTTTTCAAGCCGCAGGCTCAGGCCGCCGAGACCGGCGCGCGTGAACATGTTGTAGATCGCGGACACCGCGAGCACGACGCCGTCCATCAGCACCATGTAGAACAGGCTGAAACCGGCGGTGGCGAGAACGCGCATGAGCAGCGAGAGGCCCTGGCTTGAGCCGACGAAGAAGGTCACCACGCCGGCGAGCAGGCCGAAAACGGCGAACATCCCGGACAACGCCGGCTTCGTCGCGAGAATAACGGAAATCCCGCACGCGGCCGCGGCGACCGCGGCGACGGCCGTGCGGCCCGACTGCGCCGCGAGGAAAGCGGCCGCCCCGGCGACGACCGCGACCCAGGGCAACGCCGGGATTTTAAACCAGAACGGGTCGACGCGCACAATCCGGTAGCTCATTTGCCCGCGACCGGCACGGCGGCCGCGCGCAGGGCCTCGAGGGCCTGCAGGGGCCGGACCACGAAGAACGGCTGGTCGACCGCCACGCCGGGCGGAAGATGGTCGAGCGTCATCGGCGTCGAGCTCGCCACGAGCGCGGCCTTCAGGCGCGCGGCCGCCTCGATCGGGTTGGGCACGAGCGTCATCTGGCCCATGTCCTGGACGAGCAAGGCGGTGACGCCGGACATGACCGGCGTCGCCATCGAGGTGCCGCTCATCGACGCGTAATTGGGCGTCTTCGGACCCATGGGGAGTGCCATTCCCTCCGGCATGGTGGACACGATGTTCGAGCCGGGCGTCATGAATACGTCCTTGACCACCGTGGTCAGCTTGCGCGGATCGAAGCGCGGGCCGAAGTTGGTGAAGTCGGACATGCGCCCCGCCGTGTCGAGCGAGCCGACCGTGATCGCCGAGGGCGCCGAGGAGGGCGAGTCGATGCCGCCGCTCATGTTGCGCGAGTTGCCCGCCGCGATGAGGAAGATCACGCCTTTGCTCGCGTACTCCTCGACGACGCGCGCGAGCGCGTTGGACGGCCCGTCCCCGGAGCCGAGGCTCATGTTGATGACCTGATTGCCGTCCTTGACCGCGCGATGGATCGCGTCGATGATGGGCTGCTCAGGGTTTTCACTCAGCGCGCGATTGCTCCCGTCGCCCGAGAACACCGCGTAGCCGCGCAGTTCGGCGTCGGGCGCCAACGCGTGGATGATGCCCGCGACGTGGGTGCCGTGGGAGCCGACAGCACCCTTGCCGCGCTCGGCGGTGAGGTTGACGCGGGCTTTGACCGAACCCTCGAGCTCCGGATGCACGGCGATGCCCTCGTCGATGACCGCGACCTTCACGCCCTTGCCCGTCAGGCCCTGCCGCCACAAATCCTGCGCGCCCATGCGCCAGACCAGGTCGCCCATGGGGAACGCCTTGATCAGGTTCTCTTGCTGGTCCCGGGTGAGCGGCGTACCGATCCGGTCGAGGACGCGCAGAAGTCCGGGAAGGCCCGAAGCCAGCGGAGCGTAAGGCTCCTCTTTCTTCTTACCCGCATCCGCGCACGGCTGTATCGGGCACGCCGCGGCCGGCTCCGGCTTCTTCTCCTTGCCCGGCTCGGGAACCGCGGTCAGATCGAGGGACTGATGCGAACGCTGCCGCTCCAAATTATTCAGGACCGCCAGGGCCTCGATGGAGTCCTTGCGGCGAACCTCGTCGCCGGCCTTCAGCGCGGCGTCGGCCTCGGCCTCGAGCTTTGCCTTGTAGTCTTTGAGCATCGCCGCGGAATCGGGGCGGGCCTTCATGATCGGAAATCCCAACGGGGTTTCCCCGCCGCGCCGGACGGCGAACAGAAGCACGCGCGCGCGGTCGAGATCGATCTGGGCGATGTCGGGGGCCTGGTTGTAGAACGCCTGGCCGTAGGCGTGACCGATGAGATCCAGCGCCTGCGAGGTCCGCTCGACGCCGAGCTCGGCGACCTTGTCGGGCTTCGACTCGAAGAAGCTGTAGAACATGAGCCCGAAGTAAGTCGCGTCACCGGCCGGATTGTACAACCGGCGCCCGTCGACGCTCGGCGGGAAGCCCCACGCCGCCAGCGCCGCTCCGGCCTTCGCGCGATCGACGCGCGCCGCCGCGGTGAACGAGGAGAGGCCCTTGAGAATCGGCGCGAACATCTGCTCCGGCACGGCCTCGGGCGACTTGGCGAACATCAAAACGCCGTACTTCCACTCGAGACTCGCCTTGACGAGATACTCCTTGGGAATAAGGCCCTTGTCCGCGCCCTCGACGCGCTCGAGACCCCCGTCCGGCAGGACCTTCCAACCGACCTTCTCAAGCGCCTTGAGAGTCGGCGACGACACGACGACGGCGGGCTCGACGTCGGGACCGACGGCTTTCGCCTTGATGGCCGGCAGATCGGGGATGGGAGCGGTTTCAGTGCCGGCCCAAACGCCTGCGGGGAAGCCGGCGAGGGCCAATACGAGCAAGAGGCGAGGGGCGAGCATAGAGGGTCCTCCGACGGCTTTCCCAGTGTAGCCCCGGCAACTGGACCTGTCAAGGGAGGCCGCTTGACGGCAGGAAAATCGAAAGTAGATTTTGTGCGTGCCCGGGGCCGAGGTTGAAATCCTCGTCGTGGCGGCGCCTCAGGTGAGGCGCGCCAGCCTTGGTCTACTTTCGATGGTCCTTCAGCCCGAGCTCATCGGCGACCTCATAAATCGATCTTCCGGCAACGCTTTGCAACGATCTCGCGCAACTGCCGCTCAATGCTTCGGTTGACCCGCACCCATTGCGTCAGCGCCTGACTGAACTCCCGCCAAGCGCTCGTCTGCCGGCGTATTTGATCAACCTGGCTCTTGCGGACATAGCGATGGCGGCTGTTTTTCGGGTGGGGGATCGAAAGGTAGCAGGCAACTGGGCCGTTGGGCCGGAAGCGGCGCTCAA